>PVBE011074225.1_pt1 | contig 17534 bp, 12 predicted proteins | sample 1631181 | NCBI WGS metagenome assembly PVBE01 (sample SAMN08397723, study PRJNA350692) | Marine metagenome, whole genome shotgun sequencing project. | isolation source: water | place: Pacific Ocean | collected 2012-04 | reverse complement strand
CCTCCGGTCTATCCGCCCCAACCACCCGGAGTCTGGTATCAAACGGGACGTGGGGAACCGGTCTACAAAGTTGCCAAAGGTGTAGATCGTCATCGTCGTGGAGTGTATGTGATCTGGCGTCGCGCTGCTCCCTACCCAAGTTTTGTCAATTTTGACGCACCTGATCGTACGCGATGTATTGTTTCGCGGTCCCGCACGAATACCCCAATACAGGCATTGACCCTGCTCAATGACGAGGCCTATGTGGAGATGGCGCGTTCTCTGGCAGCCCGGATTCTGGCTGAAGATCTTGCGACGGACGAAGAGCATATTGTACACGGATTCAGAATGTGTGTTGCCCGCTCACCGAAGGTAGAAGAGGTTCGCATCTTACAGCGCCTTCTCGAAGAACAGCGACGAAGATTTAAAGAGATTCCAGAAGAGGCCGAGCAGCTAACCGGTGATGTCTATTTGCCCACAGGTGTACAGAGGCCGGACAATACTGAGGAGTGGGCAGCCTGGTTGTGTGTGGCCAATACGTTATTAAACCTTGATGAGACAATCAATAAAGAATAAACAATGTCTACTTTTTTCTCCCGGAAATGGGCGATTGATCGTCGTACGCTGCTAGGAACGTCTTCCATCGCAGTAGCCGGTGCGGCAATTGCCCCGCTCCTGCCTGCCCAAGCAAAGGCCCAGTCGGATCTAACGAGCGCGACCGCGGCCAAGGCGGGACATCACAAGCCTCGTGTCAAGAGCGTAATTTTTCTGCATATGGTGGGTGGGCACTCTCACCTCGATATGTTTGAGTACAAGCCGGTTCTCCAGCAGCGCAATGGAGAAAAAATGCCGGATGAACTGTGGGAAGGATTGCGCCTAGCATTTGTTCGCGAGCAACCCAATCTTCTTGGCTCCCCCTTTTCTTTCAAAAAACATGGTGAGAGCGGACTGGAGCTTTCCGAGCTACTTCCTGAGCTTGGTGAGGTAGCGGACGAACTAACAATGATCAAGTCACTACAAACAGATCAGTTCAATCACGCGCCGGCACAATTGCTGTTTCACACGGGCTTCGGCCAGTTTGGCCGTCCCAGTCTCGGCTCTTGGACCAGTTATGGCCTCGGAAGTGACAATAGTGATCTTCCCAGTTTTGTCGTTATGAACACCGGCAGTGTTGCCGGCGCGGGAAACAGCATGTGGGGAAGCGGTTTCTTGCCGACGGTGCATCAGGGAGTAGAATTCCGTACGACGGGCGAGCCAGTCCTTTACCTTTCAAATCCTCCTGGAATCTCACGGAGGCGGCGGCAGAATATTCTCCAAAGCATCAACGAACTTAATGATTTGCATCTTCGCGAAGTGGGGGACCCTGAGATCGCAACGCGCATCAGTCAGTATGAACTTGCCTTTAGGATGCAGAAGGCCGTTCCGGAACTGATGGATTACTCTCAAGAGCCAGCATATATTCATGAGCTTTACGGAACGAACCCGGGCAAAAAAAGTTTCGCCAACAACTGCCTTCTGGCGCGAAGGCTCGTTGAGCGTGGTGTTCGTTTTGTGCAGTTGAATGACCAGGGCTGGGATACTCATGGAGATATTCAGGCTGGGCTACCACCGAAGTGTCGGCAGACAGATCGCCCGATTGCCGCCCTCATCAAAGATCTGAAGGCCCGTGGTCTTCTCGATGAGACGTTGATTGTTTTCGGGGCCGAATTTGGACGAACGCCTATCCTCCAGGGTGGCAATAAGAAGCGTGCCGGAAGGGATCACCACAAAGACGCCTTCACGGTCTGGCTCGCTGGTGGGGGGATCAAAAAGGGATTCGTGTATGGCAAGACGGATGAACTCGGTTTCAACGTGGTCGAAAATCCGATGCATGTCAACGATTTTCATGCCACGATCTTGTACTTGCTTGGGCTGGATCACAAGCAGCTTACGTACCCCTATCAGGGCCGCGATTTCCGGCTCACCAATATCGCCGGAGAGGTTGCCCGAGATTTGCTGGCATGATCGATGATAGTGCTCGACGCGATGAGGGGAGGTTATTTGCTCCCGGCAAGCTGCTTTTCTTTTTCTGCTTTGCGATCGGCCAGAATATTTTCCTGAATATTGGCAGGAACCTGACGATAGTGTGAAAATTCCATGCTAAAGGTGCCTTGGCCCTGTGTCATACTTCTCAGGTCGGTCGAGTAACCGAATGTTTCAGCGAGCGGCACTTCCGCTTCGATGATGGCGGAATCGGCAGACATGTCGGTCGATACAATAATTCCTCGACGACTGCTCAGTTCGCCTGCCACCGCCCCCTGGAAATCGGGAGGAACTTCTGCCTCCAGTTTCATCACAGGCTCCAAAAGGACCGGCTTGGTGTTGAGAAATGTTTTTCGAAAACAGTTGCGACTACAGATTTGAAATGCCATATCACTACTATCAACCTCATGAAAAGAGCCATCCTCCAGTACCGCCCTTAGGTTGACAACCGGATATTCGGCGACCGGCCCTTTGACCATCGCGGCCCGGAAGCCCTTATCGACTGCCGGAATGTACTCCTTGGGAATACGGCCCCCAACAACGGTATCCTCAAAAATGTAGGGTTCTTCTGAATCATCCGGAAGCGGTTCGAGGAAGCCCTTGATGTGAGCGTACTGTCCGGAACCGCCAGTCTGTTTTTTATGTTTGTAATCGAAGTCGGCTCGGCGTCTGGCGGTCTCTCGATAGCTTACTTTGGGTGCTCCAACCGCAACTTTACAGTTGTATTCCCGTTTCATTCGCTCGACATAGATTTCCAGATGTAATTCACCCATACCGGCTATCACGGTTTCGCCGGTCTCCTCATCGGTGGCAACCCGAAATGTAGGATCTTCCTTACGAAATCGTTGTAAGGCTTTGCCGAGTCGGTCGCTCGCTTCACGGTCCAATGGCGCGATAGCCATTTTAATCACCGGTTCTGGTACGAAGATGCTCTCGAGAGTACAGAAGGCAGGTTCAGATGCGTAGGTGTCGCCACTGGCCGCATCGATTCCCATAATGGCGACAATATCACCCGCATAGGCTTCATCGATTTCTTCGCGCTTGTCAGAGTGCATGCGAAGGATTCGGCTAAATCGCTGTTTGCGTCCGGTTCGCTGGTTGACGTACTGCTGCCCCTTATGGATGGTCCCCTGGTACATTCGCATAAACGTGAGTTGTCCGTAAGGATCGTCAACAAGTTTAAATGCCATGCCAACAAAAGTTGCTTCCGGATCCACGGATAACAGCATTTGCTTTTCGGAGTCGTCATGCATCATCGCCGTCTTCTCTCGATCTGCCGGTGCGGGTAAATACCGCGTGATAGCGTTGAGCAGTGGCTGGACTCCTTTATTGCGAAATGCTGAGCCAAGGAAGACGGGCGTAAAATCAAGATCTTGCACAGCGCTATTAAGAACGCGGTGGATTAAATCGGTAGAAATGCCTTCTTCGCTAAGCAGCCGTTCCATCAAGTCATCGCTGTACATCGAAATCGCTTCGAGCATTTGTTGGCGTGCATTACTGGCTTCTTCTAAATGGGTCGATGGAATATCTTCCTCGCGAACAGTTTCCCCATCCGACCCGTCGAAATAGAGCGCTTTCATCGTTACCAGGTCAATGACACCTTCAAAGTTCTCTTCTGCACCAATTGGGAGTTGCATGAGTACAGCATCACACTTCATCTTGTCTCTGACTTGCTGAACAACACGCCGGGGATTGGCTCCAGTGCGGTCCATTTTATTAATAAAGGCAATCCGTGGCACATGATAACGCTTCATCTGCCGATCCACTGTGAGTGACTGCGATTGCACACCACCGACCGCACAGAGAACCAGCACAGCTCCATCGAGTACTCGCAGGCTTCTCTCCACCTCCACCGTAAAATCGACATGTCCGGGAGTATCGATCAAATTGATCTGGTATCCATTCCAGTCAACATGTGTGGCGGCACTGGTGATTGTGATTCCCCGCTCCTTTTCAAGCTCCATATGATCCATGGTCGCGCCGTCTCCTTCGCCACGGACTTCCTGCATGCGATGGATGCGTCCGGAATAAAAGAGAATCCGTTCGCTGAGCGTGGTCTTGCCGGAGTCGATATGGGCTGAAATCCCAATGTTGCGAAGTTTTGTAGCGTCCATGGTCGGTGAATCGTTGTTTGATCTCTCGGGGATGGTTGAGCAGATGGTTTTAAATTGAATGTTTGACTGAGGAATTTCAAATCGTTGATAGATCCGGGCATCTTTGGGCCGATTTTGGGCGTCTTGGCCGGTATGGTATAGACAGCCAGAAGGCCTGGGATGTTTACGTAAGCTAGCGTTCAGCGTCCCGAACGGACTTGGGAGATCCGTTCCCAGGCATGACCGGAGGGTAGAGACTATGCTAAGTCCTCTTCGACTGTATCGCTAGATTGAATCAAATAATTTACAGAAACAGAGAACATATCAGTTCTTACGGCCGATGTCTCACCCCGGTTTAGGCCCCGCTCGCCACCGCAAAAGGTCCATCTGCCGACCCCGCTCGCAGACGAATGCAGGAATCGTAATTCGTTGTTGCCGTTAGAGTTATCTCCTTTGCCCTGCCATGCATTGTGCCTCAAATCCCCCAGTGGTCGGACATCAGGTGCGTTTCGTTCCAGGAAACCTTAGAAAAATGCGTCGATTTTTCCCTGGTATGCCTTTACGAGAAAAACGCCCAGGTTGCTTGCCAGGTGTGCTGCTACGCAGGGAATGAGCGATCGATAGCGGTTCGGTGGAAAGAACCGGACCAGGTAAAACCAGACTGAATTTATAAACAGGATACAGGTGGCAAAAATCGGTTGGATGTTGAGTTGGCCATTTTCCTCCCAGATATTTAATCCGAGATACTTCCAAAAAAGCCAGGGTGGCTGATTTTCTGGTACTTCGTACGACCAAATGTAGGGGTGGATCAGCGCGAAAAAGATGGAGATGAGCAAGATGCTCCCCCAGAGCCATTTTTTGCCGTATCGATCGAAGAAGAAAAAGCCGCGAAAAATAAGTTCCTCGATAAAGGCTGCGGCCAGAGTGTAGATGCCGAACAATATCGACATGGTTGACTGATCTTCAACAACACCCAGTTGGTATTCACCGGCAACTTCGGTACCAAGGATCAGCAGAGCGCCAAGGACGGCCACTAAAATAGCAGTCCATCGGGCGGGTGTCGCACCGGGCATTCCTTTACGGAACTCAAGTGCTGCTTTGACAGAATCCGTTACGGAACTCGCTTGATCCGCCAGATGATCCCGAATGAGTTGAGAATTTGCGCGATAATCCTCCAGCCAGAACCAAAAGAAATAGCCCGCGATTCCCAAGCCGGCGAGATAGAGGAAAACATCACTCATATAAAACGCCGACTATTGAACCTGCTTTGGTTGATCGGATCGACTGGCGATTCTTTCCTCACGATGGGGTATGTTGCGTGAGTACTGCTTTAGTCGTTGCTTCAGATGCTTCAATTCGCGGCCCGTGGCATTTCCCTCTGCCAGCTTGAGGGCAATGGTTTGTTTTTTGATTGCCAAATCAAATTCATCTGCATTGGCGTGTGCTGCGGCCAGCGTATCCAAATAACGAAAGTGTTCTTTCCCAAGGAGTTGTATTGCCCGTTGGGCAAATACAGTCGCTCGCTTGGCATCGCGATAACGGATATCGGGGCAGGTTGCCATCATCCAGGCGATCCGCTGAAAGGCAGCGGACGATTGCTTGTCTGTGTACACGGCAGAGCGATAATCGGCCGCAGATTTTTCAAAATTTCCCTCTGCGAGCCAGAGATCGCCCCGTTCTATATAGATGGCTGCCGTTTGGTTATCCAATGCCAGTGCTTTGTCGAGGTCGGCGTGTGCCTGAGGATATTTTCGGACAATGCGATACGCTTTGCCGCGGCCCTTGTAATAGCCGGCATCGTCCGCATTCAGTGCAATCGCCTGGGAGTAATTCTCAATTGCGACCGCTGTTTTTCCCAGTCGCATAAAAACTTCGGCTCGATTGAACCAGGCGTTGGCGTATTGGGGATGGATCCTGATTGTCGATGCGAAGTCCTGCAGCGCTTCGTCAAATCGTTCACTCATCGCATAACTGACCCCACGATTATGCAGCGCCTTTGAGTGCTTGAAGTTCAGGTCGACAGCCAGTTCAAACTGCGTTAGTGCAGCGGCATCTTTTCCCTGTCGAGAAAAATTTTCACCAAGGCGGTTGTGTGCCCAGCCCTTAAGTTGGCGGGCATACTTTCGGTGCTCCGGGACAATGGTCTTACTGGCTAGGGCCTTATCGAGGTAGTAGATGATTTCCCCAAAATCGCGATTCGTCTCGGCAGAGGTTGTTTTTTCCGATGCAATACCGATCAATTCTTTTGGACTCCGTGCTGCCACAACGTCTGCTGGACGGGACTTGGGGTTCTGCCCATAGCCGAACGGACAAAGGGCGATCGGTGGCACTATGGCCATTACCAGCAGAAGCAACAATCTAATGATGCATCCATTCATCAATAGGATTCCAGATCTCAAATTCGCTTCCGTGCCTTTAGAGGTAACGGCCGAAGTCGCAACCTTAAAATTGTTTTAGCAACAAGTACCTTTTAGCAACCAGTTATAGCCCCGTTTATGCGTGCGGTTCTGTCATCCGCATCGGATTGAGTATTTCATCGAGTTGATTTTCCGGGAGCACTTTCTTTTCAACACATAATTGCCGAATCGTCTTGCCGGTCTTCATCGCCTCTTTGGCCAAAGCGGCCGCTTTTTCATAACCGATGTAAGGATTGAGGCTCGTTACCATCGACAAACTTTTCTCGACCGCTTCTTCACAGACATCCGCGTTTGCTTCCATGTCGAGTGCGCAGAAATCGACAAAAGCCTCGGTCACCTGGGCCAACAAGGCAACACTTTCAAGCGTGACCGCCGCCATCATGGGCATCATGATGTTCAACTGGAATTGGCCCCCTGCCGCACCGGCAATGGCGATGCCCTGATCGTTGCCCATGACACGCGCGGCAACTTGCATCATGCTTTCACACATGACCGGATTGACTTTACCCGGCATGATGGAACTTCCGGGCTGGCGGTCCGGCAAACGGAGTTCATGATAGCCGCATCGGGGGCCCGATCCGAGCCACCGAATATTGTTTGCAACATTAAAGAGAGTAGAGGCAATGGTCCGGAGCAGGCCATGACATTCGACCAGTCCATCGCGCTGTGCATTTGCCTCAAAATGATTCTCAGCTTCCACCAAATGAATACCGGTCTCTTTGGCAAGGATTGCCGCCACGCGCTGTCCAAATTCCGGGTGCGTATTGATGCCGGTTCCCACGGCGGTGCCTCCTGCTGGCAACTCGCGTACGGCATGGATCGCCTGCGACGCTCTGAGGGATGAGGCTTTGAGCTGCTCTGCCAATCCGCTGATCTCCTGACCGAGTCGCAACGGAGTCCCATCTGCAAGATGGGTTCGCCCAATCTTAATCACTTGATCCCACGCAGTCGCTTTTTCTCGCAGCACCGACTCAAAACGCGTCAGAGCCGGAATGAGTCGACTTTGGATTTGGGTGGCTACAGCGACGTGAATGGAAGTTGGAAAAATATCATTGGTGCTCTGGCCCATGTTAACATGATCATTGGGATGGATTGATTTTTCGGCTGCAAAACGATCCTCGCCGGCCAACTCAATCGCCCGGTTGCTGATCACTTCATTGGCGTTCATATTGCTGCTGGTCCCCGATCCGGTCTGATAGATGTCGATCGGAAATTCATCATCAAAGGTGCCTTCGGCAACTTCGCGACACGCCTTAAAAAGTCCCTCAATCTGATTTGGGCTGAGAGGTTTTTTTACGTCACCATCGAGCTTTCCGAGATCTCGATTGGCAACGGCGCACGCATATTTGACAAGTCCGAGAGCATGAATAGACGCAGGTGGCAGCGGCTGTCCTGAGATCGGGAAATTTTCTACCGCGCGCTGGGTTTGCGCACCATAATAGGCCTGAGAGGGTACCCGTACCTCTCCCATTGAGTCGTGTTCAATTCGATAGTCTTCCATGGAGCGACCCGAGACGGTGTCCAGAAAAATGGGGCCGCATAATAGCGAGATTCCCTCTGGCGAGAAAGAGAGATGGTGTTAACGGTGTTGCCCCATTCTGAAACAAAACAGTGAAAAGAAAGGGGGAAATGGCAAATTGGCTAAATCATGCTAGCGGTTCTTGCATTTCGGACCCTTAGTTTTTACTCAAAAAACGGATCTGCGACCGACAGAGACCGTTTCGTGTTCTTGAGGCACTTACTCCTCGGAGCCTCCCTTTTCGGCCGGATCGATCTGCCCTGCCTGTTGGATGGCCTCATAGATGATGCCGTTGATTTGGGCTCCCACAAACAAAATTGCGCCAAACAGATAGAGCCAGAGCAGCATCGCCACAACACCGCCAAGTGTGCCATAAATTTGGTTGTGGCGAGCATAGTTGGTTACATACCAACGAAAGGCCTGACTTGCTGTCATCCAGCCTACCACTGCAAAAACAGTTCCTGGCGTGAACCATCGCCACGGCAAACCGTCCGCAGGAACAAGATAGTAGATTGTGGAAGTAAAGATGAGCAGAAAGCCGGCAACGATGCTCAAGCGAAAAAAGTGGGATGAGAGCGATTCAGAGAGTGGGAGTCCGAGGCCTTCTACCAGCCATTCGATTGCCTGTGGACCGATTACCAGGAGGATCAATGCCACCATTAGCATCAACGCGTTGCAGAAGGTCATTGCCAGAGAAAGCAGGTAAGTGCGGGCCCTGCGGAGATGTGGTGGATGGCCGAAGGCGACATTCAATCCTTCGCCGATGGTAAGAAAAAGGCGCGAACCGGCGTAGAAAAAGATCAAGAGGCTCAGCACAATATAGGTGGTAGAGCTTTCCTGTTGTACGTTGAGTATTTGATTGCGGAACACCTGGTAGGCTTCGGGCGGGAAGATTCGTTCAAGCAGATTGAGAAAACTGCCCAACACGCCCTCGACGGGCATGTAGCGGATGGCGACAACAATCACAATCAAAAGCGGCATTAATGCCAGCATCGAATAGTAGGCAAACTGCGCACACCGTGCGGAAAGTTGTCGGTTGCGGAACTCGCGGCGCGTTCGCTGGAATAATTCCAGAGGACGGAGGCCACCACATTTCCAAATTCTCAGTTGGGCAAAGGGGTCCATAAGCGATGCCGTGTCGAACTATCTTCGGATTATTGCTCTTTGTTGCCCAAGGCAGATAGAGAAGACAAGGGGGCATGGGAAAAAATGCCCGCCCGCCGGGCCACAGTCGGTATTTCTAATCAGCGGGCAGCATAAAGTCGGCCATCCACAACTGGCTCGATTTGCCTTTTCCCCGTTTACTGGTCCACATCAGCCGTTTACCGTCCGGTGAAAAAACAGGCAGGACATCGGCACTTGGGTGGTCTGTAATCCGCGTCTGTGGGCCTCCGGTAAACTTCCCATCTTTGACGGCAAATTTCATCAGCCAGAGATCATAATTGGGCCGTGCCTTGGGATCGGAATGATCCGCGCCGCACCAGATGATGTATGGCTCGCTGGGGTGCCAGTAGGGCGCCCAGTTGACGCCGATGTTGTCGGTGAGTGCCACATCTTCTTTGCCGTCAGCGCGGATCACATGGATTTGAAGGTGGTCTGGTTTTTTGCGATCCGTTCTATAGACAATCCAACGACCATCGGGAGAAAAGAAAGGCCCACCATCATAGCCGGGTGCATTCGTAAGTTGGCGAACATTCGATCCATCGCGATCCATAATATAGAGATCGGGATCTCCGTCGCGATCACTGCAGAAGACGATTTGTTTGCCATCGGGAGAATAGGCACATTCAGCATCGTACCCCGCGCTATGGGTCAACGGAACAAGATCCCCCTCGCGGGATTCGAAAATATCCATCTCCGGGTCGAACGCCCAACTGTAGCGCCTTCGTTTGCCACTTTTTTTCTCTTCATCGAGTTGCCTGCGTTCTTCCGACTCGGTCGCATCGAGTTGTGGATCTAGGTGACTTGAAGCAAAGAGGATCGTGCGACCATCGGGGTGGAAGTACGAACAGGTCGTGCGGCCCCGGCCGGTACTGACGAGTTGCGGTTTGCCGAGCGGATCGAGCGACTGAGTATAAATTTGGTAGAAAGGGTATTCCATCGGCACGGCCTGAAATACAATCCGCTTGCCATCGGGCGAAAAATAGCCCTCTCCGGCTTTGGTAAACTGGTCTGTGATTTGTCGGATATTTTCCAAGTGCCGCGATTCAAGCGGCCGGTCGTCTGAAAGAGATTGTCCCGCGGAAAGGATCCAAAGAACCGTCAGTATCATGCCGGTGCAACCGAGTCTCCTCAAAAATGTGTCGTTGCGGTTCATGCAATCGGACTCCTTCTCTGCAATTGTGGGTCGGTCTGGCGGGTGGACCCCGGTGGTTTTTTCGGGGGCTATCCCATTATAGTGCTGATATTCCGATCCGGCGATGCTACGATTTTTCGTTGTCTGTGGACCCAAAAGTTTTGGCAATGGTAAAAATTTATACAAAAACGGGCGATGATGGTGACACGGGACTTTTTGGTGGTTTGCGTCTCTCGAAAGACAATCCACGGATTGAAGCGTACGGTACGATTGATGAACTCAATGCCGTACTCGGCTTGGTTCGGTCGTGCGAGCCGCCCGAAGCAATAGATGGGGTGATGGGAAACATCCAGCGACATCTTTTTGTGATTGGTGCCGAACTTGCATCCCCTGGTGGTTCGGTTAATGGGATGGCGCCGACCGGCAATGCTCAGATCAAAAATCTGGAAAACACGATCGATCAGCTCGAGGCCCAACTGCCACCTCTTGAACATTTCATTTTGCCGGGGGGCACCTCACTGGCGGCCCACCTTCATCTGGCCCGCACCATTTGCCGTCGTGCTGAGCGGCGTTTGATCGCGCTTCTTCGTGAACAACAAAACGATTCTCCAAAGGCGGTTTTGGTCTATTTAAATCGTTTGGGTGATTTGCTTTTTGTCCTTGCCCGTGAGGCGAATCGCTCGGCCGGGCGTGCCGATGTGCCCTGGAATCGCGAGAGTTGAGCCACTTTTCGGCATCGTACCGGGTCGTTTTTTTGTAAAAACCGCTCACAAGTCCTTTACCGCTGAGTTGCAGGGCGGTACTTTGTGACACATGGACCGGCCTGTTTTCGGGTCTAACAGAAGAGTTTTCTGGTAGTAGTGCCGCGTTTTAGGCGGGCGCGATTCGCACTGCAGATGTGACAGGGACGAAACTAGTTTGATTGAGGGGAACGTTCGCAGGTGGCGAACGCGACCGCTCTTTCTGGCGGGAACTTTTTTGGGAGCAGTTACCATGCTTGTGCGCAAACTCATTGTATGTTTTTTGGTGGGCATCGTTTTTTCGATGCTTGTCTCAGTGGCCCCGCTGTGGGCCGATGTGGAAGGTGGCGGAGGGCTTGATGCTTCGGGCTTGCAAAAGCAGGTGGAGACGGCACACGCGACAGCCGAAGAGGCCGCTTTGGCGGGAAACAACGCCTGGATGCTCACCTGCTGTGCGTTGGTCCTTTTCATGACCGCGCCCGGCTTGGCGCTCTTCTATGGAGGATTGGTCCGCAAAAAGAATGTCCTGGGCGTGATGATGCAGTGCTTCTTCCTGATGGGGCTGATGACCGTTATTTGGGCACTCTATGGCTACACACTTGCCTTTGGGGGATCGGCTTATATTGAGGAAGGTGGCACGGAGGTCGTGAATCCTGATTTTAATCCGTACGTCGGCAACCTGGATCATCTCTTCATGGAGGGGGTAGCCCGCGTTTGGGACCCAGAAAAAGATTCGGGTCGAGAAGATAAGGATGGAAACATAATATTGGGTGCGCCCCACACGCCGATGAGTGGCGCAATTCCTTCGCTGACGTTCATGCTCTTTCAGGGGATGTTCTTTATTATTACGCCCGCTCTGATTTGCGGTGCGTATGCCGAGCGGATGAAGTTCAGCACGATGGTCGTCTTTACGATCCTCTGGGGCACTCTGGTCTACTGCCCGCTTGCCCATTGGGTCTGGGGGGGTGGAATCTTGGCTTTTGACGGACCCCATTCATTTGCCGGCGGTGCCCTTGATTTTGCCGGGGGAACGGTGGTCCATATCAGTTCGGGTGTTTCGGCCCTCGTCTGCGCCCTGGTTCTCGGCCGGCGACTCGGTTGGGGTCACGAGGATATGCGGCCCCACAATCTGACCTACACGGTCATAGGGGCTGCCATGTTGTGGGTCGGCTGGTTCGGTTTTAATGCGGGGAGCGAGTTGGCCTCTGATGATCTGACCAGCAGTGCGTTTGCTACGACCCACTTTGCCGCGGCGGCCGGTGCGATCGGATGGGCCTTTATGGAATGGATCACTCGGGGAAAACCTAGTGTCCTTGGAGCCGCTTCGGGAGCTATCGCAGGACTGGTCTGCATTACTCCGGGGGCCGGGTTTGTGAATCTGATGCCCGCCCTGATTATTGGGGCGGCGGCCGGAATTGTCTGCTATTTTGCCTGCGGGGCCTTGAAGGCCGCCTTCAAATACGACGATTCTCTCGACGCCTTTGGAATCCATGGCGTGGGCGGGACGTTGGGTGCGATCCTTACCGGCGTGTTTGCTACGCGGGCCGCCTGGGATATCGCTGAGGGTAAGCCACTCGGCCTGCTTGAGGGGGGTGGTGTGCTTGGGGGTCAGGTTGTGGCAGTCGTTGTTACGATCGTCTACTGTGCCGTGGTTTCCTTCATCATCCTCAAAATTCTGGATTGGACGATGGGGTTGCGTGTTTCGCAAGAAGGCGAAGTTCGTGGTTTGGATATCAATGAACATGGTGAAGAAGGCTACATCTTTGTTTAATCAGATGACCTTTTAGGGAGTTAGAAATGAAAAAAGTCGAAGCTATCATTCGGCATTTCAAGTTAGAGGACGTAAAAAATGCGCTCTCTGAACAGGGCATCTCGGGCATGACAATCACCGAAGTGCGGGGATTTGGTCGCCAGAAAGGCCATACCGAGATGTACCGTGGCACAGAGTATGCAGTTGATTTTGTGCCTAAGGTCAAGCTTGAAGTGGTTGTTTCGGATGACAATCTGAAAAATTTAATTGATACGGTAATGCGGTCGGCTCAGACGGGCCAGATCGGTGATGGCAAGATATTTGTTACTGATTTGGTCGATTCCATCCGCATCCGCACCGGTGAAACGGGTGAAGAAGCACTCTAGGTGTTTTTTCCGTTGATCTGGTTAAAATTAAGGTGGGTCCTCTGCGTGCGCACGGACGGCGCGCCGGAGTGGCCCGCTGTTTTTTTCGCTTGCTCTACTCCATGCGGATGCCATGTCTGAGGGTTTGACGTTACCTCCGCCCGTGTTGGCGGCGAAAGCCGCACTTCTGAAGGGTCAACAGAAGTTGCGGCAACAACACGATCAGGGTTCTCCCGGGATCCAGGTCTGTGCCAAATTAACGGACCTTGCCGATACCTCAATCAAAGAACTTTTCGCATCTGCAATTTCCGATCTGGCGATGTTGGACGGGAGTGCCTTCAAGAACCTCTCTGAGCAGGTGGCGTTGGTCGCACATGGCGGCTATGGTCGCCGCGAGTTGGCGCCGTATAGCGATATCGATCTGATGATTCTCCACACAACGGGGATTTCGTCCCATATTGCAGTCCTTGCTGAACGCATGATGCGGGATATTTGTGATGCGGGGTTGATTCTCGGGCTGAGCGTCCGGACATCGCGACAGGCGGTGTCGCTAGCCTGTAAGGATCCACGAATTCTAACCTCGCTCACAGAATCACGGCATTTGGCCGGAAATGAGGAAATTACGGATAGGTTTTTGTTGCGTCTCAAAAGGGCCACGGTTCGCCGTGCACGGTCTCTTTTGCCGGCAATCGATAAGGTCCGTCGCGCGGAGCGGCGGGATTATGGAGAAACCGTTTTTCTGCTGGAACCCAATATCAAACGTTCTCGTGGTGGTTTGCGTGACATCCAGTTGGTCCGCTGGATTGGTTTTTGCCTTTATGGCACGACCGATCTGAATGGACTTTACTTGAAAGGTGTCTTGGAAAAAGAAGATCAAAAGATCCTGCGAAGTGCAACGGAGTTTTTATTGCGAATACGCAACGAGGTGCATTTTCATGCCCGAAAGGCATACGACCAACTCGATCGTGATGAACAAGTTCGCCTTGCGGAGAGATTTGGATACCAAGGCATGGAAGGGATGATGCCGGTCGAGCATTTCATGCAGGACTATTTTCGCCATACCCGCGCCGTGCGTTATATATCGGCACGCTTTCTTGCCAATGCTTACCGATCTTCAAAGGTAGCCGGTTTTTTCTCGGTACTCTTTAGCCATCAGGTTGAAGAGGACTTTCGTGTAGGACCCAATATGATTTCCGCAACGAAGCGGGGCATGAAGCGGATTCGTTCGGACTTGAGTGAGGTGCTGCGGTTGGCCGAGTTGGCCACACTCTATGACAAAAGGATTACGCACGATACGTGGGAGGCGGTCCGTGCGGCGGCCGCTCGCTGTCATGAAGTGACCCCCCAGACGGCCGCACGATTTATCTCTCTTTTGTCTCGTCCACCGCAACTGGCAACAATACTATCCCGCCTTCATGAATTGGGCGTTTTGGAGAAACTGATTCCAGCGTTTTGCCGTGCCCGTGGAATGCTACAGTTCAACGATTACCATAAATATACTGTGGACGAACACTGTATTCGGGCTGTACGTATGGCAACAGAGTTTGCTGGTGACTCAGGTCCGGTAGGCCAAGTCTATGCTGCCATCGGGCAGAAAGAGATTTTGCATCTCGCACTTTTAATCCACGATCTGGGAAAAGGGTACGTAGAGGATCATAGTGAAGTTGGCCGCAACATTGCTACAGAGACCGCGGACCATCTGGGCCTGCCACCCCACGAGACCGAAATGCTCGAGTTTTTGGTCCACAAGCATTTACTCATGTCTCGCTGGGCCCTCTGGCACGACATTAACGACCCGGCTGTGGTCTTGCGGGTTGCCATTGAAGTCGGCTCGCCAGAACTGTTGCGGATGATGCTTGTATTAACCGCTGCCGACTTGGCTGCCGTGGGTCCTGATGTGTTGAATAACTGGAAAATTGAATTGTTAATGCAATTTTATCAGCGGGCCTTAAAACACCTTACCGAGGAGGATCCGGTTGCTGGTGATCAGGCCTGGGCCATCGCGCGGCGCGAGGAGATATGTGGCTTTCTCGCGCCGACTGCCGATGCGTATCGCGACACGATTGAATCTTTACCTTTGGCCTATTTGCGGGGGACACCGGCAGATCAGATTGCCGACGCTTTGCGGCGGATTCAGGGGTTACCCGAAGGCAGTGCGGTTGCCTGGGGTGTCTACCGAGAAGATCGTGGAGTGGCAGAGTTTACCGTAGGGGCTCATGAATCTATCGTGCCAGGTATTTTTTTCCGGATTGCGGGCGCCTTGTCGAGTGAAGGGATCGAGATTCTCTCCGCACAGATCAATACGCTTAATGGTGGATGGATCCTCGACCGATTTCACGTGATCGACAAACAGTTTGAAGCGATACCTGCTCAGGAACGAATCGATCATGTTTGTACTCGTCTCGTCACCGCCTTGCAGAATCCTGATTTGGAGCCGCCAACATTTCGCCGTATCTGGAATACCTCAACGACAAGCAAAGCGGTTCTTTTTGGTGTGCCGATACGGGTGCTTTACGATAATGTGACGAGCAAGCGAGCAACCATCGTGCAGATTTTTTCCCCGAATCGCCCGGGATTGCTTTACACCGTAGCGCGAAAGTTGCACGATCTCGATTTGTCGGTATTGGCTGCCAAGATTGGCACCCACATTGATCAGGTAGTCGATGTGTTTTATGTGGTTGATTCCGGGGGACAGAAGATCCGGGACAAAAACCGTCTAGAATCGGTTCGCGAGGAGCTTCTTGCCGAAATCGAGACGTTTGAGACCGAATTTCGTGCGGCCATGTAGTGTGCTCCAATCCGCAGTCTACCGAGGAACCTCTTTACGCCTCCTCCTCTCGGGCACACCACGCGGAGAACAGAGCCAGTCCAGCGCCACATCGGTCATTGACAGACACAGTTGCCATTTATGCGTTTAGGGGAACGCGGGGATTGTCGGCCACATGGACCCAGCAATGGACATGCGGCGAACCACGGAAATACCACACAAATGCGGGCCCCTCCAGTCGCCAATTGTCCCAGAGGGCGTCTTGGCCGATATTTTGGTCGCTGTAAAACGCCAAATGACAAGCATCGAGACCACCCTGAGATTTTAGACACGCCTGGACCTCGTTACGATCCATTTGTCGGTAAGGCTCAATCAATGTGGCTAGCACCTTTTGCATCTCTGCACGCTGGTCTTCAGAGAGTTCACGAATAGGGATACCCGGTCGGTCGGTTGCTTTTTCCCTAAACGCCACTGCCTGTTCCCGCGGCAGTTGCTCTATGAGGGCCTGCTTTTGCTGTCTGCCGTCGAGCATGGCGTAGACCTTGTTGGCGGCGACCGCTTGCGGCCAGAAGACATTGCCCGGATGGGTGGCCGCTTCGTGAAATCCATCAGCGGCATGTCCGTAAAAAATGGGACCACCGAATGCCATGTGGGGTTCTGAGTTGCCGTCACACCGCAGGGTCATGTGTCGCCCGGACAAAACAAATTCAAAACGATTCTTGCCCGGCTCGCCAAAAATGGCGATAGATTGCTGGTGTCCAAAACCACCGCAATCGTCCTTGAGTTGTTTGTCGAACCGACCGTGCCAGTCAGGCTGGATGAGCCCCTCAAAAATATCACGAATCAAGGCCTGTTGTTCCATCGAATAAAAATCGCTGTGGATTTCTGCGGGGGTAATATTCCAGTTGTTTGCAATAAAGGTCCGAAGCAATCCCCTTTTGGGATCTTGGTGGTCCCAGTCAAAGCAGACAATGTTCTTTTGTTCTCCGCTTAAGGAATGGTAGAGGCGGCCCACAAGCGATTCGGGCGAGATAGCTCGATCTTTTTGGGAAGGATTCGCCAATCCTCTCGTCGGCAGTCCGGTCGCTACAAGCGCGGTGCCTGCGGCCGATTTGAGAAAATGTCGTCTTGAAAGATCGGTTTCCACGTTCTGGTGGGCAGGAGTGTTCAAAAAGCGTGCCGTCATTGCCGACTCCGGAGTTTGGATCTAACAGGGAAATTGTCTGCGAATGCTATCTAAATTAAAACGCAATTTCCCTGGATCTGCAAATGACACATCGACTCAAACGCGTCGATTCTAGCCGGCAGGAGCATACAGTCGCTCCCTGGCGCGCGATGAAGGGGGGCACCGGTCGCGAAATGTTTCGAGCTATCATCCGGATTTGACAGGCTGTTGTGCACTGCTCCCCGAACGCATGCAGCAATTTTTATACTTTTTGCCACTGCCACACGGGCATGGTGCGTTGCGACCGATGCGTTTATCTCGATTCCGAATCGGCTCAATCCGCTCGCTGGAGACAATTTCCTCGCCACCCGACTCCGTTTGTTCCCGAGCCATCTCTACAGCAGACTGGGCATCATCGTGG
>PVBE010371739.1_pt1 | contig 17534 bp, 23 predicted proteins | sample 1631181 | NCBI WGS metagenome assembly PVBE01 (sample SAMN08397723, study PRJNA350692) | Marine metagenome, whole genome shotgun sequencing project. | isolation source: water | place: Pacific Ocean | collected 2012-04 | reverse complement strand
TAGACGAAGAATCAATTAAAATTCCACAACTACACAGCAAGTATCTAAACTACTTGTCTGATGTTAGGTTGTTGAAATTAAAAAAAGAATACGAATACAAATCTCTACGTAGAGATAAATTTGAGTATTACACAGGTAAATCAGAACCAAGTGTATACCAAGAAAAACCTTTCAACCTCAAAATACTAAAACAAGATCTAGGACTGTATATGGATTCCGATTCTGAATTACAGCTCCTACAAACTCGTATAAATTATTATGAAGAGATTATGTTTTTTCTTGAAAAAGTTCTCCATTGTTTAAACAACAGAGGGTTTCAAATCAAGAATAGTATTGATTGGCAAAAATTTATGCAGGGTAGTATTTAATGACTGATGTTACTATTCAGAAAAAGAATGAAGTATATTTAACTGTTGAATGTGAACCGCATATTAAATGTGAACTTTCAGAGTATTTTACATTTGAGGTTCCAAACGCAAAGTTTATGCCTCAATATAAAAAAAGACTGTGGGATGGAACCATAAAACTTTTTAGTCCTGGAGACGGTAAGATATACTGTGGTCTGTATAGTTACTTAACTGAATGGTTAAACTCAAGAGGATATAGTTACGAGGATAAAGATAATGAATATTATGGATTACCACAAGAATCAAATGATCTAGTATCCGAAAGTGGTGTTGTAGATTTTGTAAAGAGTTTACACATTCCATTTAAGGTAAGAGATTATCAATATTATGCAATTTATCAAGCATTAAAATATAACAGGAGATTGTTATTATCTCCTACTGCATCTGGTAAATCTTTGATGATTTATTCTATTACCAGATTCTTTACTAACAGGAGAGATAATGTATTAATTGTTGTACCAACTACATCTCTTGTAGAACAGATGTGTGGTGACTTTGATACTTATGGTTGGTCATCTAAAGACAATTGTCATAAAATATATGCCGGTAAAGACAAGAGCACATCTAAACAAGTAACGGTAACTACCTGGCAATCTATCTACAAGATGCCGAAAAGTTATTTTGAAAATTTTGATTGTGTGATTGGAGACGAAGCACATCTTTTTAAAGCAAAGTCTTTGACTAATATTATGACCAAGTTGCACAATTGCAAACATCGGATTGGATTTACAGGAACACTCGATGGTTCTAGTACAAATCAGTTAGTCCTTGAGGGATTGTTTGGACCAGTTAATAATGTTGTAAAAACTAAACAACTAATTGACAAGGGATATCTATCTGCTCTTAAAATTAATATTCTTCTATTACAACACCAAGAGTTGTTATTTGATTCTTATCAGGATGAGATGGATCACATCTGCACCCTAGAAAAAAGAAATAAATTTATAGAGAAGTTAGCATTAAACCAGTCAGGCAATACTCTTATCTTATTTGCATACGTAGAAAAACATGGACAAGTACTTTACGATATGATAAATAGCAGTGCAGCTGAACATCGTAAAGTCTTCTTTGTTCACGGAGGAGTTGATACCGAAGACAGGGAAAAGGTAAGGCAAATAACTGAAACTCAGAATGATGCCATAATCATTGCTTCTTACGGAACATTTTCCACAGGTATTAACATCAAAAGATTACACAATATTATATTTGCTAGTCCAAGTAAATCTAGGATTAGGAATTTGCAGTCAATTGGTAGAGCTCTACGTAAAGGTAATCAAAAAGAAATTGCAACCTTATATGATATTGCAGATGATTTTACAAAAGGAGAAAGAAGAAATTACACTTTAAATCATATGGTGGAAAGAGTAAAAACTTATTCTCAAGAAAGCTTTAATTATGAGATTATTCCAATCAATTTTAGGAGAAAAGGAGAATGATGTATTCAGAATTTATAGGGATGTTAAAACTAGTTAGTGGTGAAGAGATAATTGGTAGTGTATTGGTTTGTGAAAACGAGGATGGTTTTATTGTAGAAACTCCATTTAATATTGAGGAAACAATTATAGAAACGCCTGGAGGTGAAATGGTAAAGGTGGATCTAAGACCATGGATTAAATTTTCCAGTGAAGAGATTGTTTTTATTAAGAAGGATAAAACTATTACTGTATATGAGGCGGATGAAAGAATAGTAACAATATATAATCGAACACTTCGTAAATATCTACATCAAGAGGATAATACAAGTCAACTACCTTTAGATGAAGAGATGGGATTTAAAACAAAAGTAGATGATGCAAGAAGTAGTTTAGAGAAGATCTTTAAAGATAGCTAATCTGTCCCCTGAACCCTAGCAGAGTTATTATACACAGATTTGAGCCACTTGTCAAGTTTTTGGTAATGTGGTATAGTACTAATAATTACAAAAGCTAATAGCTTAGATATGTACCATGAAGAAAAAAGAACACTATGTAAATAATAAAGAATTTTTAGAGGCAATTACTGTCTATCGAAATAAAGTTATTAAATCAAAAGAACTCGGTGAACCAAGACCCAGAGTTCCAGAATACATTGGTGAATGTTTTTTAAAGATTGCAACTCATCTATCATATCGACCTAACTTTGTAAACTATATGTTCAAAGACGATATGATCTGTGACGGTATAGAAAATTGTCTTCAGTACATTCATAACTTTGATCCACAAAAATCTTCTAATCCATTTGCATATTTTACTCAAATAATTTACTTTGCTTTTTTACGCAGGATCCAGAGAGAAAAGAAACAGTTAGATATTAAAACCAGAATCTTAGAAAGATCGGGACACGATGAAGTATTTACTGCTGACAATTCTGTCTTGGGGTATGATTCTTCTACTATGAATAGTATTAAAGAGTCCCTTGAAATTAAAGTTAATCGATGACAATTGCTTTGATTACAGACCAGCATTTAGATGGTCGTAAAAGTTCCCAGATTTTTTGGGATTATTTTATTAAATTTTACGAGAATATATTCTTTCCATCATTGGAAAAGTACAAAGTAAAAACTATCATTGATCTAGGAGATACCTTCGATAATCGTAAGGGTATTGATCTTGGTGCTTGGTATCGTATTAAGAAAAACTATTACGATAGACTTGCTAGTATGGGTATTACTGTTCATATGATTGTGGGTAATCATACTGCATATTATAAAAATACTAATACAATCAATACTCCAGAATTACTTTTAGAACAGTATGACAATATTCATATCTATAGTGAAGTAGCGGATATTGTAGTTGATGGTTTAAAGATTACAATGCTTCCTTGGATTAATTCAGAGAACCAAGAATCATCCTTTGAACATTTAAAGAATACTGATTCAACTATAGTGATGGGTCACCTTGAGATATCTGGATTCCAGGCAATTCCCGGACATATCTTTGAAGGTGGTATTCAATCAAATGATTTTAGTAAATTTGATAAAGTATTGTCTGGACATTTCCATCACAAATCAGAACGTGGAAACATTAAGTATCTTGGAAACCCATATGAAATATTCTGGAATGATTATAAAGCAGAAAGAGGATTTCATTTACTAGATCCAAATACTAAAAAACTAGGATTCATTAAAAATCCTTATAGTATTTTTAAAAAGATTTACTATAATGATAGAACTAATGACTACAATAAATTTGATGCATCTGAATATAAAGATACATACATCAAAATATTTGTAGAAGAGAGAACAGATAATGTCAAGTTTGAACAGGTTTTAGAAAAACTGTATGATATTGGAGTTCATGATATTAAAGTTATCGAAACTGATAATCTAGATTTAGGTGACAGTAAAGAAACTTTTGAGGGTGAAGATACCATCACCACATTGAATAGATATATAGATGAAAACGAGAATATAACATTAAATAGGAATAGTATTAAAAATATTATTAGATCGATTTATATTGAAGCCTGCGAGGTGCAATAAATGTTCATCCTAACGATGTCTGAAATTAATTCAGAAGGTGCATATGCAGTAATAACAAAAGATGGAGATAAAGTTCTCCAATTGTTTGAAGAACATGATGATGCAGAAAGATACATCGGTCTTCTGGAAGCAGATGGATTTCCCTCCATTGAAGCTACTGAGATAGAAGGTGAAGAGATAGTTGCGGCTTGTGATAAATTCGGGTATAATTACGTAATAATAACACCAGATGACTTTGTAATCCCACCAAAATTTGATTCTCATGATTTTATTTAAGAGTATAACTTATAAAAACTTTCTCGCCACTGGAAACAATCCTATAACAATCTGTCTAGATTCTACAAACACGACGTTGATTGTAGGTCAGAATGGTGCTGGTAAAAGTACTATCATTGAAGCGATTGTATTTGCATTGTTTAATAAGTCTTTTCGTAAGGTAAATAAAAGTCAACTTATTAATAGTATTAATGAAAAAGATTGTGTAGTAGAAGTTATATTCTCCATCGGTACTACCGAGTGGTTAGTTCGTCGTGGAATGAAACCTGGTATCTTTGAAATTCATAAGAATGGAATTTTATTAGATCAGCAATCGTCTGCAGTAGATCAACAGAAATGGTTTGAACAATATGTATTGAAACTTAACTACAAATCATTCACTCAGATTGTTGTACTTGGGTCTTCTACATTTGTTCCTTTCATGCAGTTACCAGCTGCATCACGTAGAGAGATCATTGAAGATCTTCTAGACATTCGTATCTTCTCTACAATGAATGTTATTCTAAAGGACAAAGTAAAAACTTCTACTGAAGAACTTAAAAGTTATGAGACTGATATTGCTTTTCTGAAAGAAAAAGCAGATATGCAAAGTAACCATATCAAGTCTTTAGAAAAAACCGCAAAGAAAACTATAACTCAAAAAGAAGATAAAGTTGTAGAATTGGATGGTGATATTGAAGTATTGAATACTGATATTGAACAAGCTAATAATTATGCAACTCAGTTATTGGAAGAAGTAACTAAGTTTGATGGTATCGATAAAAAAATTAAAACGATTGAGAAAGAGATTACAACTAATACTAACTTAATTATAAGGACTGAGAAAGAAGAAAACTTTTTTGTTGAAAATGATGTTTGTCCAAAGTGTACACAACCAATAACTGCAGACGTTAAGAAGAAACATATTCTCCAATCCTCTAAAATTATTCATGACACAACCCAACTAGTTGAACAGTATAAGGATCAACTTAAGAAATCAACTAAACTAGTTAAAAAACAAACTGAAATGAATAGAGAGGTGTCTGACATTAATTGGGATATCAAATCAAAATTACAGGCTATCAAAACAACTCAAAAAATTATCTCAGATATTAAAAGTGAGATTGAGGAATTAAAGAATGATAACTTAGATATTGATGGCGAGAAAGAAAATCTTATTGAGATTGGAAATCTAGGATTATCTATACAAAAATCTATTGGTGAATTAAAAGAAACTAAAGGAAAATATGATGTAATTTCTTCGTTGCTCAAGGATGGTGGTATTAAATCAATGATTATTAGGAAGTATCTTCCTGTCATGAATAAACATATCAATAAGTATCTTCAAGATCTTGATTTCTATGTAAACTTTACACTAGACGAAGAGTTTAACGAAAGTATTAAATCCAGACATAGGGATGATTTTACTTATAGTTCTTTCAGTGAAGGGGAAAAGATGAGAATCGACCTTGCTCTAATGTTTACTTGGAGATCTATTGCTAAACTTAAAAATTCTGCAAATACAAATCTCCTTATTCTAGATGAAGTTTTTGATTCATCTTTAGATGTTGGTGGCACTGATGAATTTCTTAGAATTATTAGAGGTGTATCTGACGACACAAACATCTTCATCATCTCTCATAAAGGAGATGTGCTTCTCGACAAGTTTGATAGAGTTATGAAATTTGACAAAGTTAAAAACTTTAGTAGAGTAACAGTATCATGATAGATAAATTTATAGATTGGTATGTTGGGTCATTTAACAATAGAAAACAATCATTGTCTCACCCATTTATGTTCAAGGAAGTTAATTTAACCCATAAGTATTTGGGCGACAATACTTTTTATGGTGAACAAGAAACAGTGTATACTAATAACATATATCGAAAATTTAAAAATGTAATAACAGAATCTGATGGTTTGATTATTGTGAAAAATTATACGTTGGAAGATAAATATATACCCAATTGTAATATTGTTTTTAAATTCGATGGTACTCAATTTGTTGGTGAAGTTGAAGGTTGTAACTGTTTGGTAGAGAGAGAAGGAAAACAAACTTATGTAAAGAATTCTACCTTTCTCGGTGAAGACACTTATAGGGTTTATGATAGGGGTTATGAAGTAGAAAGTGACGAATATGTCTGGGGCTCAGAGTGGGGATATTTTGAGTTTATTCGGATTGATAAGGAATCCATATGAATTGGGGGTTGACACCCTCCCCCTTTCGTGATAGCTTAGCTGTATCGATCAAAGACAACTATGTCCATCACACAAGTCAAGAGTAATCTTGCTAAACTACTAGCAACAGAAAACCTGACAGTTGAACATAGTAATGTATCTACTGCTTCTTTCAATATTGAGACGAGGGTTCTCCAACTCCCAGTGTGGGAAAATATTTCAAATGATGTTTATGACCTTTTGGTTGGTCATGAAGTAGGACACGCTCTTTACACTCCATCTACGTATGTGACAAAAGGAGTACCTCAATCATTTCTTAATGTTGTTGAGGATGCTCGTATTGAACGTAAGATTAAATTGAAGTATCCTGGTATTGCAAAATCATTCTACCGTGGATATACTGAACTGAATAAGCAAGACTTCTTTGAGATTGGTGGTGAAGATCTTTCTACGATGAATTTCATTGATAAGATTAATCTATATTTTAAACTTGGTATTCATGATGTAAATACAATCATTCCGTTTACTGCAGAAGAAGAACAGTTTATTACTATAATAAAAGTCGCAGAAACTTTTGAGGATGTTATAAGTATTTGTAAAAAACTTCTTGAGTATATTGAAAGTAAATCTGATAAAGAAGAATCTAAGTCAGTAGATATTTCTGATACTCGACAAGATGGACTTGGCGGTATGGATCAAATCTCAGTTGATATAACACCGCTTGATGAGTCTGATGAAATGACTCCCGAAGACATGTTAGATAAAGCTGACAAACATGAGAACGAAAGTGAATCTGACGATGGGGAAATGGGAGATGGAAATTATATGGATGATGAATACACTTCATATACAGATGGTGCTTGGAGTAAGAATACCAAAACTTTTGTAGATTCTTCTGCTAAAGAACATATCTATATGATTCCTCCAAGCTTGGATTGGTCTGAACGTATTGAACCAGTTTCTGAGTTTTCAGAAAACATGGATAAGAACATCAAATATATTGACGAAAAGTATAGTGCAATTTATAATGTAATTGACAATTTTAGAACTAATTTTAATTCTTTTAAAGCGGAGACTGCTAAATCAGTTGCATTCCTGGTAAAAGAATTTGAGATGAAGAAACAAGCAGATGAATATAATCGTTCTGGTGTTTCAAAAACAGGTGTTTTGAATACAAATAAATTGTTCTCTTACAAATGGTCTGAGGATATTTTCAGGAAGAATACAGTTGTTCCTGATGGTAAGAATCATGGTCTAATCATGTATATTGATTGGTCTGGATCAATGGCAGATAATATGACAGGTACGATCAAACAGTTGATCAATCTAATCATGTTCTGTAAAAAAGTGAATATACCTTTCCAGGTTTTTGCTTTTAGTGATCAAGGTATTTACGATTGCAATAGGAATTATTATCAACCAGATAAAGAATATGAGATTGCTATAAGTAAACGATTCCGTCTGATTGAAATGTTTAATCATAAGATTAAAAAATCAGAATTCGATGAACAACTTTTCAGACTTTGGATTCTCATGAATGTTATCGAAAAACGATCAGAAATTCCATATGGAAATTATGGTCTTGGTGGAACTCCATTGAATGATACTATTCTTGCAGCAACTTATGTTTTCAATAAGTTTAAAAAAGAAACTGGTGTCGATAGAGTAAATACAGTATTCCTTACTGATGGTGAGTCTAACAACATGGCTTATTCTGTCTTTAGGGGTGAGGGTGAAGAACAATATATCTCTAGAAAATCTTGTGCATTTTCTTCAGAATATTTTGTTCTTTGTTTGAAAGATCCATCAACTGGTTATAGTGATGTGAATATTAATAAATCTGTAGGATGGCAATATTGTGGTGTGAATATTACTTCTGCTTTAATTCGTTATTATAAGTGGATGACTGGATCGAATGTAGTTGGTTTTAGGTTATCTCAATCTCATGATATTAAAAACATCATTCGTTCAGCCGTTGGTTCTGGAGATCATAATTATGATTACTACAAAAAACTGTGGAATACTTCTAAATGTTTTGTAGTTGACTCTATTGGATATGATGAACTATATGTCCTTTCATCATCTTCTGAATTCAATGGAAGTCAAGCTGTAATTGAAGCATCTCATGATGACTCTAAGGGTAAAATCCGACGACAGTTCAAGAAATATATGAAAACCAAAATGATGAATAAGATAATCTTATCTAAATTCGTTGATCAAATCGCTTGACGGTCTCCCAACTCTGTACTATAATAGCCAAGTAACCAAGGAACTCCACTAAAAATGACCTCCACTGACGTGATGATTTCTGACCTGGTTTCCCAATACGGAACCAATGTCACCCGTAAAAATCTAATTAATTATGCTGAAACCAGTGATGTTTCTTTATCAACTGTTTGTGATCGATTGAAAGATTATAAAGTTGGTCGTGGAGTATATAACCTTACTGTAAAAGAAAAATTGGAACAAACTTATAACACCATGTCTGCTACTCCTGTAGTTGCTGATGTTGTTAGTCTTATCCCAGACAAGGATAAAAACTATGTTCCGTTTGGTAATTTTAATGACATCAAAAAAATTATCAAGTCTAAGATTTTCTATCCATCATTCATTACTGGTCTTTCTGGTAATGGTAAAACTTTTGGTGTCGAACAAGTATGTTCTCAACTTGGTCGTGAACTTATCCGTGTAAACATTACTATCGAAACTGATGAAGACGATCTTATTGGTGGCTTCCGTCTTGTTAACGGAGAAACCGTTTGGCATGATGGACCAGTTGTTGAGGCCTTGCAACGGGGTGCTGTGTTGCTCCTTGATGAAATCGACCTCGCAAGTAACAAAATTCTCTGTCTTCAATCTATTCTCGAAGGAAAAGGAGTTTTCCTCAAGAAGATTGGCAAATACGTTAAAGCCTCAGAAGGTTTCAACGTATTCGCAACCGCTAATACAAAAGGTAAAGGTTCGGATGACGGAAGATTCATCGGAACTAATGTGCTCAACGAAGCATTCCTTGAGAGGTTTGCAGTAACATTTGAACAGGAATATCCTACCAGTACTATTGAGACTAAGATCCTCAATAACTATTGTCGCGAACTTGATTGTCTGAATGATAAGTTCATTGATGCTCTTGTTGGATGGGCAGACATCATCCGTAAGACCTTCAATGAAGGTGGTATCGATGAAGTAATTTCTACTCGTCGTCTGGTACACATTATTCGTGCATATAGTATTTTTGGTAATGAGACTAAGGCGATTGGTGTTTGTCTAAATCGATTTGATGATGACACCAAGCAATCATTCCTTGATCTTTTTGATAAAATTATTGCTCCCGAAACCGATGAAACTGAAGAAACACCAGACATCAATTGACACAGACACAAATACCTTGTATAATCAAGAGGGTAAGAATCCCTCTAACAATTATGAAATAACTATGGCTTGGAAATACAATGAAGAAGAACTCCTACAGGAGTTACGCGACTACATTTCTGGAACTTATGGTCAACATTACTCTGCTGGTAATGACAAGATCCAAACGTTGGACTTAATTGAATCGTGTGGTGATGCTGAAGCATTCTGCCGAAGTAATATCCTTAAATACGCTTCTCGTTACGATAAGAAAGGAACTGCTCGCCGTGATATAATTAAGATCCTTCATTACGGTCTCCTCCTTCTTCACTTCTCTGATAAATCTACTGTTACTGAACCTTACCCACAATAATTATGAAAATTTCTGTTGAAACTTTGAATATTCTCAAAAACTTTTCCACAATCAATTCTTCTTTGGTTGTGAAGCAAGGAAATATTCTGAGAACTATCTCTCCCGCAAAAAATATCCTCGCTAAATTTGAATGTCCAGAATCCTTTGGCAATGATTTTGCTGTCTATGATCTAAATGAATTTCTGGGTGGTCTCTCTCTATTTAAGGATCCTGATTTTGATTTTGGTAATCCTTCTTATCTTTCTATTCGTAGTGGAAAGTCTAGGGTCAAGTATTTCTTTTCAGATCCAAGTGTAATTACTGCTCCACCCGAAAAAGATATTGAACTTCCAACTATTGATGTGGAGTTTACTTTGACTGATGAAGTTTTGTCTTCTCTTCTTCGTGCAGCAAGTGTATACCAACTTCCCGACCTTTCTTTGGTTGGTAAGAAAGGTGATATGAATCTTGTGGTTCGCACAAAGAACAATGACACTTCTAATAATTTTTCTGTCAAAGTCGGTGAAACTACTAATGAATTTTGTTTCAATTTCAAAGTAGAGAACCTTAAAATTCTTCCTGGGGTGTATAATGTACAGGTATCTACTGCTAACATTTCACAGTTCACCCATGACAAATGGAATCTGTCGTATTTGATTGCACTAGAACCTGACTCTACATTTAATTGATTATGAGTAATTTTATTTGGGTTGAAAAGTATCGACCCAACAAAATTGAAGATTGTATTCTACCAGATAGTATCAAAACTACGTTAACTAGTTTTGTTGAGAAGGGAGAGGTTCCTAATCTTCTCCTCTCTGGGCCTCCTGGTATTGGTAAAACCACGGTTGCAAAAGCTCTTTGTAATGAACTTGGTGTTGATTTTTACGTAATTAATGGATCTGATGAAGGACGATTTCTGGATACAGTACGGAATCAAGCAAAGAATTTTGCGACGACCGTATCACTTCAAGCAAATGGAAAACCAAAAGTTATCATCATTGATGAAGCAGATAACACAACCAATGATGTACAACTCCTCCTACGGGCAAATATTGAGGCGTATCATAACAACTGTAGATTCATCTTCACCTGTAACTACAAAAACAAAATCATCGAACCTCTCCATTCCCGATGTGCAGTCATTGACTTTGCCATCAACGGAAAGGACAAGTTGTCTATTGCTGGATCCTTCTTCCAGCGTATCAGGACTATTCTTGAGGAGGAAGGTGTTGAATATGATCCAAAGGTTGTCGCAGAAGTAATTAAGAAATATTTTCCCGACTGGAGACGTGTTCTTAATGAACTACAAAGATATTCTTCTATTGGAAAGATTGACACTGGAATTCTGACTACAGTTTCTGAAGTTAATCTGAAAGATCTTGTTGGTAATATGAAAGACAAAAATTTCAGCAAAGTCCGAAAGTGGGTTGTGGAAAACCTTGACAATGATCAGAGTGCAGTGTATCGTAAAGTTTATGATTCGATGTATACTACTTTGGAACCTGCATCAATCCCACAAGCTGTTTTGATTTTTGCTAAATATCAATATCAATCTGCATTTGCTGTTGATCCAGAGATTAACACTCTTGCATGTATGACCGAACTAATGTGTGACTGTAATTTTAAATGATTCTCTCTCCAGAAGATACATTATATGCTGTCAGTAAGATTCATGACGCTTATGGTGGTATAAACCGTATTGATGATTATTTTCGTATGAAAAAGATTGAGCGTTTAAAGGAAATTCCTCCAACGCTTTTTGGTTTTTCTCATGAAGATGAACTATTTCAGGATTTCTCTGTTCATCCTGAAGAGATGAATTTTAAGATAGTTCAACCAGAACATTCTACATTTAATACTTTATTGGAGTTGGTAGCTTCATTTACATATGAAGATGCACCTGGCAAACAGATGAAGTTAATGGTTCAGGAAACGACCACAGGAAAGGTTGTAGGGTTCATTAAACTGGGTTCACCTATCATTAATTCAAAACCACGTAATCAGTGGCTTGGAGGGGTCCCTGATCTTACTATATTCAATAAGAGAGCCATTATGGGTTTTATTATTGTTCCTGTTCAACCATTTGGATTTAATTATCTTGGTGGTAAGTTACTTTCATTGATATGTTCTTGTCATGAAGTAAGAGAGATGTTAAATAATAAGTATAATACTGAGATGTGTTTATTTGAAACTACTTCATTGTATGGTAACATCAAAGGTACTAGTCAGTACGATGGATTAAAACCTTATATTCGTTATAGAGGTGATACAGAATCTAAGTTTCTTTTAACTCTACCAGATTCCATATATCATAATCTAAATAAATGGTTTATTGAAAGGAATGATGGTGAACAATTAATCCATAGAGGTGCATCTAGTCGAAAGCTTAAGATACAAACTAAGATGATTTCTATTATTAAGAATTCTCTTAAGGAACATCACCCAGTAAAGTATACTGAGTTTATTAAATTTATTAAGTCTAGGCAGGATGTAACTACTCAAAAAAGATTTTATATGTCTACTTATGGTTTCGAGAATTCTAGAGAAGTTATTTTGGGAAACACAGATACGCTTATTAAGGCTGAGAACTACGATAGGTTCTCTTTTGATTCGATTGTGGCTTGGTGGAGAAAGAAGGCTTCTAAAAGGTACGAAAACCTCAAACAAGATGGAAGACTCAGATCGAAATTAGAAATTTGGGATATTAATGATATGGACTCTATTGATATAATAAGATGACTCTTACCAAATTTTTAACAGAACAAAAATTTGAAAAAACAATACGCATTCTTGTTTATCCTAACATCACGTTCTCTAAAGATCTGACTAAGGATAGTTGTATTCAAGTGATCACAAACATGATTGCTGAATTGAACAAGATTCGTAGTGACTTGTTTTTTTATCTGGTTCTTCCAGAGTTTTTGGAGATGCTGAATTTTCATAATATTAAACAGTTTATTATGAAGTTCCCAACGTATCCTCCTACGATGCGTTCACATTTTGATGTAGAACATTTTAGAAAATTGATCAATCATGATCTTGATATTGATCTGGTGTTCTCTCATCTCCCTGAGCATACACATGCTGTTAAAAATACTATCAGCAATGTAACTCATCACAGTCCTTCTTACTTTGGATACTGTCATTGGTTTGACTTGAAAGAGGTTGTTGCATGGAGTCAACCAAGTTTTAATCAAAACATTCTTGGATTACTTGAGATGCAACGTTGTTATCTAAATACACAGAGTCAAAAAAATCTTGTATTAAATCAAGCTTCTGAAGTATTCAACAAAGGAACTATTTCTAAACTTGATGATATTCTTGTCCCACATCATTTGGGTGTTAAAGAATCTGATATTGTAGAACCAAATAAAAATACTGATAAATTAATCGTTTTTAATCATCGTCCAGATACCTATAAAGATTTCAATAACTTTATGAAGGTTCTAGAGGATCTGAGAGACCTTAGAGATGACTTCACTGTTTGGGTTCCATTGTTAGAGAAATCGGATAAATCTTGGATTACTACTGAGAAGTTTAATAAGCAACGATATTATAAAAAATTACAACAGTGTCGTGTTGGATTTTCACCTAAACAAGTTTATGGCGGATGGAGTGTTTCGACTACAGATGGTATTATGAATGGTTGTCCGTACATTATGTATGATGCTGATTATTATCAAGAATTAAATCCAACTGCAGATTTCTTTACTAAAAATTCTGAAGCTGTTAGGTTGTTAGATATCTATCTTGATGATAATGTATATCGTAATGAGATGTCTGTAAAATCTCAGACTTATTTAAAAGAGAATCTTGTATATAAAAACGAGATTTTAAAGATGAGTGAATATATTGATGACATGATTAGTTGTCAAAAATATGTTCAATCTGATGTAACCGAAAGACTTATTTCTATTATTAAAATGAAAGGTCAGATTACTAAGAAAGAATTGTTTGGTTCCTATCTTGGTTGGGGTAGAGGAATTAAGTTTGGTCCCTACCGGAGAGCTTTGCTCAATCACAAAAATATCTATGATACAATAGATTCCACTCCTTATTATTGCTGGATTGATACTTAAATTATGGAACTTAAAGACTGGCTGAACTCGATTAATCAATCAAAAATTAATATAATTGATGAAGATTATGGTACAGAGAAAGAGTATCCCCCATTCATTATCAATAAGTGCTTGTCTGGATTTATGGACACAGTTCTTATCGCAAATGAAATGAATATTCATTCGGATCTTCCTAAGAAGATGCAATATGATTTTTTTATAAATATTGTGAGACCGAAAAAGCGTTTCTCTCCTTGGTTAAGGAAAGAAAAAATTGACACTCTAGAACTTGTTAAGAAGTATTATCACTACAACGACGAGAAATCTAGAAGTGCCTTAAAACTTTTATCGGAAGAACAACTTGAATTTATCAAACAAAGGATGAATACTGGAGGAAAACATGAGTGAAGTTCTAGAGTATAATTGGTCACCAGAAACGATGATTGAAGTCATCTTAAAAGAACCAGATGATTTTTTAAAAGTTCGTGAAACCCTTACTCGTATTGGTGTAGCATCCCGTAAAGAGAAAAAGATTTATCAGTCTTGTCACATCCTTCATAAGCAAGGTAAGTATTATATTGTTCACTTCAAAGAATTGTTTGCCCTTGATGGTAAGAAAGCAAATCTTTTTGTGAATGATATCCAACGTAGAAATCGTATCTCACAACTACTGTCTGATTGGGGACTTGTGAGTGTTGTTGATCCTTCTGCAATTGAAGATTGTGCTCCTCTAAGTCAAATTAAAGTTCTTTCTTACAAAGACAAAGGAGATTGGACTCTTGAAAGTAAATATAATATTGGCAAAAAGAAGATGGTTAATCCTTAATCGGTATAACCGTCGTTATCTTCCATTAAAGTAATTTTACTTTTGTTTTTTAAATACGAATCCTTGTCGGAATAGATCTCAGATTCTAATTCGTCAAGGATTTTTTTTAGGTGCTTGTGAATATTTTTTAATCTTGTTTTTTCCATAATTAGAGTTCATTTTATTATCTATAAAAAAAGGAGAGGTTTCCCTCTCCTGGTGCTACATTAGAATTTCTCTACATATTTTTTTGCTTGCGTGTTGGCTTAGAGCATCGCATTCTATTAGACACTCGTAGTAATCGTTTAATCTATCATTTTCTGTTTCTAGCTGTGATTGTAATTCAATATCATTCGCAGTTTTTTCAAGATGTCTCCACTCATCTAATTGAGAGCGAGATAGAAGGTTATGCATAACTCAATCCTCATACAGGTATCGAATAATATAGAAAACTTTTATTTCATGTTCAGTTTCCTAATTCTATATTATTTATTATACTTTATAATAGTTCACTAACATTTATTTCAATGTTACACAAGTACAAAAAAAGAGAGGGTTTTAATCCTCTCCGTTAAGTAAGTTAATCACTTAGTGTAAAGTTTACCACGATAGCAGAATGTACCGTGAGTCTCTTTCAGTCCTACACAACTAGTATCATATTCAACACCACGATATGTAGTGTGATGAATCTGTGCGTCGTGTATTGCAGATGCTTTATTGATCTGCCTCTTGATCAAATTAAGTGTGTTCATGAGTTGACTCCTGAAGTTAGGGTGGTTTAATCCCCGTTCCTTCAGTCGTTTGCGTCCTTTGTTCCAACTCTAAAGCAAACCGGATCGGTTCCTTTAATAAACAGAGAAATAAATTCCAACTTCTCAGAAGAACTAAGAAGTTCTGACTTATAAACTCCTTTTGCTAACCAGTCATAGTCTTGACAAGACAATTGTGGTTGTGCTGCGAACAGCATCAAAGGTAGTAACATAGGATCAACGCTCCGTTGCGCGACTTACTTGCGGCCCTAATGGGCTGAACGATGTTAGTATACTAACATATCTATTTAGATTTGTCAAGGTGTATCCGTTGATACATTTTAACCTTTCTTCTTCTTTGAGTTATTCTGATGTCCCCATGTCCTAGGACTACACCTACCTTGAGACTGAACCCAACCCTTAAATTCTTTCTTATAATTATCGTAATAATGATCAAACATATCAGCAGTCTTGTTACACATTGTTAAATCGTAACAAGACTTACCATCTTTAATATACTGAACTAAGTAAGCAGTATAAGGAAGTTTAGTATCCTCTGCCAACTTAGGATCACAATTCTCATGAAGAATTCTAACCCTATCTTTAGTATTCAAGATCTATTACCCCAAGTGATTGTTGGAAATGCTTCTTCTACACACTGACGTGTAATCTTCCATCGCTTACCAATTTTTTTATCTTTAGCAAGGATCAACACGTTCGCTTCTGAATGATGGAGTCCTTCCAACATTTGAATGAACATAGTCTCTCGCTTAGTCTTAGAGATATTAGAACCACCTTTAAAAAAGTGATGCAACAACCTTGCCTCTCTCTCTAGTATAGTATGCTCTGTTCCTTCTGGTGCCTCATTCTTTTTGAATGGTGGTTCACCTTCCGGAAGCATAGAGATAACACTTTCATCAAAGTTGGCAATAAGAATTGCCCTCAATCCTTGAGAATTAAATTCCCTAAGCATCTTGATTTTCTGTGCTTTAGTTTTGGCATTGCTGATCTTTTGTAAGATCTCATGCATCATAATTTTCATCTTCGTCATCCTCATTAATAAATTTCACTGATAAAAGTTCTTCGTTAATCATGATGCCATCGTCATCATACATTTCTGGATGTAGTGCTTGTACTTCTTCTTTAGAATAGAAATAGTCATGCACAAAATCCTTTGCTGTCCACCCTGCTACAACCCCGACACATAGGAACATAAACGATGCTGTTGCCGAGAAAAATAGGATTGTTGCCGTTTCCATTTTCAACTCCGAGTAGTGTGGTTATTTTTTGTCCCACCTCATTTCTAAATTGAAATAAAACTTACGTTTGAGGAAGGAAAATGATCTGTCAAAACCAAACCCGAATTTAGGTTTAATTTCTTCGGGTCTAGGTTCAGCCCTCCGTAACATTAACTCTATGCCCTTATTTATGTCCATATCATGAACAAGTTTTGCATGTTCCTTTTGGTGTGGAATGTACAAAACCTTCCTTGACTAAAAACTTTGCTGTATTTACTAGTCCACCAAGTTCAGTACCATCAAGGATAACATGAGGATACCCTATAGCACCAGGATATTTTTTCTTGAACTCATCTCGTTCTTCTTGAGAATCAACAAGAATAAACTCTGCTTCTAGGTTCGCCCTCTCAAAAAGTTTCTTTAATTGATCACAATAAAAGCAACCTTTAGATGTGTATGCTTTAATATCCATTAAGTATCTCCTTTAAGTTGATTCAATATGTACTTATAAGCACACATAAGGTCACCCTTTTCATCATTCATTTTCATAATACTACCTCATATCCCTCCAAATAAGACTTAAATTTACTATGTGCCATACTATCAACATCAGGTAATTTATCAGTAGGAATAAACCAAATACGATTTTCTACAATATGAATAAATGCCATATGAGTA
>PVBE011582804.1_pt1 | contig 17538 bp, 14 predicted proteins | sample 1631181 | NCBI WGS metagenome assembly PVBE01 (sample SAMN08397723, study PRJNA350692) | Marine metagenome, whole genome shotgun sequencing project. | isolation source: water | place: Pacific Ocean | collected 2012-04 | reverse complement strand
CCGCGATGTGGGCAAATTAAAAGATGCATGAGTATAATACAAAACTGTTTGTACCAGACAGTCAAAGAATCCAGAAAACTTTTTTCAGCGCGGCATGATCTATTCCGAAATGAAAAAATATTCTGAGGCCAATAAGGACTTTTCAAGGGCCATTAACCTGGGAGCTTCAAACCCTGAAGTTTATTACAACCGTGGCGTTATGCGCCACCATTTAAAAGATAAAAAAGGTGCTTGTGCCGATTGGAAATATGCGTCAGAATACGGAGATCAGGACGCGTATGACCTTTGGCGGAAAGCTTGTAAGTAGGATCACTACAATAAGTTCAGGATGTCTGTCAGTGTTTCCGGCATGCTGGGTCGTTTGGCATTTCGATCAACCAGATTGCCTTTTTTATCCATGATCATATAACGAGGAATACTTGTTACACCAAAGTGTTTGGTAGCTGTTGACCCCCAACCGCCACGTGACCAAACGTGGTAACCTTCAATGCCATATTTGTCAATCGCTTTTTTCCAGGCCTCCTGGTTGTTGTCAATTGATATGTAGAGAAACACGATTTCTTTTAACTGTTTCTTATCAAGTTTTGCCTTCATGGCTTTGGCATGTGGAAACTGCTGGCGACAAGGCCCACACCAACTGGCCCAAAAGTCAATGTAAACTACTTTTCCTTTGAATTCATCCAAGGTGATGTTTTTCCCATCCAGGTTGGTGATCTGGTAAGGTGCATCAGCCGGATCCATTTTTCCGCCCTTTTCTGACTTTGTTTTGTCTGATTTGGCAACTACAACTTTGCGGTTCAACTCTTTAGCCCACTTGTTTTGAAGATAAGATTTGTAGGGCATGGTTTTACTCAAACCCTTGGTGTTTTGTTCCTGTAAGTTCAATGTCCCAATCGACTTCTTTATGGTCTCAACATTTAACTTGTCACCATTTTCTGCAATCAAGCGACCAATGATGTAGATCTTGGGTGTTTCACGAATGTTTCGCTGTGTGTATTCAATCTTTTTGGTGATTGATTCATCATGATTGGTGAACTTCTGGAACTGGTGGTTTTCAGAAGTAAAATACACAACGTAGTAATACAAAAACTCACGGTAGGCTTCACTGATAAGCGATTTCACATGTGTTGCAGGTCTAAGTTGTATATCCTCCAGCATCACAGCAAGAATATTGTTTACCTGCATTTCCTTGGTATTCTCGTTACCCCGAATAATGGGATGAGAAACTAACGCAGCCAGGTAGTTAAATTGAATGTGGTTCTTGATAAAGGTTTTGAATTCCTCGGAAAGATTGCTGTAGTGGGCAGATGAAGTGTAGAATTTCATTTGCTTGGTACGCAGGGCATAAACCTCCAGTTCTGTTTCATCAATATTTTTCGACATAATCATTTCCTTCACTTTCTCCCTGTCGAAATCGTTTTTGAATTCCTTGTTGAAATCGGAGAAAAAAGCATTGTTTGCTGCCATGTTTCCGACAAATGCAGGTTTTTGCAATCCATCATTTTCGAAGTTTACTTCTAAAGCCTGCCCTGGTTCCAGATAAACCCAAAATTCGGAGTGACCACAAATCAGTTTTGCCAACCTGTTACGCTCCAGGTCAACCGTAAATTCAAATGAACCTTTAGAGAGTTTTGATTCAAGGACATGAAATTTCTCATCGAGATGAATCTTATCGACCGCCAGGGTAATAGCAGCCTCGTTTGACTTGGCGATCTTGCCATATACCCTGGCAATGCCTTGGGCTGAAACTGAAATTGAGATGAGACTTATTAAAAGTACAATCAGATATTGCTGCATGATTAGTTGAATTTGCTTTATAGAATGTTTAAAGCCATTGCAAATCTAACACCAATTTGGCTGCTTGGCTCTACACGGAATTTTGAAGGCGGTTGACTTTTCTGTGAAGATCAAGCGGTATAACAATGTAACTTTGCGCGCTGATGAATTTCTGGCAGATAATATGCCTGGTTTTACTGTTTGCGACTACTATTGTTGGCTGGCAGGGATGTGTTTCTGAGGAGTCGGGAGAATCCACCGAATCACCCTCATCCAATGAACAGGAACAAGTAAAGGGCGTTCCGAAAATTGATGAACTCACCAAAAGGATTGAAGCTAACCCGGCAGATGCCGATGCTTATTTTCAGAGAAGCCAGGCTTATGTTGCCATTAATTATTTGCCCCATGCCATAGCCGATTTGCATCGTGCAATGAATGCAGACTCAACACAAATGCATTTCTACATTTCATTGGCCGATTTGTTCGAAAAAATGAATGACGTGCCGCGTTCCATCGCTACTGTTAAAAAGGCACTGGAGTTGCAACCAGAAAATTTGGAATTACTGATTCTATCTGGCAAGTATAAATTTTATCTACAGTTGTATCGCGAATCGCTTCTGGAACTTGATAAAGCCCTGGCTCAAAGCCTTTTTAACCCGAAAGTCTATTTCCTGAAAGGAATGATCCACAAAGAAGTTGGCGATACGGTTAAAGCCATCACAGCCTTTCAAACAACGGTTGAACAAAACCCACTTCATTACGAGGGATATGTGCAATTGGGGTTGTTATACGGAGCCAAAAAAGATAATTTAGCCGCCCGTTATTTTCAAAATGCAGTTAAGGTTGACAGTAGCAGGAGTGAGGCATGGTATAGCCTTGCACGATATCAGCAGGATAACCAGGATTTCGAAACGGCAAAAAGAACCTATCGAAAACTGGTCTTGATCGACCGACAGGATGAACGTGTACATTATAATCTTGGGTTCATCTATTTTCAACAGGATTCATTGCGAAAGGCGGATAATAAATTCAACATTGCCATTCAGGTTGCACCCAATTATACCGATGCTTTTTATATGCGAGGTTTGATTGCCGAGGTGATAGAGGATAAGCCGAATGCTCGATATTATTACGAACAGGCATTGAGTCTTGAACCAGAACATGATTTGGCCAACCAGGGCATGAAACGAATTCAATAAGAACAACATGATCGACATCACTTTTCCAGATGGAAATGTACGGCAATACGAGGCAGGTGTAACCGCCATGGAAATTGCCAAAGGAATAAGCCATGGATTGGCGAAAAAAGTTTTAGCAGCTGAGGTGAATGAAGAAGTTCGTGAAGCCACCCGACCCATTACACAAGATGCCTCATTGAAATTGTTAACATGGAATGATGATGATGGGCAATATGCCTTCAGGCATTCTTCTGCACATTTGATGGCCGAGGCTTTGGAGGCTTTGTACCCGGGTACAAAGTTTGGTATTGGTCCTCCTGTGGAAGGTGGTTTTTACTACGATGTGGATTTAGGCGATAAGGTGCTTACTGAAGCTGACCTGGCGAAAATTGAAAAGAAGATGAAAGAGTTGGCCCAGCAGAAGAATGTGTTTGTGAGAAGTGAAGTTTCGAAGGAAGAAGCCCTTGCTTATTTTGGCGAGAAGGGCGATGAATATAAACTTGAGCTGATCAGCGAATTGGAAGATGGTTCCATCACGTTTTACAAACAAGGCAATTTTACCGATTTGTGTAGAGGCCCACATGTTCCGCACACCGGGCATATCAAGGCAATAAAACTGTTAAGCATTGCCGGTGCATATTGGCGAGGTGATGAAAAGCGTAAGCAGCTAACCAGGATATATGGTGTCACTTTTCCGAACCAGGATATGCTCACCGAGCACCTTGAAATGCTGGAAGAGGCCAAGAAACGAGATCATAGAAAGCTGGGCGCACAGTTGGAACTGTTTGCATTTTCAGAAAGGGTAGGGGCAGGCTTACCGTTATGGTTGCCTAAAGGGACCCAGGTACGAAGTCTTTTGGAAAACTTCCTTAAAAATGAACAGATCAAACGAGGCTATACCCCCGTGGTTTCTCCGCACATTGGTAAAAAGGAATTGTATGTTACTTCCGGTCATTATGACAAGTATGGGGAAGATTCATTTCAACCCATTAAAACACCCAGGGAAGATGAGGAATTTTTGCTGAAACCGATGAACTGCCCGCATCACTGCGAGATTTACCGTTTCAGACCTCATTCCTACAAGGAACTGCCCTTAAGGATCGCAGAATTCGGTACGGTTTATCGTTACGAACAAAGTGGTGAAGTGCATGGGTTGACTCGTGTCAGGGGCTTCACCCAGGATGATGCACACATTTTCTGTTCGCCAGATCAGTTGAAAGGTGAATTCAAGGATGTAATTGAACTGACATTGATGGTGCTTCGAAAACTTGGTTTCGAAAATTATACCGCGCAGATTTCGTTGCGCGATCCGGAAAACAAGGAAAAGTACATAGGAAGCGATGAAAACTGGGACAAAGCCGAAAATGCCATCATTGAAGCTGCAGATGAAATGGGACTGAAAACAGTATCGGAATTAGGAGAAGCTGCGTTTTATGGTCCCAAGCTCGATTTTATGGTCAAGGATGCCCTCAATCGCAGTTGGCAGCTAGGTACCATTCAAGTAGATTACAACCTACCTGAAAGATTTGACTTAGAGTATATTGGCTCTGATAACCAAAAACACCGCCCGGTTATGATTCACCGTGCACCTTTTGGTTCATTCGAGCGATTCCTTGGAGTTTTGATTGAACACTGTGGTGGAAACTTTCCACTTTGGCTGGCACCTGAGCAAGTTGCTGTTTTGCCAATCAGTGAGAAGTTTATGGACTATGCCGAAAATGTTAGAGATAATTTGAAAAAGTCCGAATTTCGGGTTAGTATTGACGATCGCAACGAGAAGATTGGAAAGAAGATCAGGGATGCTGCGATGTTGAAGATTCCTTATACGCTCATTATTGGAGAAAAGGAAGTGAATGAAGAAGTAGTTTCTGTAAGGCGTCAAAAAGTTGGCGATATGGGAACTAAAACGTTAGGAGAATTTATTGAATTACTGAATGCTGAACTAAACGAAAATTAAGCGTTCAAAAAAATGATCATAAAAACCACACAATTTGAGAGGAAAGTTTAGGAAACCGCCTCCACGAAGGCAGGATCTCCACAGAATCAATCGAAAAATTACCGCACCCTCTGTGCGGCTGGTAGGCGATAACGTAGAAGTTGGAGTTTACACATTTGAAGCCGCTCTTGCCATAGCAGAAAAACAAGAACTTGATTTAGTTGAAATTTCGCCTAAGGCCGATCCGCCTGTTTGCAAGGTGATTGACTACAAGAAGTTTTTATACCAGAAAAAGAAGCGCGATAAAGAGTTGAAGGCCAAAACTGTAAAAACGGTTTTGAAAGAGGTACGCTTCACACCAAACACCGATGAACATGATTTCAATTTCAAGGCCAACCATGCTGAGAAATTTCTCAAGGACGGGGCAAAGGTGAAAGCCTATGTTCAGTTTAAAGGACGAGGAATCTTATTTAAAGACCGTGGAGAGATCATGCTGCTGAAATTCGCCCAGAGACTGGAAGATTTCGGTGTGGTGGAAAACATGCCGAAATTAGAAGGCAGGCGAATGCTGATGTTTATCGCACCGAAAGGATCAAAGAAAAAGTAAACGATAGTCTTTCTTTTCGTTTAATCTTTTTGTTTTACCTGACCTGCTTTCAGCTTCAATTTATCTTGGAAATATCCTGTTGAATGCCTTATCTTTGCGGTTCCAAAAAATTTGAGTTATGCCAAAGATGAAGACAAACTCCAGTGCCAAAAAGCGTTTCAAGCTTACAGGTTCTGGAAAAGTGAAGAGACAACACGCATTTCACAGCCATATTCTGACCAAGAAATCAAAGAAAAGAAAGAAGCGATTGGTAAGCTCAACATTGGTGCATAAAGTTGACGAAGCAAAGATCAAACGCTTGCTGCTCAAATAAATCTATTAAAGAACATTTTAAGAACGAGATAAAATGCCACGATCGACAAACTCAGTAGCTTCCAAAGCACGTAAGAAAAGAGTGATGAAATTGGCCAAAGGATATTTTGGCCGAAGAAAAAATGTTTGGACAGTAGCAAAAAACGCAGTTGAGCGAGGACTTCAATTTGCTTATCGCGACAGAAGAAATAAGAAACGAACTTTCAGAGCACTTTGGATCGCCAGAATCAACGCAGGTGCGAGAGAGCATGGATTGAGCTACAGCCAATTGATTCACCTTTGTAGCGAAAAGAATATTGAACTCGACAGAAAAGTACTGGCTGATCTGGCCATGAATCACCCCGAGGCATTTAAGGCAGTAGTTGACACTGCGAGGGGATAAACGAACTCGGTAAAAACCTGGAACCCATTTTGCGATTGCGGAATGGGTTTTTTTATGAATTGATGGTTACTACCAATTTCCTGGAACCACCACGATTCCTGAATTCGCATAAATAAACGCCCTGCCAGGTGCCAAGATTCAATCTTCCATTGGTAATAGGTATCGAAACCGAACTTCCAGTCAGTGTTGATTTTACATGAGCGGGCATATCATCACTGCCTTCAAAAATATGGGTGTAGTAGGATTCGTCTTCACGCACCAATCGATTGAAGATTTGTTCGAAATCGACCCGTACAGATGGATCGGCATTTTCATTTATGGTTAAACCTGCACTGGTGTGTTTGATAAAGACATGCATAATTCCCGAATCAGGCAATTCGGAAATGCGATTTACTATTTCATGCGTAATAAGATGAAAGCCACGTGGATGTGGCGGTAAACTGATTTCAAATTGATGGATCACAATTTCTGGTTTAAAATACCCTTCGATACGAATATAGTTAGCTTTGCCCCCCAATTGAGATGAGCGAAAAAAGTCAGGTAACAAAAAAGAAAATTGACCGCAAGAGCCTGGAGCACTTGATGGGAATTTTTAGATTCATTCTTCCCTATAAAAGCTACCTGATTGGTGGTTTGATCTTGCTCATTTTCACTACGATGAGCACTATGCTTTTCGTTTTCCTGGCGGGTAAGATTGTGGATGTGGCGCAGGGTAACTCGTGGTTGAGTTTTGAATCGGTTGGGGAAATTGCGCTGGCTATGGTGGTGCTTTTGGTTGTAACTGGCGTGATAAGTTTTTTCCGTACCACCCTGGTTGCCAAGGTAAGCGAGTATGCCATAGTTGATATCAGGGTAAGTCTATACAACAAGCTCATCACCTTACCTATGTTTTTTTTTGAACAAAGAAGGGTAGGTGAATTGACCAGTAGAATCACCACCGATGTGGAGCAGTTGAAAGAAATGCTGGCCTGGGTGCTGGTGGAACTGTTGCGCCAGGTCGGAATTTTGATAGTCGGTATTGGATTTATCCTGTTTATCACACCTATACTTTCCTTAATCATGATTGCCACTTTTCCAGTTGCAATTATCATGGCCGTGGTGATGGGTAAAATGGTGAAAAAATTATCGAGGAAAACCCAGGACGAAATTGCGGCTGCCACCACCATTGTGGAAGAAACATTCCAGGCTATCCAAACGGTTAAAGCTTATACTAATGAATTCTTCGAATCGAAGCGTTATGTGCAATCAATGGAACGATCCCGTGATTTGGCTATGAAAGCTGCCTACTACCGAGCTGGAGTGGTGTCGTTCATTATTGTTGGAATTTTTGGAGGGATTGTCTTGGTGCTTTGGCAAGGAGGATTGATGATTGCCGATGGCCGAATGTCGTCTGGGGACTTGCTCACATTTGTGCTGTTTACAGCCTTCATTGGCGGAGCCGTAGGAACTTTGGGCGATTTGTATGCCAGGTTGCAGAAAACTGTGGGCGCTTCTGAACGAATTCTGCAGATTCTTGAAGAACACCCTGAAACGGATTTCAGGGAAATTCGTTCAAAGGCTATGGTCAATGCTGGAATCAGATTCGAAGATGTAGAGTTTTCTTATCCATCGAGGGATGATGTTGGAGTCTTGAGAAAGATTTCGCTCGATATTAAAGAAGGTCAAAAAGTTGCAATAGTTGGGGCGAGTGGCAGTGGAAAATCTACCATCGTTAAATTGTTGTTGAGATTTTATTCGCTTTCAAAAGGACGGATTGAAATTGGTGGCAAACCGCACGTTGATTACAATATTTCCGAGCTGCGCAGCAACATGGGCATTGTGCCACAAGACGTGATTTTATTCGGAACCTCTATTCGTGAAAACATTGCCTATGGCAAGCTGGGTGCATCGGATCAGGAAATTGAAGCAGCGGCTAAAAAAGCCAATGCCTGGGAATTCATCAGCGCTTTTCCGCAAGAAATGAATACGCTGGTTGGTGAGCGGGGATTGCAACTTTCAGGCGGGCAAAAACAGCGCATTGCCATTGCCCGCGCCATTCTGAAAGATCCCAAAATTCTGTTGCTCGATGAAGCCACCAGTTCACTCGATTCAGAATCAGAAAAAGTGGTGCAGGAAGCTCTGGATGAATTGATGATTGGTCGAACAACTATAATCATTGCCCACCGGCTTTCAACGATCAGGAACGTGGATCGGATTTATGTGCTGGACAAAGGACAAATCGTGGAATCTGGCAGTCACGAGGAATTGATGATTATTGAAAAAGGAATTTATCGGCACCTCACCCAATTACAGCTCGATACTGGGGTTGTAACTATCTAGTAGCTCACAATCACTTCGCCCTTCGATTTTCGAATAAGATCGGGAACCATAGAGTTTTCAGCCGGATAACCTACAGGTATCAGTAGAAAAGCTCGCTCGTTTTCAGGGCGATTAAGGATTTCAGATAGGAAATTCATAGGACTTGGAGTATGTGTTAAAGTAGCAAGACCGGCATTGTGCAAGGCCGCCAACAAAAAACCGCAGGCGATTCCAACTGATTCTGGCACGTAGTAATTGTTCTGTTTCTTTCCATTCACTTCTTCATAAATCCTTTTGAAAACAATGATGAGAGCTGGGGCATTTTCAAGGAAAGGTTTGCGCCAATCGGTGCCAAAGGGTTTTAAATCTTCTAGCCATTCTTCTTTCATGCGGCCATGGTAATTATCATATTCCTCTTTTTCGGCAGCTTCCCGGATTTTCGACTTGATTTCAGAATCTCGTACAATACAAAATGTCCATGGTTGTTTGTGTGCTCCTGAAGGTGCTGATGAGGCTGTCATAATTGAGTTTTCCAGCACTTTGTCGGGTACGTTTTCCGATGAAAATTCCCTGATGGTTCTTCTTTTGTTCAAGTTTTCAAAAAACTGTTGTGAACGGGTTACCATTTCTTCCTCAATAGGGCGGGAATAGACGTATGGGCTAAAAGTGAATTCCTGATGTTCCATGAATTTCTGATGAATTGAAAGGGCTAAAATTAACTGGATTTCAAACTTTGGAAGGTTGATGTAAGTTTATTTCCCCGTCCGATTTGCATGTTTAAATGGTTTGAAACTGACGAAACTTTTCACCTTCGATTTCGTAAAAGAAAAATAAGCGTCTATTGAAAACTATTCGTGACGTGGGTAGCCGCAAGGTCAGGTTTGAAAAAACCGAGGGATGAAAAGTGAGATTACCGGTTGTTCCGGACATTTCACAAAACTATAGAAGATTGGAATGAGGGGTTTGGGAAACAAAAAAGTAAATATTCTTGCCTTGAGAGGGTTACTGGCACTGCTGGTCTTTCTCGGAGGAACGGGAGTTGCACTTTCCGACACGCTCACTTCGCAACAAAGCGGAATCTGGGGCGTACCTTCCACGTGGGGCGGTGATGTTCCGACAGCTGCTGACGATGTGTTCATTTCTTCAGATCACGTGATTCATGTACTATCCAATGCCAATTGCAAAACACTCTCTATCAGCTGCGATATTGATGCCGATGCTACTTTGTTGTTCGTTTATCCTTCGATACAGCTGACCGTTTCTGATGACATTGATTTATCCAGCGTAGTTGGCGGAACCCTGCATGTGCGTGTTGAAGGAACCTTGACCGCAGAATCCGACATCAATTTCAACACAACCGACCCCATCAGCACCTTGCTTAAAATGACTTTTGAAGGAGGAATACTCGAAATTGGTGGCAACTTCAATTTCTTGCCTGAAGGGCGAATTCTCAGCGATTCAATCATTGAAAGCTCGATTAAATTTATCGGAACAGACCAACAGATTCTCCCGGGTACCACCAACATTCAATATCACAATATTGTGATGAGCAATAGCAGTGTTGAGGGTGTTGTACTCAATGCGAACCTCGATTCCACTAATATGTATGGAGATGTGATCATTGAAAATGGTGTGTTTAACAACAGGGGATTTACTGTGAACGGCAATGATTCAACTTTCCAGGTAATGGCTGGTGGAACCTATATTTTAGAAGGAACTACAGAACTGCCAACCGGGTTCGACCATGTATTTGATGCAGGCAGCACAGTGCGGTATTACGGAGGTAAGCAAAATGTTCACCCGCCAAACAACAATCAGGATTATTACAACCTGGTGATTGGAGGAAGTAATAAAAAGATTCTTTACGATAATATTGATGTGTTTGGATTCCTGTCAGTGGAAACCCAATCTCTTGATGCCAACTACACGTATAACTACGATATCAACTTGAAAGGTGATTGGTTGAATACGGGCGGAATGTTTATTGCGCGAAAGGCAAAGGTGTTGTTCACGGGGTCTGCCCAACAAAGCATTCTTTCCAATACCCAGGCTTTTTACGATGTACAGATAAATAACCAAAGCTCCACCGGTGTTGCATTGAGTGATAACATGCCCATTGCAAATACGCTTGATATGCAGGATGGTGTGATCAGCACGGGCAGCGATACATTGAAAATATTAAATACATCAGGTGGGGCCGTTCAAAATCACAGTTCGGCCAGTTTCGTAAATGGACTGTTGCTTCGTTCAATCAACAGCAACGATGAAACTTATTCGTTTCCAACAGGAAATGGCCATGGACCTTCAAACTACTACCTTGCCGAGTTGCAGAATAGTTACCTGGTTGGTGTTTCAAGCATAACCGGGTTCTTTGGAGCTCTCACCAATCACAACGACTCGGAAATTGCTACCCAGGACGCCTGGTTGATTTATAACACAGTTTTTAATGAAGGTGTCTGGACACTTGAGCCAGATGAACAACCAACCCTTGGATCTTATCACATAAAACTATTTATCGATAAATTTTCCGGATTGGTAGATAACCACTTTGGCGTTTTGAAGCGGCCGGTGGGATCAACAACCGGGGCGGACTGGAGTCATGGCAATGGAACCTTGAACCCATCGAATGGCGATGGTCGAATGGTTTCGCACGGTTATGCGCTGCGAAAAGCCTTGAAATCTTTCTCACAGTTTGGAGGAGGAGGTGGTGGAGGTGGTCCGCTGCCGATAGAGTTGGTGAGTTTTGATGCCATTGTGATTGAAAATGGCGTTGCCTTAAATTGGGTTACTGCTGTTGAAATAGACAATGATTATTTCACCATAGAACGAAGTACAGACGGAGTTGAATTCGTTCCGATTAAGGTGATTGATGGAGCTGGACACAGCACCGTTTTGAAATACTATTCAGATTTGGATGACGAACCTCTTAATGGCAAGTTGTACTACAGGCTAAAGCAAACGGATTTTAACGGACACTTCACCTACAGTAACATTGTGATGGTGGTTGTGGTCGGGGAAACTTCCAGCACAACGGTTTCAGCCAAAGTTTTCCCGAATCCATTACCCAGAGGTGATCAATTGTTTGTTGAGGTTTCGAGTGATGACGCGAGAAAAGAAGAACTGGTGATTGAATTTTACGACCTGGTTTCCGGGAAGAAAATATTTACGGCATATATGGATGGATCATCTGGGATTGTAAATCTGCCAGACAGGTTTATGCCGGGGCTGTATTTGTTGCAGGGATTTGCTGATAGCAGAACTTTCAGCCACAAGCTGATGATTCAATAACATCGGTAGATGGTATAAGATATTTCAATGGGGATTGAATGTGCAGGGCGAACCTTTGGGTTGGTCCTGCTCTTTTTTCAGGAATGCATTTAACTTCACAGTTTAGAATGAAGAATTGTTTTATCAAATGGTTCGTTTTACTGAATTGCCTTCCACTGGTAATTTTATGCCAGCCATTGCCGCTGACCGAGGTTGGGAGCTTGCCAGCCACCTTGAGTGAAACTTCGGGCCTGGAAACAACCGCAGAGAACAGTTTTTGGACTATCAATGATTCTGGATGGCCAGCCGAGTTATATGAAATTGACAGCACCGGAAACCTGGTGCGCACCATCACCATCAGCAACGCTACCAATGTTGATTGGGAGGATTTGACGAGCGACAATCAGGGGAATCTCTACCTGGGCGACTTTGGCAATAACAATCATAACCGAACCAACCTTACTATTTATAAGATTCCAAATCCACATTTGGTGGCCGGCACAGATACTTCTGCCGAGATCATCGAGTTTTCCTACCCGGATCAGAGTGCTTTTCCGCCTGTAGATTCTTTTAAGAATTTTGACATGGAGGCATTTTTCTGGTTCCAGGATTCATTATACCTTTTTTCGAAAAATTGGACAGTGCCTTTCACCGGGCACACCAAAATGTACAGGCTACCCGTTACGGCAGGAACTTATGCTGCCTCTTTGATCGACAGTTTTTTCACTGGACCGGGTCCGAGTTTTCAGTATTGGATCACAGGTGCAGATATTACCCCGGATGGGGAGCATGTTTTGCTGATTTCCCACGATCGCAGTTGGTTGTTTTCGTGTTTCGAAGGAGCTGATTTCTTTAATGGCAGTTCGGTCGAAATCCAGTTTCCACATCTCACTCAAAAAGAAGGCGTTTGTTTTGTTAGCCCTGAGAAACTGTACATTTCAGATGAAATTTTGGGAGGTGTATTGGGTGGTAAATTTTACAAAGCGGATTTTACACCTTATACCATCGAACCATTCACCGATTTGGGGGCCGATACAACTTTGGAGTTGGGCGAAGTCTTTCAGTTGGATGCCCAAAGTGAAGGGGTGTCTGTTCATTGGAATACTGGCGATACCGGGCAGGTATTATCGATACATCAAGGTGGAACGTACGTGGTTTTACTTACCGCCCCAAATGGTTGCATGGCTTCCGACACAATTGTTATTCAGTTCGATTCAACATCCACACTTGTAGATAGAAGTCGGGAAAAATTGGGTTTTAGGATTTATCCTAACCCTTTCAGCCATCAATTGATTTTAGAAATGGAAGTTCCCAAATCTCAAAAACTTGAAATTGAGTTGCGTTGGCAAAATGGACAGTTAATTCAGCAGCAGGTAGTAGAAAGTCTATCAGCAGGTCCGGTTCACATCAACCTGGGTTATCTTGATTTCCCTGGTAGTTCACAAGTTGTGGTGCTTCAGGTGAAATGGAGTGGTGGGGAAGCCTCCGAAAAATTGATTCAGGTCAGGTAAAAGCTAAAATTTCTAAATTAGCCAGCATGGTAAAATTCCTTTTCACGAAACTCATATTCATTATCGTACTTCTGGGTGTTTGCACAGGAAGCTCTTTCGGTCAAAGCACGTACGCTTTGTTGAAACTTAAACCTGAAGAACCTTTTGAAAATGTTTGGGTGAACAAACTTGATACGGATGAATTTGGTACTGCTTACCTGATTTGGGTGAAAGAATCCGTTGCGTTGCATGTTCATGACGAACACACCGAACATGTTTACATTTTGGAGGGTATTGGAATGATGAAATTGGGTGATGAGGAAAATGAAGTAAAAGCCGGAGATTTCATGTTCATACCGAGAGGAGTGAAACATGGTGTGACGGTTACCTCAGAAACCCCCTTGAAAGCCCTATCGGTTCAAACACCTGAGTTTCATGGTGAAGATCGACACTTTGTTGACGAATAATATTGCCGCCCATTTATAATCTCTAAAAATTGAAGTGATGAAAATTACAACCCCTATTTTTCTGGCCATCTTATTATGCTCGAACCTGCATGCCCAGAACAAAAAAGAAATGCAGGTAACCATTGATAGTTTTAAATTGGTGGTGCAGGTTATGAACGACCAGGTTAAAAAGAAAGACAGCGAGATAACAGACCTTAACGGCAATGTGAGTCAACTTCAAAATTCGGTGAAGGGTTTGGAAGCAGACAATTCCAACCTCAATTCTGACCTTAAATCCTGTGAAGGAAAGGAAGCCGGATATAAAAGTAAAATCAAGGAATTGGAATCGGCCAGTTCCTCTGGAAGTCGTGAGTTGGACAGCATTAAATATGTTGTTGATGCCTACTTTTCAAACAAGAAAGAAAACACCGGAACCTATGTGCCTGCAACTCCTGAGGAGTTTGAAAGTTTTGGAGGAAACTAGAACCTAAGTGGCCACCTATATGAGTTTTACAGCGATGAAGGAAACTTTGTGAAGGTAATTGACAAAGGTTCTGTGTGGGGCGTCCAAAACACCAGTGACGTTAACAAGAATGAATTTCTGCAACAAGTCATCAACCAGGTAAATGTGGTAGATGATGATATTGCTGATGTGGTGATGGCAAGCGGAGATACTATCAAGTGTTTTTACGAATTCCAGTATAGATTCAAGTACCTGCAATCTTATTACCTGCAATTGCAAAAACCTGGTGAGTTGGATGTCAAATTATCGCTTCAAATCAGTGATTCCGGGATCATTGTTTCTTACCCTGTAAAATACGATGTAATGGGAACCCGGTATTATGTTGGGTATATGGACAAGAAGGAGTAAAACCGTTGTTCTTCTTGTTTAGTTGAAGAGGCAAAACGTTTCATGGACCATAACATCATGGTTTAGGATAACGAATTTTATCCAGAGCGTGTATAAATAAAAAACCCAGGGTCGTTTATCGATCCGGGGTTTTTTGTTTACCTCTTTCAGACTATCGTTTAATCAACTTGATGATCACTCGCCTGTTTTTCTGCTTGTTTTTTGGAGTGTCGTTAGGCGCAATCGGGCGTTCTTCTCCATACCCTATGGCTGTTACTCGGCCACCGGTTACACCCTTGTCAATTAAGTATTGTTTGGCTGCATCTGCGCGACCTTGCGACAAGGTTTTGTTGTACTGATCTCCCCCATCACTGTCTGTATGGCCTTCAATTACAACATTGTATTCCGGGTAATCCTGAAGGATGTCTGCGGCCGTATTCAAATCCTGGTATGATACAGGCCGAATAGTTGTCTTGTTGACATCAAATTGAAGATTTTTGAATAAACGCTGTAACTCTTCAAGTGCCGCTTTCACTTCTGGGCATCCTTTTTCAGAAGCTACACCTTTTTCATCAGGACAGTTATCGTCTTTATCCGGTATTCCATCACCATCGCGATCAGGGCAACCATCAAATTTTGCAATTCCTTTCACAGTCGGGCAACTGTCATCTGCATCCATGATACCGTCTCCATCGCTGTCAGAAGCAACTTTGTCGTCTGCTTTTTCTAATGGGTTTGTTTTATCCACATTTACTTCCTGGCCGTCTTTTATTCCACCTTTGTCGGTGTCAGGGTCAAGTGGATTTGATTTGTGATTGTTTACTTCAGCACCATCCTGTAATCCATCGTTATCTGTATCCTTATCTTTTGGATCTGATTTTACATCCTGAATTTCCTGCCGATCGTCCAACTGATCTCCATCGGTATCTTTTTTCTTCGGATCAGTCTTATGTGTATTCACCTCGGCACCATCCTGTAGCCCTTCTCCATCGGTGTCAGGATTTTTTGGATCTGTCTTGTGATTTTTCACTTCAGCACCATCTTTCAAACCGTCACCATCTGTATCAGGATTGGTTGGGTCCGTACCATGTATTTTCTTTTCATCTTCATCTGGTAGCCCATCACCATCTGTGTCTTTTTTTGTTGGATCCGGTTTTGGTTATGGTTTCGGCTTTGGTTTTGGTGGATCTGCCTTTGGTGGTTTTTCCTTTGGAGGTTTGGGTTGGCGATTGTCTTTAACCTTGGTTTGCTTCACCGTTTTGTTGTTCCGCTCCTCTATCCGTTCAATTTTTTCACGTTCACTTTCCTGTTGTTTTTCTTCGGCTCTTCTCAACCCGAACACACGACTTATGTTAAATCCAACAAACATGTACCAGTCGTTATCGTATCCATCACCTTTTCGACCATTGTTTTGGGCCGGGAAGTTATATTTTGGATCCATGTTAGGGATATTATCAGCATTTGGATCTGGATTTCCATAGGCCAAAGAAGGATCAGCCAGCAAGGACGCCACATGAATATCACCGTTGAAGGTGTGGATAATGTCTCCTTCCAAATCAGGGTTTGCCTCGCGAATTGCACTGAAATCATCTCTCCAACCACCAGGTCCTGAGTAATAGAATCCTGACATATCGTCCAGGTAGTCAGTGAATGTCCATCTGAATCCAATATCAGCTCCAACTATCCATTTTTTGGCGAGGTCAAAGTCAAGCTGAATTCCGAAAGGAATTGCGCAGGAATTTTTGTGATACTGCTCAACTATACTTCCATCCACAGTTTGTCCTTCTGTTCCAATGGCTTGAAGATCGTACCAGGTGTTGCCCCACACCCATTTCTCAGAAACAGGGTCTTTACCCAACAAAGCCTGTGCTTCAGGTTTAAAGTGGAAATAGGCAATACCAGCATATGCCGTTGGCATTAAACGAACTCTGCGATCTACTCCATAGCGGCTAATGTGCCATTCGAGAATTCCTGAAATTTCGTGAATGTTGGTTCTGAAACTCCAAAGTCTTCTGTGTCTTCTTTCATTTGGGTCGTCATAATCAGCACCACTAACACGTCCCATGGTATAACCTAACCTTGCTGACCACCATTCGTTGATATTGTATTGTCCCCAAAGACCACCGGCCGCATGCCAATGATCCTGATCTACCAACTGGAAAGCCAGATCACCGAGATAATTACTCAATCCACCAAACACACCTACTTCCCAGGTTCCTTCCAGTGAGGTATATTCACCAAAGGCTTTTTCAAAATCGATGATGTCTGTAAGAGAACTTTCTATAGACTCCTGCAATGTTTCAAGCGCTTCATCTGAAAGCTGGATTTTGGACCGATCGCGGATTACATCAATTGAAGGAATGAAAGCTCTTGCCAATCCTTTTTGATATAATCGACTGTAGTTGTTGATAGCCTTTAGCTGACCAATGGTAAATTCCGGAACTTCAAAACCTTCATCATCAACAAAGTTTGAGAGTACCAGATAGCCCAATGGATTTTTCAGGAAACTTGGATTTATTAATGTGAAATAAAATTTGGTTCTATCTGCCGACCATGAAGTGTCATAGATAGCAACCGGTCGTACGTTGATTGTATTGTTAACTGTATCGAAGTGGACATATTCCAATTGCTTCGGACCCACACTTCTCACCGATCTGTTAAACAGCACTTCCAATGCCAGTTTCTGACCCAACACGGGGGGAATTGACTGGTATTCCACCACTTCTTCATCGTCCCAGATTACCCGCCAGATATGAGCATGTGCTTGCTGCGATGGTTTTGGCATCACAGGATTAGGTGTTAACAATGGTAGGCCACTATTGGTGTAAAAGTGGTCGAAGGTAGAAGAGATATAGGCTATGTCTTTTGATCGATAAAAGTTATTGGGCAAATTGAATTCATCACCCTCTCCTTGCACTCCGAGACTGATTTCACGAATAATAGAGTCTGTCGCAGAGTTTATCTGGTAGTTACCAAACAAGGAGTTCTCTGAAATG
>PVBE010838205.1_pt1 | contig 17540 bp, 40 predicted proteins | sample 1631181 | NCBI WGS metagenome assembly PVBE01 (sample SAMN08397723, study PRJNA350692) | Marine metagenome, whole genome shotgun sequencing project. | isolation source: water | place: Pacific Ocean | collected 2012-04 | reverse complement strand
CTAAAGAGTTGGCTATGTTAGTACCATAATCATACAGTTTATTTTGTATATATTCCCCATCATGATTCTTATGATTTTTCCAATTATCTTTAGCGTGTTTAGCGTGTTCAGCAATGTATACCCACGGTGATACTGTAGTTTCCTCAGTAACATCACCTAGCTGGCTTCCTGCTTCTGCGGTTTTAATCGGGACAGTTTTCTCGCCTTCAAAATCGAACTCTTCTCCAGATGATAATGTGCCTGATGCATCTCCACCTTTCTGCCACGCTTCATGTGCCTTAACAATCTCGTTACGATTTTCGGGGGAACGCCATATCGATTTTCCATCAACCCCTACATCGTTAACCATGTTTACCCCTCCCACAAACTGATCTGATACGCCTAACATCTCTCCAGCGACATCGTTTATAAGGGATGTTATTTGTCCCTGATGACTACCAATAAACCCTTGGGAAAATTCTTTGTGTAAAGATACCAGATTAGGTACGCCACCAGCTAATGATCCAAAATCATCTGTCCATGCATGTAATACATTTTTAATGGCAGTAGCGATGTTTCCTGCTTGCCCACTACCCGTACCAAATACTTCCGTTAATTTAGAATCCATATGAGTACCAGATTTATTGGGGTATAAAAATGAATACTTGATCATATCTCTAATAGGTTTATATCTAGCATTCTCTAAAAATTCATCGGGTAAGTGACCATTTGTAGCGTATATGTGGTCTTTAAAGGAATCAAATATATCTACGATATTATCAGGAGAAGATTCGTCAGCCTTCTTACTAAACTCATTAAAGTCGTCTACATTAACTTTAGTACTACCTCGCTTTTCACGTTCATGTAAAGCCATATGTAATGCTGCTATATCTCTATGAGCAGAATCTTTATCATCGCCATTTGCAAAGGCTTGCATTGCATCTTTTGGATTCATCCATTCAATCTTGGAAGTCTCATCGCTTTCAAAATCCATTCCTGAATCATCAATAACTTCCATCGCATAATATTTATTGTTACTTTTCCCGTCCTTTTCAAAATAACCGGGAATTTCATGAAGTATATCGCACTTCATACCTGTTTCTTCTTCAACTTCCCGTAAAGCTGTTTGATGAGCATGTTCATCAGGATTTGGTGAACCTTTAGCCATAGTCCACTTATTACCGTAACCATCGCCTTTTGGAGAACGAACTAAAATTTCACCCTTATCATTAAAAATAATTCCCCCATAGCTTGTGGGAAGGTCGGGGTTAGGGGCTAATACATCATCCTTTTGATCATGAGTCGCATCTCGTGTGTCAATATACTGACCACCTTTAGAACCTTGGTGAAGTTCAAGGTCTAAACCTTTAGGTAATTTTCCACCGGGAAAGGACTTTAAATATTTTCGGTATTGTGGTGGCACATCTGTTGGATTATTGATATTAGGCGTTGACGGTTTAAGAGTAGACTCAGGAATATTCGTCATATCCATTAACGTGTGCGGCACAACGCCAGAGATGTGCTGCTCATCTTCTTTAATTAAGTATTCTTTTAATAATAATATATTATTCATTGGATATTAGTTATTATACCCCTTCTATTTTATAAAACTTAAATCTATCTAATAATTCTTTATAATAATTATATCCTAATATGGTTCTTATTATATTAATATATATATTAACAAAGATAGGGCCATGAAAATCTATCTCACCTCGTTGATATGTTATAACATGGGCCATCTCATGACAAATATATGATTCATTCATCGCAAATGCTGGTAATACGATTGAATGAGCCATACCCTTTGCCACAGGGAATATTTCCCCATCTTTATCAACTGCATTAAACTGGCAATCAGGTTTCTTAATTTCAGCCCACTCAGATATTTGGGTAATTAATTTATCTGCCTCTTCTTCCGAAAAATATTTACCCTGTAACCAAAAACTACATTCATCTTCAGCTTTATAAACAGCCTGTCTTTGAAAATCTTTTACTGTTGTCATCCTACTACAACTTCTCCCATTAAATGTTTGTAATAACTGTTTCAACATGTTTTACAAATTCTTCTGGTAAAAACACTCTCCCAAATTTTGTTAAATATGGTCTAGAGTCTTGAAGTCTGTCATCAATTGCCATATCATCTTCTGAAATAATATCCCGTAGAAATGAAAATTTACTTCCGGTCATGGTAATCGGCATGTGAGGAAATAATGCTTGTGCAATTTCTTCTGCCCACTTAGCCCCTGTCCCAGACCAAATCACTATAGATGTCTCAGGATAGTATTTATACCAGATTTCTAAGGCTGTTATTAAATCAAAATTTATATTATAAGTAGATGTCTGACTTAAATCCCAAGTATGATTTTCACGGTATAATATAAGCGTATCGTCTACATCTACAAATAACTTCACTTGACGCAACTCCTCTGTAGTATTATACTCAGATAGGATAAAGTTTCAAGGAAGGAGAGGTAAATGCCGCTAGGTAAAGAGGTTAGTCTTTCAGGGCAAAAATTAAAATACGCCGTATTAGAATACAACCCTAATAGAAAACGCACTAAGACCATAGAGAGGCGTATAAACTCTATGTTAAGGCGTGGAGTACCCTTTATCCTAAAAACCTCTATTTTGACCGAGGAGGATGATTGGTTGGTAGATGCGGGGGGTTGGGTATCCACATTTAATCCCGATAAAGGAGTTTACTTGAATTTTTTAGGTCATATAAAAAATTGTCTGCCCTTTTTAGGTGGCCCATATCCAGTATGGGTAGACCGTCCTCAAAGAAAACGCAGACGAAATATAAAGAGAAGTTAGTATGATCAAAATAATTAGTATAATAAATAAGGTGTTGAATATATTTCACATGTACTTAGTAGTATCTAGAGTTGTTGAAACTGATTATTCAACCGAAAGAACTTACATATTAATTAAAAGTAAACTTAAATACGAGAAACACCCGTCATGGCTGAGAAAATTGTAGATACCGGAGTAGATTATAAATGTATGAATAAGTATTGTTATGTCTATAAGGTTCCTCAAAATATTCCTATAGACCGATCTCCAGAATGTCATAACTGTAATATGGCAATGAAAAAGGTAAAGTAATGATGCAGCATTCTGAGTGGGAAGATAACCCTACTCCCTGTTGTGACTGTTGCGAAAAAATTACCGATCTAGAAAATCAGATTCGTGATTTTAGAATAAAATTAACCGTTGCCTATACAACGGGAGGCCGACTAGAAGCCCTCGCAAAAAAATTAGATGCCCAGATTAAAGCCCTCTTAAAAATCAGGGAGGATAACTTTCCAAGATGATGTGGCGATGGACTGCTTTAATAACCTACCTAGTAATTTGTATCTACGACTTCATGGTAGTGCCTGTGTACTACGGAGTGGCAAGAATGGGATTGGATCTGGCTGATTACATGAGTCATTTACAAGCCATCGAAGACCCGTTAGTCCAAATGGAGTACCTCAAGAAATTGGTTAGCCAACACGAGCCATTTACCCTTAAAGGCGGGGGATTGTTTCACCTAGCCTTTGGTGCTTTATTAACCGGTAGTGTATTTGGAAAGGATAAGGATCAGTAATCCCAATACGGATACTTTCGATTCTTACGCTCATTTATGGGTACAAAGAATATACAAGCAATAAATAATATAAACAGAATATTTCCTATCAATATACTAACCTCCGATATTATCAAGTCTTATAATATTATACACGAAACTGTTCACAAATTTTTTTGATTATTCATGAAATTTACTTCATGCTTTCTTAGGAATATCACACCCATTTTCCGAAAATTTTTTTATATCGTAAATTATATCATGCTAGTCACGAAACACTAAAAATATTCAATTTACTACATCTATAGGGGAGGTAACTGGCTAACTTCCCTAGGTCGATTTACTACAACGGGGGGGTATGAGTAGCTCGACATCGAGGGATGAGAATCTTTAATTAAATTAAATAAAAAATATCCCTCCAGAATTAACTGAAGGGATAAATTTGGGAGGCTTTGTTGTGGGAGGGGGGGAGCTTAGATGCTCCCCGTTTCCTCGATGTAAATCTCTTTCAACTTTTCTGAAGTGAGGTTCCAAAGATAGAACTCAACCTCATGCTCATGCATTTTGGATTCTTCGTAAAGGTTTTCAACATATCCCTCGTACCAGTTCTCAAAGTGCTTTTCTGTATCTACTGTTGTCATGGCTAACCCCTTTATGACTTTCTTTCTTTATGAGATTATTATATAGGAATTAACCAGACAATACAATAGTATTTGGGGCAATTTCAGACCAATTTCAATCCAATTTGAAAGGTCGAGGTAAGCCATCATTCAGCATCATTTTCTTTTTAGCCAGCCGAACTTCAGACTCAATGAATTTGAATATGTCTTTAACATCTTGTTCAGTCCATACATACCTCTGCTGATTTCTCACAGAAGAGAGATTAGCGATAGATCGAATATACCTCACGGCATTATTAGTTCTATTCTCCGCCTTATCGATGAACGCCTCACGCTTATTAACCCAAGGATTAGTTGCTACTTTCTTTTTACCCCATTGGGTTTCATCAGCAGGAAACCACTCTGCTAGATCATTTACTCCACCGACTTGATACCCTTGATTTTCTACCATCCTGCTTTCCTCCATACTTCAATTGTTTTAGTATCATTTATAACATCCCCTTCAAAATGAATCTCTGTGAGAAGATCATCCTCATAGACTATCTTGAGGGTTTCTTTACAATCCCCTAAATACTTCACGCCTCTTTCTTTTGCCTTGGAACATCGGTACTCGATTTCTTTCTTCATGGGTGTATCGAGAATCAGATACCCATCTTTATCTGTGGGTGCATCGGGTGGGATAAGTTGTCCCATACCTGTCGATGAATGAACCCATTTGTGTGAATGTTTAGCTTTCACTTTACCTAACCCCTTCATTTAACTAATTAATACATTTCCTGGAAATTGTTAACCTAATAGGGTAGGGGGTTTTTACACCCCCCAACCTATTCTACCAGCTCTTATCATCGATTCGATCAGCGAGTTGTTGCAGCCTAGCTTTTAAAACAACCATTTCGTTACAGGCTTCACAGCAACGCCCATTATTAACAGGCTGTGCATTGTGTCCGCCATCCCAACCGTTATCATCGATACCGATGGTATTAAAGCATATGCTGCATTTTTGTTCAGCGATTGTACTCATGTATTCTAACCCCCTTATTAGATTTGTTACGGTTAAGTATGGGGCATAGAAGTATAAAAGTCAATACTTTTTTAGAGCAATTTTTGAGCAATTTTTCAAAGCATAAAAATAAGGTTGTCAGAAAAATAAAAAAGTTTGGCAAAATAAAATCTGGCAAAATTAAAAATCTACGATATATCGGAGAGTGTATCAGAATCTAATCAGTATTCAATCAGAGCTGAGTCAGGATTTAATCAGTAGGGGATCAGGACTCAATCAGATTTGGATCAGGATGTAGTCAGTATCCAATCAGTATATGGTCAGGCTATGATCAGTAAATGGTCAGGGATTAATCAGTATCTAGTCAGCAAGTGGTCAGGGAATGATCATAACTTGGTCAGTATCGGATCAGGTTACAGTCAGTATTTGATCAGGGAACAGTCAGTTTTAAATCAGAGGCTGATCAGTATTCGATCAGGATTAGATCAGCATTGGATCAGAATCTAATCAGGATTAGATCAGTAAATGATCAGGTTACGATATATCGGAGGGTGTATTATTTTGGAGGCAATGTTGAATACTTAGAGCAGTACGGAATACACTAGAATTTTTAGACAAAAAAATAACCCCCATTTCTGGGGGCTACTTTACTCAGTGGGAATTTTTAACTAATTAGTTTTTAGGAATCTGTTTCGTGTAGGCATGTAATCCCTCATCATGATAACGCATACCCATATCTGAGAACTGTTCGCAATCATCAGTACCGCCATTACAAGTACATCTAAACTTGAGGTCTATTTCTTGTAGAGTCTGCTCTATTTCGCTAGCCTCTTCACGAATAGCCATTAATTGATCGGCTATTTCTTTTTGCCTAAATTTACTGAATCTTTTATCACTTGCGACTTGTGCTTGGGTTCTCTTAGATTGAGACATTAGAATCCATCTCCATTTTAGCTTTTGCTACATAACTAGTTGCCAACCTTACGATAGCCTCTTCATTTAAAAAGGGTTCATGTATTTTAACTATGTCCGCAGTTTCAACAGCACAACTATCACAAGATTCTATATGTGCCTCGATTACTGTTTTTCTATCCGAATTAATGGATTCATTAAACAGTAACCAGTTTGAATACTCAATTTGTTCTGTAATTTTTATATGGGACATTAGAACTCACCCCCATCGTACTTATCCACTATGGTCGCTTGACCGTGGCTGTCAGCGTATAGGTTGTGGTAAGCTTCTGTATCTAGCATGTCTAGATGGGCTTGCCCTGCATACTCACCAAGTTCTTCTATAACCGCTTCTGTATAATTATCTACCCATGTATCGAAAGCTTCTGTACTCATTTTCTAACCCCCCTAGAGTTATGTTTGTTTATGGAATTATTATAGCACCTATTTTAATAAAGTGCAACCCCTAATCAAACAGCTTTTGTAACTCACGTATTTTTGCCTGAGTGTTTAGGTTATCCCGCCAGTCGGCATCAGTTTTTAATGCACCGTGTAGATATCCTGCCATGTAGGTTACAAGGGCGATCCCTGCACCGACTGCTACCGTAAGAGCGATTGTGGAAATTGTTTCTAATGGCATTTTGTTTAACCCCTTTGTTTATTTCTAACCTACAAGGATTGTACCATACAATTAAAAAAAGAACAACCCCTAAAAAATTACAGAAGGATGGCATGAAAATTCGGGAAGATATAAAATCTACGATATATCGCTATGGCTCTAACCGAGTAGTTTATCGTAGACAAAAAAATACCCCCCATCATTTCTGATGAGGGGTCGGTGTGGGATAATAGGGTTGTGGGGTTAGTCACCCACACCGTTGGTTAGTCGCCACTTCGTGCTGTATATCTACCTGTCGTCCATCCTGACCGAACTGAAAGCTCTGCCTCAGATGCCAACCTAACTAAATCCTGTGTAGGTATACCGTCTTTATTAATCCATTCAAGTTTACCACATGGAACGCATTGTTTATAAAGGTCACCCACATATGGATCACGCTCCACAGTATGAGAAGTTTTCATACTGCACCTTTCACAATTAATCTGATGTATCCCTATTTTCATACTAACCCCCATTAGCTCAATTGTTATACTCGTGAAAACTCAGAACAACTAGACTGCCTTATTTCACCTTTCATAGATTGTAACATAATGACTATCTGATTGTCAAACATATCATATGAAAGCTCCTCAAGGTCGTCACCTATTTTAATGATTGTGTGAAGACCTCCACCATAGCGATCTCCATTAGACCGTTCTCGCCAATGGCGATAGACTGTATCACCTATTTGTAATTTTGTATCAACCATTATATTTAATCCCTATCCTCAAAGAGGGACTTACGCTGATGTCGTCTTTCTCCATCCATACTATGGTGATCGTTAGGGAAGAAAGCCTGTATCCAAAAGTGTAATATACTAATCAATCTATTATTTACAACTTTACCACATGTGCCACATAATGTAATTGTCATCTTCTCGTGCCTCTGCCATTTGCTACCTTTAGTTATCTCTAAACCCCAATCGGGAATAGCGTGTCTTATATATTTAAAGTCTTTTAATTTTTTTGTCATGTAAACTAACCCCTTAATTTATTTGTGAGATTACTTTACCATACTTATGTTTGCGTGTCAAATCTTTTTACTGATCAATATATTATTATACTAATAAGAAGGCGGAACTCTCAGGAAATAGAGCTATGAAAAATATACGATATATCGTGGGGTGTTACTTTGTCGAGCTTTTTACAGACACAAAAAAACCCCCTGAGAAACAACACTCAGGGGGAAAACTTGTTAAGGTTTTTTAAGCGGTAGATGAATCCGCTTGAAGGTATGACGCATGGGCAGGGGTTAGTCACCCATGCATCTGTTTAGCTATTCGTGATAGCTGTCCTGCGTATTTAGACATTTTCTTGCGGGCATAAGGGAGTTGCTTCGGGCTAAGTGAACCACGCTCTATATATTGCTTTGCGAGGCTGGATAAGAACTCAGCGTCCACACCTGTGAAACCTACACCGTTTTGTTCAGCGGTGACTCCCCAATTTTGTTCGGAGGGAGTTTGTAGTTCATACACCATAACTAAACTCTTGCATAGAAAGTCATCGTTGGACTCCATGCCTTTTTTGATAACCTGTTTCCAATCTTTCAATGTAGTCATTTTAACTAACCCCTTTATTTGACTTTTCTAACCTGAGAAGATTATACCATGTCTTTAAATATCTTGTCAACCTTGCCTGTGTATTCATCAACTGAATCGGAGATACTGATTGCAAAGTTGTCGAATTCATTACCTATTTCTTTATAGGCTTTCATCTGACCGTATAGATATCCCCAAGCGAAGACTCCGGTGACGCAAGCAATAGAACCTGCGACTAATGCTAGTATCTCTGCGATTATTAGAATGTCCATTTTAGAACCCCTTTATATGAATTGTTTTAATTATAATAACACATTTGATAGGGGAGTGCAAGAGGCAAAAAATAATCCCGACTAAGTAATTAATTCAGTCGGGACTATTCAACCTATCAAAGTTCACGGATTTAACTCCTATGACCCTGAGTCTTTGGTCTAAGTTTGTAATGATCAGGTTGCAACGCAGGGAGTAGATTTCACAATTGGATCAATAGCCTTTCCTTTGTAGTTCCTAGGAAACTCATCGGTGCTTACATTGTCCTTAGAGGGTTCATACTTTATCGGATCGCTGTACCAGAACTTACTATGCATATATACTACACTACTTCCCCAGACTTGTCAACCCCGGATAAGTAATTGAACACTTCCACACTCACAGCACTTATAGTGTCCTTCCCATGTTTGTACTGGTTCATGTAACTTCCCCTCTCTGTCGCACGGTTCCCATTCAAAGCTTCCACACCTACATCGAAATGCATCTCCGTCTTTGATCAATGGGAATCCTTTTCCCATACGATGCGGATTCATAATTTCCTGTGTCATACTTCCCCCTAATTATTTTTGTATCTCCTATTATAATATCACAAATAAAATTTTTGTCAACCCCCCCTTCCAAGGAAAAACACAGGGGGACGATATATCGTAGAATAGGGTAAAAAAATTTTAGAACATATGTATTAGGTGGGGGTCGCTACTCCCCACAATGCCAACACTTTTTAATGATTGACCCAATGGGAATATCCGCATCGCAGGATTCGCAAACCCTATCAAGGTCTATCATGATGTCACATACCGGACATCGACCCGAAGCCTCTTCAGCTTCTACCTTGTAAGACTTAACAACCTTGCCGTGGCAACTGCTAATAAATACTGTTTTCATAACTAACCCCTTTATACTGTTTGTTTAACCTAAATATATTATAACAGATAATATAATAATGTCAACCCCATAAAAAAACCCCCTATCCCTTGCGAGATAGGAGGCTAACACAAATGAGGAACTTATTTTAGTGGACGGTTAATTTCATACCATTAATGTTAAGAGCCTTGATTCGGCTTTCTGTTACCATCCTGTATCCAGCATTCTGAATATCATAGACGGTAATTAAACCGTGATCACTAGGAGCATACTTCAAGCCTTCACCTGTAACATACTTGCTTACGCCTATCCTACCTACTAGCTTTCTATCGCTACCATCTTTCTTAGTGAATACCACCGAGAAGAATGTGCCATTGCTTGCCTTGATTAGGGCGGATGCTGTAGCTGTACTTATTGTATATTCAAACATACTAACCTCACTTACTTGTTTCTAACCTGATAAGATTATAACACATATTATAAAAGAGTACAACTTCTATTGAGTATGTACTTGAGGAGATTCTATATTGGTAATATCTATTCGGGATTGCCAATTATTAGGAACTGCCTTACCGGAATAAAATTGTTCTTTAGTCTTTTTTAGCAAAGCATCTATTCTCATATAGTCTTCTCGTTGAGCTTTGGTGAATCTTCTTCTTCCCTGCTTTGTCTTGGGTCTTCCCCCATTATCCCAACAGTCCATACATAGACCATTCCCCAACCAACCAATCTTGGCAGATATCTTTTGGTAGTCATCTTTAGGGGGCTGAACATTATGACTTCCACAAATTCTGTGCCATCTACATGCTCCATTAGTAATGCGTACTTCCCTTCCATACATAACGTCCATAAACTTATTCATAGTCCCATCATTAATCCTCTTCCCATCCACGTAAGTACTAGTATTACTAATTCCTATTCTTGCCTTCCTAATGTATCTACTTTTACCTGCCATATTTTTTACCACTTCCTTTAATAATAAGAAAGGGGGGCAGGGTATTTCTACCCCCCTTCCAGTTTTAGACTAAGGCTAGTCCTGCTTGGAATGCCCTGACTTTTGCTTCAGCCCTTGAGCCAAATAACATTGTATCAGATGTATCCCAACCCCTGCGGTAATCCTCGGTTTCAACTACTGCATTGTATACAGCCCAAGGGGTTTGTGCAAGATGGGGGAATTCTTGATTAAAGATATCCAACCGCTCCATAGCATTAGCTTTAATGCGGTCAACCCTTGCTTGCCTTTTTTCGTACTCATCTTTTTTGGACTCCCGATCTTTTAAAATCTTAGTCCATACGTGAGCAGGAACTTCATCAGCACTTATGCCATCTGACAATTTCAACCTAGAAGGTCGTGAGGCATTTGGATATGCTTTTAACATAATCCTTTTAATATCCTCATCTTCAATTGTTACTGAAGTTAAACTATCCATAGCACTCACAACCGTGTCCTTAACATGAGCCATTTGGTTGAAAATATCAAGGTAGAATTCAGTATCTGTTTTAATATTTTGGTTGTGTTTTATACTGATCGATACTTTAGCATTGTTCAATCCTGCTACCAAAGTATTTTGGCAAACAACTCTTACTGGAGTAAAGGCAATATTCAAAGCCCCTGTACCATCTCTTGCATCAGAGACTAGATAGAAAAGATTGTGATCTTCTCCTGCTATTTTTGACTCCCCTGCGTCGAGGCTAATAAATATCTTTTCGCCCCTACCTATTGCCCCTGCGGTTTCAACTGGATAGCGATCACTAATTGGGTCTAGCAACTTACCTAGTTCTGGAGCCTGTAAAGCAGTCCACTCTTTACCTACAGTAGCAAGGACTCTATACTCAGGATCATCGTGAGTAGGTTCTCGTACTACTGAGAAGGACTTAGTGGAAACTTGTTCGCCGTTAGGCAACTCAATAAATTGTGGATACTTATCCACATTAAACATAATATCGGCTCTAATCATAGCGTCAGTTGCAGTCATCTTCTCATCAGCAGGGAAGACTTCTCCTAACCTATGCCATGCAGGTTCACGCCGTCCGATAAACCTTTCGTTAAATAATGATGCGGGCATTTTGTTCTCCTTTTACCTCGCTAGTTTGTTTATGCATTCTATTTTAACAGATCGCTTTATTAAATGCAACCCCCAATTTAAATTGAGAGATCAGTATCTTTTAAACCATCCTTAAAAATATCGGGGATTGTGTAATCTTTAGAATTAGAAGATTTCTTTTGTCCAGTAGATGGCTCATAACCGGATTGCCTTAATCCAAACTCACTAGTTAGTAAAGCAAAGTTCTCAACCATCGCAGAAATGTACGCAAGAAAACTAATGTAATTATCATCGTGTGTATGAACATACTTTAACATCAGGCTATTAAGCATTAGCTCAAAGTGTATCCCTATTTGCCCTAAGGGACTTATGTCGTCCCGATCACTCTCATTTTCTACTGCAACAGTTATATAAGGACTACCAATACGTTTCGCCGTGTTTCGTATTTCTATCCTTGCCATTCTCATACCTTCATTCATATCGTCCTGAGTCATCTCAACCCTCCTATTAATTTATTAACTCATTAAATTCTAAGGGATAGAAATGTAATAGTCAATACATTTTGAAAGCAATTTTTTAGCAATCTGAATAATAAAGTAGGGGATAAAAAAAGACCTCCCCACCCTTTCGGATGGGGAGGCGTATTCAGGGGGAAGGCGAATGCCCTGAATAACTTATCCTTTCTTTTCTATTAGGGGATTGCTAGTTCCCACTTCCTTAGTTCCTAGTCTTACCTTTAAATACAGTTCCCTTAATTCTTTGTAGTTCCCTGTATTCCCCCTGTTCCCTGATGGTTTAATTGCATAATCATTGACCGTAGTTAATTTAAAATAAATAAAATCACTATCAGGGATAGACGGGAGGGCAGCACCCGTAGGACATCTACCCCCTATCAATATTGGTCACTTCCAGTTCCCTAGGCTTGGTCGATCTTCCAAGTATGACAGTTCCCTATGGAAGTTAAGAACGAGGTTAGATAGTGTTCTTATGGTTACTAAGTGTCCCTTCCTCTATTCCCCTAACACCGACATGGCTTAACTTCCAGTTATTCTATTGTGGTTCCTTCCTTTAACTTATATAAGTATAGCATACTTCCGGTAACCCTGTCAAGGGGGGAAAGATATAAATTCACTGATTTATTTAATCCTTCCGCTCCTTCCATATGCTTTACTTCCATAAACCTCTCTATGAGGCTTGTAGACCCCTTATATACTAAAGAAGTCTATCAGAAGATTGGAATAAATCAAATCACCATTACATAGGTGATAATGCTGTTCCCTAATGTTCCTGACATCTCTTCCTCGTTCAGCAGCTGCTACAAATTCTTTACAAGACATGTAAGCTGTACACATCCGATGGCTCTTCCCACAGCCCTTGCTTACTACCTTCCCGCTTTTCTTCACATCTCTGCATATCATATCGGCTAACCCCCTTTATTAAGATGTATATATTATAACATCTAATTAAAAATAGGTCAACCCCAGTTTGGTGGAGTGAGGGAGCAAATTAGGAAATTTATTAAAACCCGCATTTGGCATTATTAAATTGTTTATTTAGCTAACTCCCTCATTCCATGAGTTCTTATTAGTTCCCCCCTTCCTTCTCTAGTACCTTCCCTCGCTTCTCATCATATAGATAGAGGACTTCATTGTCAATGAATAATCCTATTGATTCCGCAAACAACCTAGCACTTCCTGCTTCCAAGAAGCCTAGTTCCTTGCTTCCATCTTCTCCCATGATGAACATAAAGTTATCTCTTGTCAATGGAAGTATTGGATTTATCCTAGTTCCTATAAATATCACTTTGCTACTTCCCTAGTCATCGAACTATTTTTTAAAGACTTGGTAAAAAGGATTAATTTATAAACTAGAATAAACATCTTGTTAACTTAATATCCTGTATTTGTTCTTATCCAGTTCTTTTTCCTTCCATACCTTTAGTATCTTATATGTATCAGGGTATATTGCTAATGGTTCATCATCGAATCTTTTTAACAATGCTTTTTCTATTTCCGCCCTCGATAATTCTTTACCTTCGCCGATTATGTTTTTTAACCAAGGGTTTAAATCAAGATGGATTGTACCAGTTACTTCAATTGTTACTTCTGTACTATTCTTCATTTACTTAATCCCTTTCCTCTCATTGTATTGTCTTCTTTCTTCACTATTTATATTTACACCAGTAGATATAAATTTCTTCTCGCCGTCTATTATAACAAAATAACCCTCTCGTGGCAACCATGATCTTCGTTTTTGTTTGGGCATTTATATTGCTCCATTCAAAATAGCTTTTATATAAGCTAAGGTTTGCTTTTTAGTTAATAGATGCTGAGAATTAATTACTTGTTTAATTCTTGCAACTCTATTATCAACTATTTGCATAATATCCACCCTTCTTTTCTCGTTCTTGTCTATGTCTTTGACAGGAACAAATTCTTCTGTGAGATATAATTTTTCTGATCGTTTCTCTTTTACCTTTATCCGCAAATGCTTTTGGATAAATCTCTTCATTTATATAAGCAGTACCAATAATATGTCCATCGTGAGAAGAAATCCCATGACCCATTTCTATCGCTCTATAAAACATTGGATAAAAATCCCACTCAGGTAATCGGAGATAAGTCCACTCTTGTAAACCTTCAAGCCAATCATTGGTATCGTATTCTACAAAACCTTCTTCTCTAAACGAGTTTAAAATTGTAAGGATTTCTGTAAGAGAAAGTTTGATTATTTTAGCCTTATGTAATTTCTTATCCTGTATGGTAACCATCTTTTTATTTAATGGTTGGTTAGCAGGATTACCTTCATCTCTTATGTGATAGCAATGGCTATTAGAATAATGCTTATTAACACAATCGCTAAAATCAACTAAAGAGATTTTAACTGTCATGATTAATTGTGCTACATCGCTTGAATTAAATCGTTGGCGTTCTTCTTGTTTTTTAACAATTGTTTCAAAAGAATTTTTACGTTCTGTAGGAGATTTCTCTAAAATATAACTTGTCATTTCGCCCTCGCTTTTGACTAACCTATCTATTTATATAACCCTTGTTATAATCGTCTAAACGGAATTACTCTTCTCGCTTGTTGATTAATTTCTACTCGTCCCCCCAACACTTCAAGAGTAATCATATCATACTTGTCGTTCTCTGACAACCCCAATGTATAAATTATCTCCCACCATTTTTCACTATCTACTTCATTTCTAAATAAAGTAACTATTTTATTTTGATTTACATAATCTTCTTTTCTACATTCACACCCACAAGCCTCGACATAATCAGGACAGTCCCTTCCCTCAAGACAGGACATTTCATCTGCCATACATCTATGATTATTATATTCATAATCATCTAATGGTGTTTCACAATTAGAACATATTGGAATAGTTGTCATTAGTCTTCTTCTTCCTTTAAAAAAGTGTCTAGCTTAACAGTAGCCATATTATCATAACTCCTATAAATAATAAAATGGGTGGCATAATACTTGGTTTACTATTGTCCTCATTTATCCACTCATCTATTTTATATCCCACAGTCATTTTGCCATCCTTCATATTCAAAAAGGGTTTCGTGAAATACTTTGGTAGCATCGTACCATATAGATGTATCGGTGTTCAAGTTTTCACTAATCGGATAAATTATTATCTTCGGTTTTTGCCACCGCAAATCCAATTCTTCGTCACAGATATTTACATCGTAACAATCGGAATTTAAAGAACATGATTCACTATGCTCACACAAGCCTTCCCAATAATCACTATCTTTTTGTAGCAGATAATTATGAAAGACTTCTTGTAGTTTAGATATTTTAACAGTTGGTATAAACTCAGGAAAATCTGTATTTATACTAGGTGTATAAAAATCATCAGGATTTAATTGATATTCTAAGTCTTTAAAGAAATTTGTTTGTTGGTACATTTACAGCCTTCCTTATAATTTTCTAACTCTTCCCTAAGTTTACAATACTCTTTATAAATATACAAGAATGTATCTTTAGAAACATGGTCGAGACTATATTTTTGATCATCATACATAACGTTCTTCCTTAGTCACGCCATTTACATATTCTTCCCTACTAATTTCCTCGTAATCTGTAAACTCCCAATCTTCGTCAACAGGTTGAACTCCATACTCAAAAGTATGATCGTATAAATCAAATACTGGAGCATTTATATCATACCCATCAGGATTCCCTTCCTCGTCAAATATGTGTGGAAACTTTTCACTATCTACAAAACTATAGAAAGTTGCCATACTGGTTGCTCTTATTCTGTAATATTTACTCATTATAGATATCCTGCCATTTCTTGACCTTCTTCTCTAAAGAACCAACTGATAGTTAAATTAGGAAACTTATCTCTTAGGAAAGCACAAATAGGTTCGGGTGGACTCCATGCAGTATCAAAGTCATATCTTAACCAATCACCACTATCTTCAAAATCATCTACATTAACATCCCATTTAGTACCCCAATTATCATAAGCCCAATCATACCAGTTATCAGCACCAAAAGTAGTTTTTAAGTAATCACTATATTCTCTCGTCATACATTTAGATATCTTACTTTTAATGTAAACATTATGTTCATCATAATTATCTTGGTTCTTTAATTCCTCAAAGTAAGCATCAATGTCTGCTTGAGTTTCATAAACATCTACAGGAGATGTAGTGTGTTCTAACTCAGGTGGCATTGGAAGAATGGAACGGAAACTGAATTCATTTAATCGTTTCTCACAAGTCTCTTTAAAATCATCATCTTGATTGCAATGGTTGGGGATTGCTATTGATTCACCCTTCTCCATTTTTTTATCCCATACCCATTTAAATGAATCGGAACATTTACCGTGATAATACTCACCTTCAACAAATTTTTTAAACTCTTCTACTTTGTCGTCATCACCAGTTACGGTAACTTCATTTGTACACCAATTTGGCATCGCCTTCGCTCCCTTTGATTAGAATTTATTTCGTTCTATTGCAATAGTATATGGGTATTCTGATAATAAGTCAACCATGCATTCGGAACATAATGCTCCAGTTTCAATTCTCTCCCCCTCACCACCACCATATCGAAAGTCTACTTCAGCTTGTGAATCTGCTAATGCTACACGACTCTCAAAAAATTCGCTACACATAGAACAAAAACCATATTGTTGTAATCGATACATTTGGGTTTGTGAGACAAAATCATTATTCATTATCGCACCCTAAATTAATGGAGTCATTTAAATCGCAAGCGAACAAAGGGGCTTCCTTAGTAATGGTAAATAGATAACCGATGGCTTCATATATGTCGAGACATTTTTTGTAGAGATCATTGTAATAAACTAGATAGTGATTTTGTTTGTCAAATAGATATGCTCCTTCCTTTGCATACCATAAACGAGGAATTTGTCTAGTTTGATTGAAGACCATATAACAATAACATCATAAAGAATGTAATGATTCCATAAAGCCAAGTGACATAAAATGGAAAGTTAGGTCGCATCCCTATTCTCCCAATCATCTACCAATGCCTTCCTTATAGTCTCTTCTACCTCTCGTATTGTTATAGTTTCTTCCCTAATGATAACAGTTTCTACCAGTAACTCAACACTTACATTAAGAATATTTTTAGTAAGTAATAAAATCTTCCAGTTGATAACCAGTAGGGCTAATGCATTTAAACCAATTACTAAATAAATTAAGTATTCAATCAACTTTCTTCTCAACTGTTTCTTCAGCTATGTCCCAAGAAGGGAATGGAACATCTTTAACTAATGATTCAAACGCCTTCCTTTCCTTATACTCATTCTCAAATAACGCTCTATAAACTTTCCGTTTAAGTTGCCATCCAACGGCTTCCTTTCCCACTTTAATAAAACTAGTAGCAATCTCTCTTATAGTAAATATTTCACTTAATGTAAATTCTACAGTATATTCGGAGATGTTTCTATCGGGATCAGTGGTAGCGAGAATTGCCATACCGATCTTTTCTACAAGGTCTAGGGGAACAGGAACTAAGGCACTTGGTACAATAGAACGAATACTAGAAACTATATTT
>PVBE010202486.1_pt1 | contig 17541 bp, 13 predicted proteins | sample 1631181 | NCBI WGS metagenome assembly PVBE01 (sample SAMN08397723, study PRJNA350692) | Marine metagenome, whole genome shotgun sequencing project. | isolation source: water | place: Pacific Ocean | collected 2012-04 | reverse complement strand
GGAATTCTTTCAGAACAGGTATATAAAACAACCCTTTCAATCCTAAACAAATGTGGGGGAATTAATCTTTCTGTTAGCCTGTCCATAGATGCGTTAGAAGAAAAACATGACAGTATTAGCGGTATTAATGGCTCATTTTCTAAAGTGCTTAATACTTATACCTTATTGAAAGAACTAAAAAAAGATTTTCCAGGGTTTCGCATTGGTGTGATTACTTGTTTGCATTCTGAAAATGTAGATAATGCAAAGAAAATCTATAATTATGTTTTAAAGAATATGGCATATGTCGATTCTTTCACATACACGTATCTTAGGGGGACAACTAAAGTAGAGGGCTTAAAATTAAGCGTTGAAGACTACAGGGACTTAAATGAGTATTTGCAAGCTAATCCTATTAAACATGAAAGAAAAATAGGCAAAATAGGTCTTTTGCGGCGATTGGTAAGGGACGCTATTAATCATATACGCTCACAAAGTATCATCGAGTTTATGCAGGAAGGTGTATATCCATATATTTGTCAGGCTGGGAAACTTGATGTTGTATTGCGCGAGGAGGGGAGTATTTTCCCATGTGAGCTGCTAAACGAAAAACTTGGAAATGTTCGTGACTTTGACTTCGATATTAGGAAATGTTTAAATGGCCAAAAGGCAAAGCAAATTTATAATAAAATTGTAACAGAAAGGTGCGCTTGTACTCATGAATGCAACTTGAGCACCAACATTATTGTAAATAAAAGAAAGTGGCTGCAAATCGGGAAAGATATATTAAGGAAATGGAATACCCGGACGGAATCTTTATTAGAAACTTTATCTCAAAGATAGTATTTCATTAATCCAAGTAAATTAGCAGGGATAAATTGGTTTAGTGTGTTCGACACCCTCCATTGTCCAACGTGATAAATCCATTTAATTAATTATACACATCTCAGAACTTGATAATGAGATAGTCTTATGATCAAAGATTTTGTCAATTTATTATTTTCTAATTTAATTATTATATCCCTTGGTTGGATTACCGCTTCCTTTTTTATCCAAAAAAAATATTTTGGAGAGCGAATAACGCTTAGTATTCCTCTTGGATTTGGAATTATTTCTTTTGTTTTATTCATGGTTTACTCCCTTCCATTTCCACTTGAGTTACAGAAAATTATTTTTACTATTTTTCTAATTTTCATGACAATAAGCATTGGTAAGTTTATTTATTTTAAAAGAAAAGAATGCATATCTTGTATGACTACCCATTTGAAATTCAAACAATTTCTTAGAGATGGATCAATAAAATACTGGATCATTTTATTAATTTTATTTTTTGTCAGTTTATTTTTTTCAATATATTTCCCTACAATAACACCGGATGGTTTTGTATATGATTATATAGGGAAAATATTGGCTTCTTCTAAAGATATGTCTTCATATTATAATGAAGCACGGCCATTCAGGACGCCTATTGCTCCTTTACTACATTCTTATTTTTATTCTTTTAACATTATCTATCCTAAAATCATATATCCATTATTCTATTTATCTATACTATTGTTTACTTATTTTAAAATAAAAGAAAGAACTGGAGGTGACCACCATTATGCAATGATTTTTAGTTTAATTTTGGCTACTACCCCTGTTTTTTGGTGGCGTTCCTATCTTACCCTCGATAATTTGATTGCGGCATGCTATTTTTATTTTGGAGTTATCTATTGGTATGAAACATTAGAGGGGGATAAAGATGGCATAAATAAAAAATATTTATTGTCTGGATTATGTTTTTCCCTTGCTATTTGGTCGAGGGCGGAATTTATTTTCTTTTTCATCCCTGCCATTATAATTTCAGTATATATAAATTATAAAAATGATAACTTAATAAAAAGGATTTTTTATCTTTGCGTCTTCCCGGTTACTGTGTCCTTGATGTGGTTGGCAATATGCTTGTTTATCACAGAATGGGCAATTTTAGAATTAAAAACCTATGCTGTTTTAATAACTCTTGTGTGTTTTTGTTTGGCCGTATTTTATGGAAATAAATATTTTAAAAGTGCAATTTTATTATTATTAATTTTAGTGTTTACTATTTCAAAGTATTCCTTTAACGTTTCATTTGATCTAATCTTGACCGAGTTAGTAAATTATATTTCATATTTTAAATTTAGATTTTTGCTGTATTTCTTTTTGCAGGGGTATTGGATTTTTACAGTTCTTCTTTTTTTATACATACCCATTTATTGGAAAGGATTTAACAAATCCCAGAAAATACTCTCATTTTTTTTAATATCGTTTTATCTTTCTGTTATTTTAGTTATGACAAGTGTTCACGAAACTATGACGTACAAACTTGGAGAACCACGAGGATACGAAGCCGGAATAATCAACGCTGTAAAAAGCTTATTCTTTAATCCTGGGAATCATATAAATGGATCTTCACAAAGAACTTATTTGACAATGTATCCTATTTTAGTTTTTTTGGTAGCCCATTCAATATACAAAATAGAATTAAAAGGTATTATCTTTGCAAAAACCTACCTGACCAAAATTATTGTTTTAGGGAATATATTATTACTTTTTATAATTTTCATGCAGCCGAGGCTAAAAATAATATTAGAAAATCCTACTATTGATCATGAGAGGATTCTTACCACTAACCAAGTAAAAGATATTAATAATTCTTTTCAGCCCTTCTGTGAATTTGCGTACAAGATAAAAGAGATGTTACCTCAGGACTCCATAGTATTATTTTCGAGCAATGAAGCAAGGTTATTTATCGCGGCAAGAAACATTATCTTTCCTATACTCAGTGTTTCTGTTGAAAAGCCTTATAAACTTGAATTTTCTGTGCTAGAACCATATAAGAAACATTTTAAGCAATTTAATTTATCAAATATTTATTTTGCATCAAAGAAAGAAACCTTTCTTTCCAACATCTCGTCAATAAAAAGCACCGTATTATATGATGATGAAAATTGGCATATTTTAAAATTGGAAATGTAAAGGAACACGTACAATATTAAATATTACTAGATTACTTGATTACTTGAAATGAACGAAAAGAATATTAAGACTATTATTTCTTTAGGTCCATCAACGAAAAACGTGGAGGCTTTAAAAAAGATAAAAGCCAAAGGTGTAGACTTTGTCAGAATAAATATGTCTCATTCGAACATTGAGGATTTAAAGTATTTTATTTATCATGCGAAACAAATCAACCTTAAATTTGTTTTAGACACGGAAGGCCCGCAAATCAGGACAGGAGATTTAGTCCATGACGGCGCTGTGATAGAAGTTGGAGAAAATGTAAAAATTGTTTCAAAAATTGATGGGGATGTTAAAAATATCGTGAGCATTAAACCAGGCTCAATTATAACCCAGCTTGAGGCAGGAGATTTGATGCATATTGGACCTGACACCTTAATATTGAAGATCACAAACACGACGACTATCAATGCAGGGTATATAACTGGAAATGTCATTATTGGGGGAGAACTTGCAAAAAATAAAGCCGTTGTAATTCGGTCCGGAATGAGAAGATCGTTTTCTATTCCACTTTTATCTGAAAAAGACCATGAATCAATAAATATCGGGCTTAAAGAAAATGTGAAATACATAGCTGCCTCTTTCATAAGAAGCGGGAGTGATGTGGAGCAAGTCAGATGCGCCACACGAGGGAAAATGAAAGTTATTTCAAAAGTTGAATGCAGCCAAGGGTTGAAAAACATTGATAAGATAGTTGAAAAAACCGACTATATTTTAATAGATAGGGGAGACCTTAGCAAAGATATACCCATAGAGAGAGTTCCATTTGCACAAAAGATTATTATTGAAAAAGCAAAAGAAAAAGGAAAAGGAGTTTTTGTGGCAACGAATCTCTTGGAAACAATGGTAGACAAAATTAAACCTACGAGAGCAGAAATAAATGATATCATCAATACTATATTAGATGGAGCCGAAGGATTAACCTTGTCTGCTGAAACAGCCATAGGGAAATATCCAATGGAGTGTATTAACACACTAAATAAAGTAGTTCAATACACGCAGTCAGTTTTCAAGAGAGATAGTTATTTAAAAGGGAAGAATAAAATATCAACTTTTTTACAAAGCGAAGATTATTTTGAAGAAATTGACCTATTTGAATCCCTTACTCCTCCAAATGGGGGTAAATTAATTAATAGGGCGTTCAATGTTAACCTTGATAAAAAATATATTGAAAGCCTTCATAAAATTACAATCAGTAATGAAAAGCAGATAGATGTTGAACAAATTGGAACAGGAGCATATAGCCCTTTAGAAGGCTTCATGACTGAAAATGACTTTTACTCTGTGCTGAAAAGTATGAGGTTACCTGATAATACTATTTTCCCTATTCCAATTATATTAGATGTTTCGGAAGAAGTTGCGAGAAATGTGTCATGTCCTTCAACAATCGGTTTGATGGATGATTATCAAAATATGCTGGCTTTAATGCATGTGTCAGATATCTTTTCAATAGATAAAGACAAAGTAACTTCAGCACTTTACGAATTTGACAGAAAAAATTATCCAGGCATTAAAATGATCAAAAAATTAAATTCTGTTTTATTGGGAGGTAAAATTGATCTCTTGAAAAGAAGATTTTCTCCATTTAATGAATATATGTTAACTCCTTTGCAGATTCGAGCATTATTTGATGAAATGGGGTGGTATAACGTTGCATGTGTTAACAGCAACAATATTATTCAGAAAGATTTTAAGTATGAACATCTAAAAGCACTTGAGGAAATTTGTGATGGTTTTTTTGTCCACCCGCTTATATTTGAAAAAAAAGAAGGTGATCTGGATTACAAAAAAAAAATAAAAAACTACATAGACGTGGTTAATAATTTCTTCCCCAAAAAGAATGCAATTTTTTCCGTATTCGCTAACTATTATAGGTATTGGGGTGCCAGAGATATAGTGTTTGGCGCTATTTGCAGACAAAACTTCGGATGCAGCCATTTTGTTTTGAGAGGAAATCATGCTGAGGACTTAACCTCCTGCAATCCCGGTGTTTTTGAAAGAATTTTTGAAGAGTTTCCGGACTTGGTAATAAAAGTAGTTCATTGTGATAAGACCTGTTAACTTTAAAAACGAATGATAAACTACTAAGTTACTATGGTTTTATACTTTATTGATCAACATAGCAGGGGGAAATGCTTAAATATATAACACCAAAAAAAGTGATATATGCCCTTAAGAATTACGGATTAAAAAGATCCTTTGTTAATGGTTTTTCTCTGCTGGTAAGCGATTACCATCTGGTCTCTTTTCAAAAAAGCGGGAGAAGCTGGCTCAGGATGATGCTGATTAATATTTTTACAACGAAATATAAAATGAAAAAAATTGATTTTGATTCAGAATATATGACTTTGTTTTCTCAGCTTCCAAACATCGTTTATTCCCATGCGGGTTGCTGTACGGCAAACCATAAACATATGGATGATTTTATAAATTTACTCGAAAGGAAAAAAATTATCCTTCTTGTTCGCGACCCAAGAGACGATGTTGTGTCCTTGTTCCACGATCATACAAAAAGGAATTTATTATATGACGGCGATAATATTTCCGAGTTTATACGTGATGAAACATGGGGGCTTAAAAAGATTGTTTATTTTTTGAATTTATGGGCTAAAGAGATGAAGAGGAGAAGAGACGACTTTTATTTAATGAAATACGAGGATATGCATAAAGATACTTTTCGTGAGTTGAAAGGTTTGCTAAATCATCTTAATATGGATGTTGAAGATAAATATATTCATGCTGCAATTAAGTATGGTTCGTTTGAAAATATGAGAAATATTGAATTATCAGGTAAAATTAATGACAGGAGAATGTGGCCGGGAAATGTAAATGATGTGAATTCTTATAGGACTCGAAAAGGAAAAGTAGGAAGTCATAAAGGGGAAATTAGTGCTGAAGATATTGAGTTTGTCAATGATTATCTAAAAAAAAACCTTGTGAAAGTTTTTGGGTATACAACTTAACAGTTCTTTCTTTGAAGAAAATGTATAAACAAATAGAGAGATCAAAAAAACAATGGGAACAGGATGATAACTGTTCTTGGGAAAAATGGAGAAGAGACTACTATGAGGACAACTACGCGGCAAGCCGTCTTAGAGCTAGAGAGAAAAAGGTATTACATTTTCTGGACGACTTGCCTTTGAAGCCGGAAGCAAAAATATTAGAGCTGGGATTCGGGGGAGGAATAACTTCCGCTAAAATAATAGAGAGAGGATACTGTCTCTATGGTATTGATCTTTCAAGAAAACTATGTAAATTGGCTAATAAAACTTGTCAAAGCATTGATTCCGGTTCAAAGTTTTACTTTATTGCGGGAGACGCTGGGAAAATAAACTTTGCTGATAATAGTTTTGATTGCGTTATAGGGTTAGGATTTCTGCACTATTTAGAATCTCCTGAAAAGTGTTTAATAGAAATAAATAGAGTTTTAAAACCGGGCGGTTTTTTTATTTCTACGCAAAGAAACATGTATGGAATATCAAGTATAGATAATATACCTGAATTAATAAAAGTTATTTTATATCTGTTTACCGATAGAAAGTATGAATTTAGATATAGAGATACCTTTTTACTTAAAATAGGATGGATTATTTGTACAATCTTATCGCCGATCTCAACCAGAATGAAAGATTTGAAAAAAAGGATATTAATTCATAAAAAAGTAGGATATATAAAAAAGCATGCCTTTTCTTACAGCCGCTTAAAAAAAATACTAGAGGAAGGAAACTTTCAAATTCTCAGTTATGCTGCAGCAGGTTTTGCAAGTGAAAAATATTATAATTTATTTCCCCGTTTAGTAAAAAAGATAGACAAAATTCTTCAGAATTTTAATAACAAAAGAAAAAATCAGTTTAAATTTGGAAATGGTATTGTTTTTTTAACTCAGGTTAAAATAATTAACTAACTAAGCTGTTGCTTTGAAAAAATATTCTAAAGAAAATAAATCTGTTTCATTGATTGAGATTGAAAATGAGTTTGCTGATGAATTTTTCTTTAAATATTTTTATCGTCACATCAGTTTGCCTGTCCTGAACATTTTCTTGAAAATGCCATGGTCTCCTCTGCAAATAACTATCTTGTCAATTATGGCGGGAATGGTTGCTACGTTATCATTTTTTGGAGGAAATTATATATACCTGTTAATAGGAGTTTTTTTTCTTAACTTATCTTTAATTTTGGATAAAGTTGATGGGCAGGTAGCTAGGTTGAGAAATCTGACTTCAATTTTTGGGGGCTGGTTGGATTCTCTGGGGCATATCATCTTGTTTGACTTTTATTTCCTATCGCTCGCAATTGGAAATTATTATCGGACAGGCAATGCGGTTATTCTCATATTTGGAATTTTGTGTTTATTTCATATTTCGCTGGCTATTTATATCATAGATACATCCGTTAAATTAAAAAGAAAGACAATTAATGGGAGTGAAAGCGAGAAAGAAATTTCATTAGGAGAAAGTTATTTTGGTCTATGTTCCTTTATTCATGTATATTTGACCGTAGGTTGTTTATTTAATCAAGTTTTTTGGACGCTCTGCTTTTTTAGCATTGCGGGAATATATACTTGGGTTAAACCTCTCATTCGAATATTCAGGGACTGTGAACGAATTTAAGAGTATTTTGCACATATTGAACAGCTTAAAATTAGAGACTTGGATCATTGATGTGTTAAAAAAAAGATTAATCGGAAGAGAATTCTTATCTAAGGAACCTCTGAAAGACGAGAGATTTGTTATTTAAATAAAAATTTAGGCTTAAAATTTTTATAATGATCTAAATTTCAAATATTTTTTTGTTTTCGAAGCTAATAAAATAGCTATACTAAGTCCTTTTTTTATGAATTATTGTAAGCTTAAGGTTTATCTTAACGTTTTCCTATGCTGCTAAAAGTATCTTTCTTATTTTAAAAAGATTACTCAATCCGAATAACAAATAAAGATGAGAAAGGTTCTTAATGATTTCCCTGTACCGGGTTTTAGTATACTTCCACTGGAATTTTATAATTTGAAAAGGATGTTCTAATTTAGCTCGGACAGAAGAAATTATTTTATTTTTCTTGTTTTGGGCTATCGATAAAAAACTGAGTTGGCTCGTGAAAGGCTCCTAAAACAGAGGATTAACAAGTTGAAGTGATATTAAATTGTAGAGCATTTTATAAGGTTTAAATAGCATTAATTAAAAATTGCTTGTTTTTCATAGGGACCATAAGCTAAAAAAAACAAGTTTCGATGCGATTGAAATTATCATATTATATTTTTTATTGCGAAAGTAAAAATAAACATATTTGATATGTTAAAAATTAGGTATGCAGGGTATGTTCTAATTATAATTTTTGGGGTTCAATATTTTTATGAAAAAAGCGCTGAATTGAGTCAGCTCAAGAATTTGACCTTAACGCAAATAGGCGCTGCTTCAGTTGCTGTCTTTCTTACTCAGTTAATTACCGGAAGAAAGTACAAAACTCTTTTTAGCGTCCTTAAAATTAAACTTACGCCAAGAGAATGGTTTGGGCTACCACAGGTGACAGCTTTTTTAAACCTCCTTTTTTTTAAGAGCGGAACAGTTACAAATGCATATTTCCTAAAAAAGCATCATGAAGTTTCTTATTCAAGGTTTATTGCTGCCATGTCCGTACAAAAAATTCTCGATTTTTTTGTCGCCATATTTTTTGGATTCATGATTAGTTTGTTTATTTTTAGTTTCTTTGAGATTGACTTCTATGTCGTTTTAGTTTTCTGTCTTATGCTCGCGGCACTTCTTTGCTTCTTTTTTTACCCTCCCATACATATAAAAAAATGGAAATCACACATTTTAAATAAAATTTATAAAATTATTGAAGCGTCTAATGAATATAAGCAAAATAAGCCAGTTATGTTTAAAATAATTTTATTGGAAATGATAGCCATACCCATATTAGGCATTCGCTACTACATTGCATTCAATATATTGAACAATCCGGTTAGTATCGCTGAATGTGTAATTTTTTCGGTGGTTGTCTCAGTAACAGGACTTGTAAGCATAATTCCAGGGAATATTGGGATTAGAGAAACAATCGTAGGAATGTCTGCTTATTATATGGATTATAGCTTTGATTATGGAGTCTTTGCGACCACTCTTGATCGAATAATTGCAACGGCTTGGGCAGGGTTTTGGGGACTTATTTTTTTTCATTTGCTTCACCTAAAAGGTTATTCCAAAAAAAACACGTCTGCTTTCTAATTATTTACTCTTAAATCTTTATTCCCTGCAAATATTTTATGAAACCTGTTAATTTATGAGCAAACATAGTGTAATTATTTTAGGCGCTGGTCGACCCTTTCGAGGTAAATATCCATCTTCACTAATTAGGACAGATAGTAATCATCGTGTGCTTGATTGGATAATGGAGGCATTTAATGGTGTCTTAAAAAAAGCAGAGTTCCATTTTGTTGGAGGCTATTGTTTTGATGAAGTGGTTAAGAACTACTCTAACTTATTCTTTTCACTTAATCCAAACTGGAAGACATCGGGAAGCTTGGGTTCATTACTGGTAGTTCCACTAGTTCCAGATCAAACTACTTATGTTTGTTATTCTGATGTGGTGTTTAGAAAAAAAATTGTGAGGCTTCTTCATAAAGAAGACGACGATGTTGTTATTGTTGTTGATCAAGCATGGCGACACCGCTATGAATCAAGATCACGTCAAGATTTGGAGGCTGCTGAGAAGGTATGTATTGTGAGTAACGAAGTACGTTCTATTGGTACTGATATTAAGGTGGAAGAGGCTAGCGGGGAGTTTGTCGGGTTAATGAAATTGGCACCCAAAGCCATAAAAAAAATTATCTACCTACAGGAAAATGGATACGAAGACTTGGTGGAGGGAAACATCCCTCGCCTCATTAATATATTACAAAAATCTGGGCTGAATATCCGGGCTCTGGAAATAGAAGGTGATTGGGCTGAGTTGAATGCTCCTCAAGATCTTGCCAGATTTGTTCTTGGAACAAAAGCGGAAACGCTAAAACGTTTGCAGCCTCTTGTTAAGCATAGCGTAATTGATAACCAGGTTAGCTTCACCGTCGGAGAATGGGGTACATCACGGAATAAAGTTCTTCACATGCTTAAAAATAGGTTTGGAAGCAATCTTCTTGTGATACGTAGTAGCGCTTTGTCTGAGGATAATTGGATGGCTTCTCAAGCAGGCGTTTACACCAGTTTACTCAATATCCCTGGCACTGATTCTACTCGAATAGTTAAAGCAATCGAGGAGGTAATTCGTTCCTATGATGATGATGATCCGTTGCACCAGGTCTTAATTCAGTCAATGCTATCTAATATAGAGATAAGTGGTGTGGTTTTTACCAGAACGCTTAATCATAGTGCTCCATATTATACTATAAATTACGATGACACTACCTCTGACACTCAAACTGTGACAGCTGGAACCGGGAAAAACCTGATAACAGTAGTGAGCCATCGCAACTTAGATCAGTTTCCCAAGGAAATTGATTCTCGCCTTTCTCATGTAATCAAAGGCATTAAGGAATTGGAAGAGTTAATAGGGTATGATTCTTTAGATATTGAATTTGCAATGACCGCTGATGGAATGGTTCACATTATGCAAATACGTCCTCTATTTATTAACGAGGGAAATTATGTTTTAGATTCCAATATAGAGCGGACACTTCAAACAGCTAAAAAAATGTTTTGTCAGAGACAGGAGCCTGGACCGTTTGTTGTTGGCAGACGAACATTTTTTGGCGTTATGCCGGACTGGAACCCGGCTGAAATAATTGGTACGAAACCACGTCTTTTAGCGCTGACACTATACCAGTATCTTTTTACTGATGAGATTTGGGCAAAACAAAGGGCTGAATACGGATATCGTGACGTTCGTCCTCATCCGCTATTAATAACTTTTGGTGGGCATCCCTTTATAGATGTTAGAGCAAGTTTTAACTCATTTATTCCTGCCTCAATTCCAGAGCCGCTTGCCGAACAATTAGTCGAACATTATTTAGACTTACTTGAAGAAAGACCTTATTTACATGACAAAATTGAGTTTGATATTGTATTCAGCTGCTTATCATTCGATTTTGAGAAACAGGCACAGCGACTGATTCAAGGTGGATTTAAAAAGAAAGATATTGATATATTACGAGAAGCGCTAAGAGAAATAACCAAAAGTGCAATGAAACGATGCACAGGAGATTTGAATAGTATTGAAATACTTAAAAAAAGATTTGAACTATTACAAGAGAAAAATCTCGATCCGCTGGATAAAGCTTATTTTCTTCTTGAAGATTGCAAGCAGTATGGAACTCTCGCTTTTGCTCATCTTGCGCGTACCGGTTTTATTGCTGTTTCTCTTTTAAATTCTCTGGAAGAGATGAAGATTACCTTACCCGAACATAAATCCTCTTTCCTTTATTCCTTGCGTACTGTTGCCGGTATGCTTCAACGTGATGGAGATGAAGTAGCCAACGGAACACTGAAATGGGGAAAATTTGTATCCATTTATGGTCATTTGCGTCCGGGGACTTACGAAATAACATCTACTGCCTATTTTGAGGATCCCGAATATTACTTAAAGCCGATTGTTCACAAATATCAAGCCCTGTCGCACTCTAATCAAAATAAACCGGTTTGGGATAATAAAACTAAACTTTTAATTGCCAGTAAGCTGAAAGAGTTTAGATTTGCTGATGACGTTGATGAGTTTGAGAATTTTCTCCGGCGCGCGATAGAAGGTCGAGAATACGCAAAGTTTGTCTTCAGTCGAAATCTTAGCACTGCATTAGATTCTTTTATTCGGTTCGGTAAACTGCATGGTATTAGCCGAGATCATCTTTCTCATTTATCACATAACAACCTTCTGGACATAAGAAAAGGCAGACCTTTAGGCAATATTGGTAATTGGTTGGCTGCTAAAGCAAAGGAAGAAAAAGAGAATCATTTAGTAGCACAGGCTATAGAGATGCCGGCTTTGATAATGCATGAGGAAAATTTAACTGCTTTTGACCGTCCCTGCAGCCAACCTAATTATATAACTAAAAAAAAGGTTGTAAGTAAAATAATAATTTTATCAAAAGACGGTTCGCCTGTTACAAATATAATTAAAAATGATTTGCATGGCAAGATTATCTTAATACCTAACGCTGATCCTGGATTCGACTGGTTATTCGGACATGAAATAGGAGGTCTCGTAACCATGTATGGAGGTGCAAACTCTCACATGAGCATTAGAGCCGCTGAATTTGGCGTACCGGCGGTAATCGGAGCCGGAGAAAGTTTGTACAATCAACTTGTAGACGCAAAGATTATAGAGCTTGATTGCTCATCCCATTTAATTAAAGTGGTTCAATGAAAAGAATCGGTTTAACTCAAAGAGTTGAAATATTAACTGAGCGAAACGAGAGAAGAGATTGCCTAGATCAAAACTGGGCTCAATTATTGCTTGGCTTGGATGTCCTGCCGTTGCCGCTTTTGAATAAGATCGAAGATATGGAAAACTATTTGAAAGAATTGAGTTTGGATGGAGTAATTTTAACAGGCGGCAACGATCTTATTGATATGGAAGAAGGAAAAAATAAAGCATCTGAGCGAGATCGATTTGAGCACTTTCTCATTAATTTCTGCAGTTCGCTTAAGTTGCCTGTTTTAGGTGTTTGTAGAGGAGTACAGCTTTTAACAGTTCATTATGGATGTAAGGTTAATTCTATTGATGGTCATTTGACTTCTCGTCATAAAGTGGCACTTGATGTGTCAATATTCAAAGGTTGGCCGGAATCAATGAATGTTAATAGTTATCATCAATTCGGCATTGAAAAATTAGCCTTAAATTCATCACTTAAACCTATTGCATGGGCTGAAGATGGATCAATAGAAGCCTTGATGCATAAAGAACTGCCCATTTATGGAATAATGTGGCATCCTGAGCGTGAGCATCCTTACCCCGAGGTGGATATAAAAATGATTCGGCATATTTTTGGAGAATAACAATGAGGACTATAATTCTTGTGGCAGGGCAGAGGACTTGCTTGTCGTCTTTTATTTTTTTCTAATATAGAAATACTTTATCCACAACGCTACTTCAGTAGAATATTTCCAAATATTGCATAAAACCCTTTAACCTTTTCAAATCATATTCTTCTTTGCTTTATAAAACACCGGATCAGGCTGAAAAACATTATTATTTATCTACTACTAGAATCGCCGCTTGATTTTAGGGGTGCACTACAATGGGAAAAGCCCTTTTATCTGTTACTGCTGGTAACTTTTCTTGCTACTTTGAAAAATCGCAATATGTGTTTTGGAATATTTAGTCCTATAAATCCTGAGCTATTCTATAGTTTGCCAGCGCTAAAAGATGTAGTGGGATATCTTTTTAATTACGAAATATACTATATGACTTTAAATATCTTATTTAAAGGATTAATTATTGTTTTATTGGGCTCTGTTTTATTAAATCTCTTTTACCATAATGAAAAGAAAGAACTAAAAGATTTGTAATTATGTTGCCTCTAAAAAAAATTGTGATAACTATATTAGTTTTTATTACTCCTGTATCTACAGAGTTTCAAGGTGTTGCATTGGCCGAGTCCGGCGGCTTATTAGATAAGGCATTCTTTTTTAGAGACATTTCACATTTTGTGGACTCTTTTGAAAAGTCACCGATTTTAAGAAATAGAACTGTTAAGCAGTCTTTTAAGTCGTCATGTTCGTATATGAATCGTGTTATTCTACCATTTTATGCTGGAAAAGCACGTAACACCGATTCTTTAATTTTTAACCTCTATCTAAACGGTAATAAAAAAAAACCGGTTTTTTCTACTAATATTATTATTGAGGATATTCCCTAATCACGACAAATTGGAGCCTATGACGTACATGGAAGCCTTTATTATGTTTGGATTCCCCCTCAAAAGGACTCAAAAAATAAAAATTACATATGGGAGATAAAATCAAGTAATATTGATGAGTCTCTGGAAGTAGGTCTTTATTTCAACCATAAGGAAAACCCTCAATTGCAACCTGTTCTTATTGATGAAGTCGAAAAAGAAGCAACGTATGCCGTTTTTTTTTTTCACACTGCCAATATCGGTTTGATTTGAATCAAATATTAGAATCCTCATGGCGTCGTTTAGAATGTGAAAAGTCATATTTGTTGTTCTATTGCATGTTTATATGTATTATCATATTGAGTGTAAAGCTGACAGGCAAACGGGAAGAACTTTAGCTGCCAACAATAAAGTAATGTAAACTAATGCCCCCCCTTCAGAGAGATCTAAAGGGTTGCATTGTTAAGGTGTAAGCATTGGAGAAAGCAAAAAAAGACCATCGGTTTGACTTTTATAATTCTCTTAAGCCACAGAAAAACTACTTTGCCGAGAACTATAAGCACCTTAAAAATGAGCAACGATATGATTATATTTACTTAAGTAAACAAGCAGGATGCTTGGATGGCAAAAAAATATTGGATTCAGCATGCGCTACAGGTGATTTGCTTGATTATGTTTCTCGTGAGAATTCACATTGCTTCGGGTTTGATTATTCGAAGCCCTTTATTTATACTGCAAATAAATCAAAGCCGCACAATCATAATTACGCCGTTTGTAATGCGGAATATATATCATTTAAGTCAGAGTCTTTTGATGTTGTTTTCTCTTCTCATTTTGTTGAGCACTTATATGAAGACGAGTTGTTAAAATACTTAAAAGAAGTTCGTCGGATTCTCAAACCGTCCGGGAAAATTGTGGTTCATACATGCCCCAATAAATGGTACCGTTATACGGTTTACAGGTTTTACTCTCGCTGGATTCGAATGGTTTTATATCCTTTTTTGAATTTGTTTTTTAAGAACAAGATTTCACAGATCCCATCAATGGATGAATTTAAAAAACAGGATTTACAAAAAAAGGAAAATAAACTTATTCATGTAAATGAAAAATCTGTGAGGGGTCTTAAAAATTCTTTGCTCAATGCAGGATTTGAAGACACAAAGGTCTGGGCTTTTGGAGAACCTTTCAAGTTTAATCTTTGGGCGTTACCGATCTATATTGTGGATTTATTATATCCGCTGCCAAAAATCTTTCCGGTTCTTTTTGCTAATCATGTCTGGGCAGTTGGTACGAAGTAGAGTCTGAAGTTTTAAATTTACATGTTATGGGGAGATCCTTTTTTTACAGAAAGAGAAGGTTTTGCAAGTGTTCAGGTTAGATTTGGAAATGGTTGTATTGCCAATATTATTGCCAGTTGTGTAACTCAGAATAAAATAAGGACGATGGCTATTTAGTAAAAAGATGCTTACCTTTATTTGAATTTTACTGATAAGGAAATCCATGTTTATCGCCGGGCCTCATCTGAATACCGTTTGGGAAAGCAGTAACTTCATTATAAATAGGAATTATTTGTAGAAAGATTATTTGTTTATCGAGAGAATCCTTTAAAGCTAGAAATAAAACATTTTATTGATTGTTCTTGTAATGGGGCGGCTAAGACAATATCTGTTGATAAAGAACCGCTGTATTTAAAAGTTGCCTTGGAAATCACTAATTGTTTTATAACAAATGATATCTAGTCAGTTCGAAGAGCAGGGTTCCACGGGCGTACCCGTGGGTGAATGCTTGAGGCGGAGATATTGAGGCATAGCATGAGTGGAAATACGTTTATCAGGGCATGGTGCTTATAGAACAGAGTATTGCCTTGTGTGGATACCGCGAAATATTGACGCTGAATCCTGGCTTGCTGATCTACCTGATAAAACTTTTCCCGGAGGTGTTGAAACAAATGTCAGGATGTTAGGTCGAGGAGAAGAATATTCAGCTGGATCATATTCATATGGTTATGATCATTCCAGCGAAGTACGCTGCAAGTAATGTGATAGGACGAGTATAAGGTATAACGACCAGTCAACTGAGGAAATAGTTTAATTGGTTGGAAAAGGTTTATTGGAAAGAGAATGTGGTATGGTCCCAAGATATTTTGTTTCGACAATTGGTGTTGACGAGGATCGAATTTTCAAGCACATGCGATGGCAGGGGTAACAAGATTCAGGCTAAGCGAAGCTTTAATTATTTTAAGTGCTACAGGCTTGCCCATGGCTATCTACTTTAGATAGTCTTTTAAAAGAAAGTTAGATTTAAAATATTTCATAATGGACATGTCTATCATTATAGTGAATTGGAATACTAAAGAATTAGTTTATAACTGTCTGGAATCTATTATTAAATATACAAAAGATTTTCAGTATGAGATCATTCTAATAGATAATGCTTCGAGGGATAAAAGTGTAGAAATGATTCAATTGAAATTTCCTTCTGTTATTTTAATAAAAAACAAGGAAAATGTTGGTTTTTCTTGCGCAAACAACCAAGGGATTAGGATAGCTAAAGGTAAATATACAATGCTATTAAACAGTGATACCTATATTAAAGATAATGCATTCCTGCATATGATGAAGTTTATGGAAGAAAAAAATGATGTTGGAATATGTGGGCCTAAAGTTTTAAACCCAGACCTTACTCCACAGCCAACTAGAATTGACCAGTATAAGCCATTTGACTCTTTTCTTAAAATATTAGGATTATATAATTATCAAAATGAAATAGACCGAATGGATTACGATAAAATACAAGAAGTGGAAGTAGTAGGTGGTTGCTGTATGCTTTTTAAGAAAAAGGTTTTTGAATCTATTGGATTGATGGAGGAGTCTTTTTTTTTATATAATGAAGAAAACGATATATGTTTAAGAGCCAGCAAGAAAAAATGGAAAATAGTTTTTTTTCCGGTTTCAATTATTTTTCATATTGGCGGATCAAGTATAAGCAAAAAAGAAATATCTCGTAAGGTTGAAAGAGCTTGTTATAAAAGTAATATATATTTCTACAAAAAGAATTTTAGCAAACAGGCTTTTTTCCTTTTGTATATGACCTATAAATTTGTATTTGTGGTAAAGCTTTTGGAATTATCTTTTTCTTATGTCATGTCATTACCATCGAAAAAAGTTAAGATTAAGGAAAAAATAGAATCAAAATGGAGTTTGCTACTTACATGAAGCGATATAGGCGACAATTGAAAGTGGCCTAAAACTGACAATTTCTATTCCCATTTAATTCTATTTAGTTCCCTTGTTTATGTATAAAAACATGTATTTTATTCTTTAATTAAAATTATATTTCTAATAAAGTGATCGAAATTATATTAATTAACTGTACCGATATAGTTTGTAACGGGGGAATTGGTTACTGTTAAGTTCCTTTCATGACAAATCAGTAGACTATAGGGAAATCTTGGAAAAGTATCATTATTTTTGTTTTCTGTATTTGGCTTACTGCTTTGAAAATATGTCTCATTCCCTCTTTCCTTTGTGCCTGTAGGTTCTATTATATTAACCGGGACTATTGTGAGAACGGCGGTGTAATAATGTCCCACTGAGTCGTAAATTTTCCAAGATATGGCGGCTAAAAAGTGTACCGCCTGCTAAGCTTTCTTTCAGTCAATAAATTCATAATACTGAAAGGAGGCGGAAAGGATGTACCCAGT
>PVBE010706135.1_pt1 | contig 17544 bp, 9 predicted proteins | sample 1631181 | NCBI WGS metagenome assembly PVBE01 (sample SAMN08397723, study PRJNA350692) | Marine metagenome, whole genome shotgun sequencing project. | isolation source: water | place: Pacific Ocean | collected 2012-04 | reverse complement strand
GTTTTGGGGGTGGGGGACGGTTCAACTAGGAACTAGGAACTAGGAACCAGGAATGTTCAATTAGGGTGGCCGTGCAGGGGTTTGCCCCCTGTGTCAGGATAGTTGTCGCCTCAATTGATGCGCTTGCCCTGGCGGCGCGAGGCAGACTCGAGGCCATGGTCTTTGCGCTGCATACTCCGGCAAATTCACCCACATGGGGGGCGGTGGAGACATCCCCGAATGGATTACAGCGAAGCTTTCAAACGCAGAATGGTCAGGCGGCTCGTTTTTGGCTGGCTGGTGGGGTGGCCGTGCTGTGGTTTGTGCTCGCCGCTTCGCGGCTCGTTTTTTGGGGGTGGGTGGCCGTGCAGGGGCTTGGTGCTCGCCGCTGGCGAGGCTCGATTAGGCTGGATGTGGTTTGGTGTTCGCCGCTTCGCGGCTCGGTCATGGCTGGATGTGAGGTAGGCTACAAGAAGGAGCCGCCTGCTTTGGGTAGCTTTCGGGTCAGGTAGATACTGAGCGCGGCCGTGACCACTGCCCCACCGTAGACGACCACCGAGATGGCGATCACGGCGGGCTTCCCCCTGTCCCCGAGGAAGACCACCACGCCGAGGGGGATGACGACCAGCAAGCAGAGGCCGTTGAGCACGTAGGCGGCCACTCGATAGACGCCTCCAACTGGATTCCCCATGCCCTGCAGGACCACCGAGACGATCAGCAGCGTCCCGCTGACCGTGGCGCAGGGGATCACGATGAACCAACTGAAGAGCATGGCCGCGCCGGTATAGTTACCGTGGGCCCAGGCGGTGGCGGGCCAGGCCACGCTCAGCGCAAGCGCCGCCAGTGAGAGCCGGCGCAGACAGATGGTGCGCTTAACAGCGTTCATGAGGATCTCCTTGCAGGACACTCCCGAAGAAAGAGCACAGGACTCTCATTTAGCCGGCAGGTGTGCAATGTACCATGAAGCGTCGCCCCCCAGGCTCGAACCAGCACCACCCAACCCAACGCCAACGAGCCGCGTTAGCGGCGAGCACAAACCACAGCGCGGCCACCCCATTCAAAATTCCTAGTTCCTAGTTCCTAGTTCCTAGTTAACCCGTCCCCCCACCCCCAACGAGCCGCGTCAGCGGCGAGCGCAAACCACAGCGCGGGCACCCCATTTTGAATTTTGAATTTCATGTTTTTTATTTTTTATTTCCCCGTCCCCCAACCCCCAAACGAGCCGCGAAGCGGCGCAGCCCAAACCACAGCACGGCCACCCCATTCAAAATTCCTAGTTCCTAGTTCCTAGTTCCTAGTTAACCCGTCCCCCCACCCCCAACGAGCCGCGCCAGCGGCGCCGCGCAAACCACAGCGCGGGCACCCCATTTTAAATTTTGAATTTCATGTTCTTTATTTTCTATTTCCCCATCCCCCACGCCAGAACCAGCACCCAATTCAACATTCCTGGTTCCTAGTTCCTGGTTCCTAGTTATAATGATTCACCACCAACCACCACAGGAGTGGACATGCATCGCTGGTCACTTATCCTGCTTTCCCTGATCTTCGCCTCCACAGCAGAGGCCCAGCCTCGCCTCGAGCTTCGCCAGCCCGCGTCCCTCTTCGGCGCCCCACAGCAGGTGGACGCGCCCAGGGTGCCGGAGGCGCCCCAGTGGTTGGTGGCCCAGGCCAGCCAGCCCGGCGAGGAGCCGGTGGTGGAGGCAGCGGCCGACACGGGCAAAAAGAAGAAGAAGAAAAAGAAGAAGAAGAGCGTGGCCTATGGCATCGGGCTCACCGGCCGCGGCATCTTCGTGCCGTTTTGGTTCCTCGACATGTTCCTCGACGAGGGTACCGCGATGTATTCGGGCGCCGTGGGCGCCGAGTTTGTGCGCCGCAAGGGCAACTTCGACCTGGTGGCCTCCGTCAACTTGAACTTCTACACCCCGCCGGACGGCAACTTCCTCGGCAACGGCAAGCCCTCGGTGGACATCGACTACATCCGCTTCGACGGCCTCCACGTGCTCTCCTTCGAGGTGGACTTCATCTGGCACCACAACTTCAACAACTGGCTCTCCCTGGTCTACGGCGCTGGCCTCGGCTTCGGCATCGTGCTGGGCGACGTGCTGCGCATGAGCACCCACGGCGACCGCCTGCGGGACGGCACCTGCAGCACGGCCGACGCTGGCGACCTCGACAAGTGCAACCCGACCAAGCCGGGCTCGGCCGACGAGACGGAGTGGAAGGCCGACCGGGAGAAGTGGCTGGATAAAAAGCAGGAGAACATGTGCACGGACAGGGACTCCCCCCAGAGCCCATGTATGTTCGTGGAGGATGACGTGTGGCCCGTGGTCCCGATCATCCACCTGCTCATCGGCCTCAACTTCAGGGTGACCAACGAGCTCAACATCCGGGTCACCGGCGGCTGGCACGACGCCTTCTACGTCGGCGCCACCACCCAGTGGTTCTTCTTCTAAAGCCCCATGGCCCAGACCTGTCTCCAACCCCTGTTCTCAACCCCCGCCAAACACCAAAAAATCACGCTACGGCAATGATCTTCGCGGGTTAAAAACCCCACCTCCCGAAAACGTAGTGGAAAACACGAATTCACTGGAAAAGTGCTGGAATACTGGACCTTTGCAAATGCCCTCTGTCGACAGATGTTCCAGTAATCCACAAGTTTTCCACAGGGTTGTATGAGTTGATCACAGCAGGTCACCGGTTATCGGAGATCACCCCCCTCAAAGGCTCCGAATCGTTGCTTTAATGGAGGCGGCCACTAGCCGCGCAGCTGGCGGATGTCGCCGATGCGCAGGGTGACCTTGCGGGCGTCGAAGTGCTCGGCCAGGGGGATGGCGTACTTGCGGCTCTGGCCCACCAGGTCCTTGAACTCCTGGGCCGTGATCTTGCCGTTCTCCGTCAGGAAGGCCACCAGCCGCTGCTGCAGGTCGTCCAGGTGGGGGGCGGCGAAGAGCAGCTTGGTCACCCGGATCAGGGCGCCCTCGTCCACCAGCAGCTTGATCGAAGCGGACACGTCCTCGGGATCCGCGCCGGTGCGCTCCACCACCTGGTCCTCCCGCGGGGATCCGAGGCCGGCGCGCTGGAAGATGTCGAGGATGCGGTCGGCCAGGGGACGCAGGCTCTCGGCCGCCTTGCGCACCTTGTGGTCCGGGCGGTGGCAGATCTGCTGGCTCGCCACCAGCTCCTTGCGCTTCTGCAGGTCCGACAGCAGCGCGTGGTACAGCCGGGCGTCGTCCCCCACCCGCAGGCGCGAGCGTAGCTCCTCGCGGTTGATGCCCGCCTCCAGCGGTGTGTCCTGGTGGAAGCGGTCCACCAGCTCCAGGGTGCGCGTCTGAAGCGCGGCGAAGTGCTCCTGGTGGATCACCGAGCCCCGGTCGCGGTCAAAGCGGATCACCTGCCGCTTGCCGAGCAGCCCGTTGAGGATGCGGTCCACGGCCGACGGCACCATGGGCAGCCGCTGCTGCAGCTCGGCCCGGGTCAGCCCCCGGGGCCCGGCCCCCAGCACCTCCAGCAGCACCCGGCTGTCGGCGTCGGCGGCTTCCATCTGATGTAGCAGGTCGATGGTGTCGGCGTCCCGGGGCCGCACCTTGCCAGACAGCACCCGCACCACCTCACCGCCGCCAACGGTGGTGCCGTAGTTTTCCTGCTTGTGGAACCCGCGCAGGATGAAGCGGTCCCCGGGCAGGGCCACCACCGGCACCTCGAAGCGCAGCTGGGCCACGGCCTGGTCCCCCGGCTCCAGCTTCTTTTGGTCCAGCAGCATGCAGGTGGCCTCCTGCTGCCGCGTGCCGAGGTGGAACAGCACCTTGGACCGCTGCTTCAGCGGCCGCAGCACCCCGGGCAGCAGCGAGACCGACACGTCCATCATGGGCGACGGGCGCAGGGTCTCCGGCTGCACCAGCACCTCGCCGCGGGCCACCGACTGCCGGTCCACGCCGCCGAGGTTCACCGCCGTGCGCTGGCCAGCGAGGGCCTGCTCCACGGCCTGGCCGTGCACCTGCAGCCCCCGCACCTTGCCCGTGACGTTGGTCGGCAGCACCGCCAGGTCGTCACCGAGGCGCACCGTGCCCGAGGTCAGGGTGCCGGTGACCACCGTGCCGAAGCCCTTCATCGTGAACACGCGGTCCATGGGCAGGCGCAGCAGCCCGGCCGGGTCACGGGGCCGCACGTCGCCCGTGAGCGTGATCAGCGTCTCCTTGATCTGATCCATGCCCCGGCCGTCGGCGGCGGAGCAGGGCACCACCGGCGCCCCTTCGAGGAAGGTGCCCTCCAGCACCCGCGAGAGGTCGTCTGCCACCAGCTCGAGCCACTCTTCGTCCACCAGGTCGGTCTTGGTCAGGGCCACCAGGCCCTTTTGAACCCCGAGCAGCTCGCAGATGTCCAGGTGCTCCCGGGTCTGGGGCATGACGCCCTCGTCGGCAGCCACCACCAGCATCACCAGGTCCAGGCCCCCGGCCCCGGCCACCATGCTCTTGATGAAGCGCTCGTGGCCCGGCACGTCGACGATGCCGTAGAGGGTCTCCCCCAGGGTCAGGTGAGCGAAGCCGAGCTCGATGGTGATGCCCCGGCGGCGCTCCTCCTTGAGGCGGTCGGTGTCGATTCCGGAGAGGGCCTTGACCAGGGCGGTCTTGCCGTGGTCGATGTGGCCCGCCGTGCCGAGGATGATGGAGTTTTCGTACGGCATGACCTCAGCAGATCAGGGAAGCCCCTCTTCCTTCTTCGGCTTCCAGCCCGCGGCCCGGCGGCGCTGGTCCGCGTCCCCCCGCAGGCCGTCGCTGGGCGAGGCCAGCTCGAGGAACTTGTTGCAGTGCGAGATGACCTCATTCTTCTTCTTCAGCTTCTCGGCGGCCAGGCACAGGCGGTAGTAGGTGTCGGCGTGCCAGTCGTCGCCCTTCTTGACGTGCTTGAGCGACGCCTTCAGCTTGCCGTATGACGCCTTCCATTTGCGCGCGTCGAGGTCCATCAGGCCCAGCCTGTAGTGCGCCCCGCTGAGGGCGGGGTCCAGCCCCAGGGCCTTTTCGTAGGCGGCCCTGGCCCGGGTCTCCTTGCCCAGGTCGGCCAGGGCGATGCCGGCGTACATGTAGAGGTCGCCGCGTCGCTTCTTCTTGAGTACCTTCTTGATCATCCTCAGGCCGTCCTCGGCCCGCTCGGCGCGCACCAGCGCGATGCCGAGGCGGATCTTGATGTTCAGGTTCGTCTTGTCGAACTTGATCGCCTCCTCGAAGGCGTACATCGCGTTGCGGTAACGGTGGAGGTCTTCGAGGATCCGGCCCTTGATCACGTGGTACTCGGCCTCGTTGGACACTCGCGCGATGGACTGGCCGATCTCTTCCAGGGCCTTCTCCGGCTGCTTCTTGGCCAACAGGGCCTCGGCGCGCAGGGCCCGGGCCTCGGGCCCGTAGGTGCCGTCGTCCTCCAGGGCCTTCTTCGCCTCGGCCAGGGTGCGGTCGTACTGCTTGTTGAGCACGTAGGCCTTGGCCGCGGCCAGGCGCAGCTGAGGCCTCGGAGCGTCCACCTTCAGCGCCATGTCGTACTGCTGGGCCGCGCTCTTGTAGTCCTTCAGCGCCATGTAGATCATGCCGAGGCTGGCCGCCAGTTCAGGGTACTGCGCGTCCTTTTTCTGCAGCTTGAGGAACTGCTCCTTGGCGTCTTTGGTCTTGCCCAGCTTGTAGTAGGCGCCGGCCAGGTTGAACATGGCGACGTTGAGCTTCTTGTCCAGCTTGAGGGCCTTGCTGAAGGCCTTGCGGGCCTTCTTCAGCTTGTTGTCGGCCAGGTAGACCTCACCCCGGGCGTTGCTCACCTTGGCCGACTTGGGGATCGCCTTGTCCGCGTCGTCCAGCACCTTGAGCGCCTCCTTCACCTGCTTGCGCTTGAGGTGCAGCCGGCTGAGGTAGAGGTACGGCTCGAAGTACGTCTTGCGCAGCTTGATCGACTGCAGAAAGAAGGTCTCGGCCTGGTCGTAGTTGCCCAAAAGCTGCACCACCTTGCCGAGGAGGAACTTGAGCTCCGGGTTGGACGGGGCGATGCGCTGCAGGCCGAGCAGGGTCTGGTGGGCCTTCTTCGGGTCCCCCTGGGCCATGAGGGTCTGGGCGATCATCAGCGTGGCTGGCACGCTCTGGCGGTCGATGCCCTTGGCCTCGCGAAAGAGCCCCAGGGCGTCCTTGTAGCGGCCGGCGCGGAAGAGGATGCGTCCCTTGCCGATGCGGGCGGCCACCGAACCCTTGTGGGCCTTGAGCGCGGCCTCGAAGCGCTTGCGCGCCTCGTTGGCGTTGCCGTCGGCCAGGGCCAGCAAGCCGAGCTCGGTCTGGGCCTCGGCGATCTCGCTGGGGGCCGCCTTGCTCGTGGACTTGGTCACCTTGAGCAGCAGGGTGGCGGCCTTCTTGCGGGCGGCCTTGTCGCCCAAGGCCATGAGGCGCGCCTTCAACAGCTGGGCGCCGGGGTGGCCCGCGCTGGCCTTGAGCACCTTGGCGATGAGCTTGTTCACGCCCTTGTTCTTGGGCGGCGGCAGCGCGGTGGTGGAGCCGGCCTGGCCGAAGAGGGCCGCGGCCGGGTTCTTCTTGGCGGCGGTGGCGGCTGCGGCGCCGCCCTTGAAGGCGCTGACGGCCTTGGGGTGCTTGTGGCTGCGGGCCAGGGCCCAGCCGAGGTAGAGTTGGCAGCCGGCGTCCTTTTGGTGGTCCTTGCAACCCGTCTCCAGCGCGGCCAGGGCCTCCTTGGCCTTGCCCTGGGCCAGCTTCATCAGGCCGCGGGCCTTGACCGTGGACAGCGGCGCCTCCTTGGAGTCGTCCAGGGTGGACTGCAGCATCTCGGCCTCGGACATGGCCGCCTTGTTGGTGCCGAAGCGCACCACGATGGCCGCCAGGCACTGCACCTGCAGGGCGCGGAGGTCGGGGTCGTCCTCATTGACCGTGGCGGCCTTCTTGAACTCCTTGGCGGCCTTCTTGTATCCGGGGAAGGTGTCCAGCCCCATGGCCTTGTAGGCGTCGTCCGTGGATGCCTCGGCCACGCTGCCCTTCTCCCGACTGTCCCAGAGGTACCAGCCCACGCCGGCCAGCGCCACCACCAGCACACCGAGGATGGCGAAGCGGGCGATGCGGATGATCTTCTTGGTCCGATCGTCCGTTTCGTCCTCGTCGTCCTTCGCGTCCTCGGTGGTGACCATCGGGGCCTCGCCGGCCTCGGTGCGCGGCGCGGCGAAGGTCACCACGTCGTCTTCCTTCTCCTCGGCCGGTTCGGCGGTGTCGTCGTCTTCCACCACCTGGTCGTCCACCGGCGGCGACAGCAGCTCCTCGTCGTCGGGCAGCTCCGGCGGCGGCAGGTCCATGTCCGCCTCGGCGCTCACCGACATGCCGGCGGCCGCGGGCAGCTCGTCCATGTCCGACAGGCCCGGGTCCTGCTCCTCCTTGAAGTCCACCTGGCCGTACTCGAAGAACCCCTTGAGCCCCTTGGGCTCGGGCAGCTCACCCTTGGGCTCCAGCAGATCGCTGGCCCCCTTGGGCTCGGGCAGGTCGAAGTCGTCCCCCTTGGGCTCGGGCAGGTCGAAGTCGGCGCCCTTGGGCTCGGGCAGGTCGAAGTTGTCGTCCATCTCCCCCTTGGGGATGGGCAGGTCGGCGAAGTCGTCCGGCGCTTCCTTGGGCGCGGGCAGGTCAAAGCCGTCGTCCACCGGCCCCTTGGGCGCGGGCAGGTCCATCATCTGGTCCGGCCCCCCGTCCACGTCCTTGGGCGCGGGCAGGTCGGCGAAGTCGTCGGGGGCGTCCATCATCTTGGGCGCGGGCAGGTCGTCCAGGTCGCCCAGCTCGTCCTCCTCGACCTCGTCCAGGTCGATCTCGCCCATGTCCTGGTCGAAGTCGCCCATGTCGAACCCGCCATCGTCACCGGCGTCGGGCTCGGGCTCCGGCTCCGGCTCCGGGTCCGGCGCTGGCGCTGGCTCGGGCTCCGGGTCGGGCTCGGGCATGGGCGGCGGCGTCGCCGCGTCCGGGTCGGGGATGTCGGTCTCGAAGCCGAGGTCGAAGTCGGCGCCGAAGCCGCCGTCCAGGTTGGCCAGGTCCTCATCCGGGGGCGGCAAATCGATGTCGCCGGCCCCTGCGTCCGGGTCGGGCAGGTCCAGCAACCCGTCGTCATCCGCCGGGGCGGGCTCCTCGGGAGCCACGGGCACCAGCGGCGCGGCCTCGCCTTCCGGCGAGCCGTCCAGCCCGGGCAGCTCGTTGAGGGGCATCCACTCGTCCTTGTCCGGCGAGACCATCTCGTCTCCGTCCAGGGTGTTTTGCTGGAGCATCGATGCGATGGCGTTGGCCGGAAAGGGGCCGAATACTTTTCCGCTGCTTCGTCGAATATAGTATTTCATCTCGGCTACTCGTTGAGCCTCCACGAGGGCGAAAAGATGGCAAAAGACAGAGAAATCCTATCCTATCGGCTGCGGCACGACAGGGCAATAACGGACGCCGGTTTTCTGTGGGTCAGCCGAAGGGCCATGAAGGGCTGAGGCTGGGGCAGGGGGTACGGTTAGCGTCGGCAAGGGATGACCTCGGTGCCGATCCACTTTTGCAGCACCTCGGGCACGGCCACGGAGCCGTCCTCGCGCTGGTAGTTTTCGTAGATCGCGATGAGGGTGCGGCTGATGGCCAGCGCGGTGCCGTTGAGCAGGTGCACGGGGCGGGGGCTGGCCTTGGGCTCGGGGCGGTAGCGTACGCCCAGCCGGCGGGCCTGGTAGTCGGTGCAGTTGCTGCACGAGGTGACCTCACCGTAGGCGCCGCGGCCAGGCATCCAGGCCTCGATGTCGTATTTTTTGGCCGCAGGCGCGCCCAGGTCGCCGGAGCAGACCAGCACCACGCGGTAGGGGATCTTCAGCGCCTGGAGCAGCTCCTCCTCCAGGGCGAGGATCTCCTCGTGCAGGGCGGGGGAGTCCTCCGGGGCGCAGATGACGAACATCTCGGCCTTGGTGAACTGGTGCACGCGGTACAGCCCCTTGGAGGCCCGGCCGTGGGAGCCGGCCTCGGTGCGGAAGCAGTGGGAGACGCCGAGGTAGCGCAGGGGCAGCTGCTCTGCCTCCAACACCTGGCCCGCGTGGTAGCCGCCCAGGGTGATCTCCGCGGTGCCCACCAGGCTGGTCTCGGTGCCCTCGATGCTGTAGATCTGGGTCTCGGGGCCCCGGGGGGAGAAGCCCACGCCGTCGAGGATCTCGTCCCGGGCGATGTCCGGCGTGATGACGGGGACGAACCCCCGGTCCACCAGCAGGTCCATGGCGTACTGGCACAGGGCCAGCTCCATGCGGGCGGCCTCGTTCTTGAGATAGTAGAAGTTGGAGCCGGCCACCCTGGCGCCGCTCTCCATGTCGATGGTGTCGGTCAGCTCGCCCAGCGCCAGGTGGTCCCGGGGCTCGAAGCTCAGCTCCGTGGGGGTGCCGTATTTGCTGATCTCGACGTTGTCCTCGTCGGTGTGCCCCTGGGGTGTGGCATCGTCCAGCAGGTTCGGCATCAGCCGCAGCAGCTGGTCCCGCTCCTGCTTGAGCTGGTCCACGCGGCCCTCGAGGGTCGACAGCTCCGCCTTGACCTCCTTGACCCGGGCGATGGCCTGCTGCCTCTCCTCGGGGGACAGCTTCTTGATCGTGGAGGACACCTTGTTGCGCTCGGCGCGCAGCTCGTCGGTGCGCTGCTGCTCCCGGCGCCACTGCTCGTCCAGCTCCAGCAGGCGGTCGAGGTCCACCACCTCGGGGTTGAGGTGCCGCATGGCGATGGAGTTGCGGATCACGTCAGGCTGCTCGCGTACCACTTTTATGTCCAGCATGGGAGCTCTCCTTGGGGAAGCGGTTAGCTGTTGGCTATTGGCTGTTAGCTATTAGCCGCTCGCCCCTGTCCGGGCAAGAGGAAGATTACCCGGGTTGCGGACCCCCACCGGCCCACGCTATCTAATGTCACCATGGAACAATGCCTCCCTCTGGTCTACCACCCGGACTACAACATCACCCTGGCCGGGCTCGAGCGGCTGCACCCCTTCGACTCGCGCAAGTATGGCCGCGTGGTGCAGGGGCTCGTGGACCTGGGGCTGCTCACCGACGCCGACCAGCAGCTGGTCACGCCGGCGCCCCCCGACGAGGCCTTCTTCGCCGCGCACATGGACGCCGACTATCTGGCGGGCCTGGCCAGCAGCAAGAACGTGGCGGCCTACGCCGAGATGCCGCCGGTGGCGTTTTTGCCCTCCTTCGTCGTGCGCCGCACCCTGCTGCGGCCCATGCAGTTGGCCACGGCGGGGACGGTGGAGGCGGCGCGACTGGCCCTGGACCGGGGCTGCGCGGTGAACATCGGCGGGGGATACCACCACGCCTCCCTGGGCGCGGGCGGGGGCTTTTGCGTCTACCCCGACATCACCATGGCCGTGCGCGTGGCCCGGGCCGAGGCAGGCATCGCGCGGGCCATGGTCATCGACCTCGACGCCCACCAGGGCAACGGCCATGAGCGCGACCTGGGGCAGGATCCCGACGTGTACATCCTCGACATGTACAACCACGACATCTACCCCCACGACGACGACGCCGCCCGGGGCATCGACCTGGACGTGTCCGCGCCGTCGGGCATCACCAGCGGGCCGTACCTCGAGCGCCTGGGCCAGGCCCTGGAGCAGGCCTTCGCGGCCTTTGCGCCGCAGCTGGTGATCTACAACGCGGGCACCGACGTGCTGTCCGGCGATCCCCTGGGCTGCATGGAGCTGTCCGAGGAGGCGGTGGTGCGGCGGGATGAGGCGGTCTTCGCCGCGGCGCTCGAGCGACAGATCCCCCTGATGATGGTGCTCTCGGGCGGCTACCAGCGATCAAACGCCGGCGTCATCGCCCGCTCCCTGCAGAACCTGTTCTCCACCTTCGAGCTGGACCGTGAAAGATAGCTGCTGGCTTGGCCTGGACCTCGGCTCGGTGACCATCAAGGGGGTGGTGCTGGGCCCCGGGGGGCAGTCGCTGTGGGGCGACCACCAGCGCACGGCCGGCCAGCCGCTGGCGGCGGCGCGGTCGCTGCTGGGGCGTATGGTGGAAGAGCTGCCCGGGCTGCAGATCGGCGCGGCCATGGCCACCGGCTCGGGTAAGGGGCTTTTGGCCGGGCCGCTGCAGATACCGGCGCGCAACGAGATCGTGGCCCACGCCGAGGCCGCCTGGACCGCGCGGCCCGACGTCAGCAGCATCATCGAGATCGGCGGACAGGACTCCAAGTTCATCCGCGTGGGGCGCACCGACGCCGGGGATCCCTGCGTGGAGGATCACGCCTTCAACGAGCTTTGTGCCGCCGGGACGGGGGCCTTCCTCGACCAGCAGGCCGGGCGCCTGGACCTGAGCGTGGAGCGCTTCGGCGAGCTGGCCGCAAACGCGCCCCGGGCCGCCCCCATGGCCGGGCGCTGCGCGGTGTTCGCCAAGTCGGACATGATCCACCTGCAGCAGCGGGGCTGTCCCCCCGATGAGATCGCCGCCGGGCTCTGCTTCGCCCTGGCACGCAACTACCTGGCCAGCCTCTGCCGCGGCCGGCACCCCGCGCCGACGGTGCTGATCCAGGGTGGTGTGGCAGCCAACCGCGGCGTGGTGCGCGCCTTCGCCGAGCTGCTCGATCTGTCCATGGATCAGCTGATCCGGCCCGCGGGCTTCCAGCTCATGGGGGCCCGGGGGGCGGCGCTGATGGCGGGGCGGCAGCCCCTGGCGCGGCCGGTGGCGCTCGAGGAGCTTTTGCGGCGGCTGGAGGGCGCGGAGGTGGAGGATAGGGAGGAGGAGGTGTTGGAGGTGCTGGTGGTGCCGGAGGTTGGGGTTGGTTTTGGGGAAGGGGTTGGGGTTGGGGAAGAGGAGAGGGGAGGGCAAGGGCAGGGGCAAGGGCAGGGGCAGGGGTTGTATCTTGGCGTGGATATCGGTTCGGTGAGCACCAAGGCGGTGTTGGTGGATGGTGGGCTGAATATCGTGGCGTCGCGGTATGTGCCCACGGCGGGGGACCCGCTGGGGGCTGTGCGGGCGGTGGTGGAGGGGGTGGTTGAGGAGGGGGAGCGGGGCGGACACGGTGACGGGGACGGACACGATCACGGGGACGGACACGGTCACGGGGATCGTTCAGGTTCACGTGCACGTTCACGTTTACGTTCACGTGCACGTTCACGTTTACGTTCACGGGGGGACGATCACGATCACGGGGACGATCACGATCACGGGGACGATCACGATCACGGGGACGATCACGATCACGGGGACGATCACGATCACGGTATCGTGGCTGTGGTGACCACGGGGTCGGGGCGGCACCTGGCGCGGGAGATGCTGTCGGCTCATGATGCGGTGGATGAGATCTCGGCTCAGGCGCGGTCGGCGGCTCATTTTTGTCCGGATACGGATACCATCATCGAGATCGGGGGGCAGGACTCCAAGTACATTCGACTGGATGGGGGGCGGGTGGCGCGCTTTCAGATGAACCGGGCCTGCGCCGCCGGGACGGGCTCCTTTCTGGAGGAGCAGTGCGGCCGCCTCGGCGTGGCCATCGATGAGCAGTTCTCGGAGCTGGCCTTTCAATCCAGCCGGCCGGTGACCCTGGGGTCGCGGTGCACGGTGTTCATGGACTCGGACCTGGTGCACCACCTGCAGCGGGGCGCCGAGACCGCAGATCTGTGTGCCGGCCTGGCATACGCCACGGCGCGCAACTACCTGGAGAAGGTGGCCGGGTCGCGGCCCATGGGGCGGCGGGTGCTGCTGTCGGGCGGGGTGGCCCGAAACCGCGCGGTGCACGCCGTGTTCGACCAGCTGCTCGACTCCGAGGTGCGGGTGCACCCACACCCCGCCCGAGCTGGCCGGGGCCCTGGGCGCCGCCCTGCGGGCGCGGGAGCTGGCAGGTGAGGTCGCGGAGGACTCCAGACCGCCCTGGACCTTCGCGACAGGCGAGGCGCCCACCACCCGCACCTTCTCCTGCAAGGCCTGCGACAACCTCTGCGAGATCCAGCGCATCACCTTCGAGGGCGCGCGGCCGGCCCACTTCGGCAGCGTCTGCGATCGCTTCGAGGTCGGCTCCGAGGAGCCGATCGAGGCCGAGGACGCCTTCACCCTGCGCCAGCGGCTGCTGGAGCGGGTGCTGGAGGAGCACGGCGGCGAGCCGGCGGCCGACGCGCCGGTGATCGGCTTCCCTCTGGCCCTCTCCCTGCTGGATCATCTGCCCACGTGGCATACCTTCTTCACCAGGCTCGGCTACCGCGTGGAGCTGTCGGGCGCCACCCGCCGCGAGATCGTGCGCCAGGGCGTGGCCCGGGTGCCGGCCGAGTTCTGCCACCCGGTGAAGATCCTCTTCGGCCACGTACACCACCTGCTGGACCGCGGCGTGGCGCGCCAGTTCATCCCCCACCTGCGCCTGGCCGTGCCCCCCGGCGAGGAGGAGCCGCGCTACGCCTGCGCCTACACCCAGTCCGCGCCCTACGTGGTGCGGGCCAACGTGGAGGCCGCTGACGTCGTCTGCCTGGAGTACCCCGTGCCCGGCGAGGAGCGGCACTGGGAGCAGACCGTGGCCGAGGTCCTGGGTCGGGATCGGCGCGAGGTGCGCCGGGCGATGGACGCGGGGCAGAAGGCCCAGCGGGTCTTCACCGAGGGCTGCCGCCAGGAGGGCGAGCGCTACCTCGAGACCCTGCGCCGTCGGGGCCAGCCCGGGGCGGTGCTGCTGGGCCGGCCTTACAACACGATGGACCGCCAGGTGAACCTCAACCTGGCCCGTCGCCTGGCGGCCCAGGGTCTGGCCGCGGTGCCCTACGATTTTTTGCCCCTGGAGCAGGAGCCGCTGCCGTTCTTCTGGTTCCGCGTGCGCTGGGGCTACGGTCGCCAGGCCTTGCAGGCAGCGCGCCTGCTGAAGAAGGACCCGAACCTCTGCGCGGTCATCGTGACCAACTTCGGCTGCGGCCCCGACGCCTTCGTGGACCAGTACCTGGAGTACGAGCTGTCGGACACGCCGCACATCGTGCTGGAGCTGGACGATCACCAGGCCGAGGCGGGCCTCGTCACCCGGCTGGAGGCCTTCGCCCGCAGCCTGGGCCAGTATCCGGCCGAGCGCACGGAGAAGGCCACGGGCATGGACCCCGGCCGCTCCTTCCAGCACCTGCGCCGCCTGACCTATACTACCTCCCGCACTTTTCGGACCACGCCCACGCCTACGCCGGCGCCCTGCGCGCGTCGGGCTGCGACGTGGTGCTGCTGCCCCCCACCGACGACGAGTCGTGGCGCCTCGGCCAGGCCCAGGCCCACGGCCGGGAGTGCCACCCCTACATCCTCTTCACCGGTGATCTGATCAAGGCCACCCGCCTGCCCGGCTTCGTGCCCGAGCGCGCCTGCTACTACGGGCCGTCCTACTTCGGGCCCTGCCTGGTGCCGCAGTACATGTTGATGCAGCACCTGACCCTCAAGCGGCTCGGCCTGGGCGACGTCACCGTGATGAACCTGGCCGACCAGTCCACCATGGACGAGCTGGGCACCGGCTACGGCGTGCGCCTGGCCACGGGGCTCTACGCCGTGGACCGCCTCTTCAAGTGGAAGGTGGAGACCGAGCCCTACGAGGTCACGCCCGGGGAGGTGGACCGGGTGCACCGGCAGAACCTGCAGGACCTGCAGGACGCCCTGGCCGGCGGCGGCTTCATGGCGGCGCTGCGGCAGGCGGTGGAGCGCTTTTCGGCGGTGGAGCTTTCCGACGACGTGGGCACGAGGCCGCGGGTCGGCATCATCGGCGACGTCTACACCCGGGTCAACGAACACGCCAACAGCCAGCTCTACCGCCGCCTGCAGGACATGGGCTTCGAGGTCTGGACCAGCTCCTCGCTGATCGACGTGTCGTTCCTCGGCATGGAGCAGCTGCACGCCGAGAAGGCCCGCCGCGGCCAGGCCCTGGCCAGCCGGGCCACCCGCCTGCTGAACCCGCTGATCCGGACCGTGCGCGGGCGCATCGACCGCCTCTTCCCCAGGACCATCCGCACGCCCCAGGAGCGGCAGTTCAACGAGGTGCACGCCGCGGCTTCACGCCACGCCAGCCACTGGATCGACAAGGCGTTGTCGCTCTCCATCAGCCGCGTGGACGAGCTGCGCGACGCCGGCGTGGACGGCGTGCTCAACGTCATGTGCCACAGCTGCATGATCGGCACGGTGGCCGGCGCGCTCTTCCCCTCCATGCGCGAGGAGATCGGCTCGCTGCCCCTGTGCAACCTGATCTACGAGGGGCTGCAGTCGACCCAGAACGAAAACCGGCTGGAGGCCTTCGCCGAGCAGGTGTGGGCGCGGAGGAGGGGCTGAGGGGCCTGGGGGCCTGGGGGGCTGGGGCCTGGGGGAGTGAGGGAGTGAGGGAGTGAGGGAGTGAGGGAGTGAGGAAATAGGGCGGGGGCTTCGGTGCTCGGTTCCTTCGGACCTTCCGCGTGCGCTGGAGCCTATCCCCCGCCACACACTGCCGAGGCGGGGGACAGGCTTGTGGCTCACCGCGGAGCCTTTGCAAAAGGCGAGCACCACAAGCCCCCGCCCTACATCAATCAACGCAACTGAACGCCGCTGTACCGGCCGATCTACCCGCTCGCATTATGCGCTACGGGCCGAAGGTCACCACCCGCGCCACGTTGGCCCCCGTGGTGAAGACCACCTGCCCCTTGGTGTCGAGGAACATGCCCGAGGGCGCGTACTGGCAGCCATTGCCGGCGCAGCCGCTGCCCAGGGACAGGCTGTCGACGTAGGTCCCGTCGGCCTTGAGGCGCACCAGCTTGCTGCTCCAGAAGCCGGCGATGAGGATCATGCCGTTGGGCAGCTGCAGCGCATCGTGCTGGCCGATGATGTCCTTGTGGCTCAGGCTGCCGTCGCTGTTTTTGGTCATGCCCGCCGGCGCGGTGGCGAAGATCAGCGGCTTGCGGTCCTTGGTGAACCAGACCAGGCGGCCCGGCTTGCCGGGGTAGACCGTGCCGTGGATCGAAAAGAGGATGTTGCCGTCGGCCAGCTGCACCACGTTGTTGACGTTCTCCTTGAAGGCGGCGTGGTTGAGGATGCCGAGCTGCGTGCCGGTGGGCGACAGGCGCATGACGTTCTTCTTGAGGTACTGAGTGATCCAGACCTCGCCGTTGGGCATCTGGCTGGGGTAGATGCCGTAGAGCCCCGAGGGGCCGAAGTCCTTGACCAGGGTGCCGGCGGTGGTGAAGACTCGCGGCCGCTTGACGTCGCCCACCATGAGGTTCTTGTCGAACAGCTGGATCAGGCCGTGGGGGTTGGACAGGCCGCTGCCGATCTTGCCGTAGGAGCCGCTGCTCAGGGTGCGGTGGAAGTTCGGCTTGGCGTAGGAGACGGAGTACGTGGTGCCGTCGCCGGCCTGCAAGATGCCGCGGTTGCCCGGCACCGAGGTGGAGCCGCGCTTGTAGGCCGCGCCCTTGTAGATCATCTTGCCGGCGAAGTTGACGCCGCCGAAGGAAAAGCCCGCGGCGCCGACGTAGGAGCGGCAGGCCGGCGTGCCCCCGGCCGCGGCCTGGCAGAGGCCCACCGGCGCGATGTTGGCGCTGGAGGCGGGGCAGTAGACCTTCACCGGCGCGGCGCCGCCCGGGCCGTCGGGGTCCAGCTCGTAGGTGCCGTCGCCCTTGCCGTCCTTCCTGACCTCGGCGCAGCTTTTGTAGTAGACCTTGCCGTCGCGCAGCCAGAGGTGCCAGCGGGCCTTGGCCCGCGCGCCGCCGACGTAGCCCCACTGGCCGTTGACGTTGGAGCCGACGTGGAACCGCGCGCCGAGGCCCTCGCCGTCGGTGTCGCCGCCGCCGGGTACGGTGCCGAGGTAGAATACGCCGGTGTACCAGTGCCCGTTGCTGCGGGCCTGCACCGCTCCGGACAGGCTGGCCTTTGTCGAGACCTTGACGTTGGACAGGTTGAACGGTCCGAGGATGTTGACGTTGTTGGACGAGGTGCGGGACTTGTTCCACAGGTCCCAGTCTTTCTGGGTGAAGCCGAAGTGGTAGCGCTTGACCTTGTTGGCCGGGGTGTCCGCGCGCAGCACGGCCCAGCCGTTGATCAGCGGCTTGAGCAGGCGCACGTCGTGGTTGGAGAAGTGCTTGGTCGGGTCCTCGGGGGTGCCGTGCTTTTTGGTCCACCAGTCGTCGGACCAGGTGCCGTAGATCGCCTTGCTCCAGGTGGTGTGGGTGTGCAGGGTGGCCATCAGCGTCCAGCCGCCGCCGTCGGTGGTCATGTCGCAATAGACGCTAAACGGCGCCTTGCCGCCCGCGCCGTCGGGGTCGATGGTGTAGACGCCGTCCTTGGACGACGGCAAGGCGGCGAGGATGGCGCGGCAGCTGGTCATGGCGTTGACGCACTTGCCCGCCTTGCAGGCGCCGGACAGACAGTCGCTGCTCTTTTTGCAGACGCTGCCGTTTTTACAGCCGGCGCAGGTACCGCCGCCGCAGTCGATGTCGGTCTCGGCGCCGTTTTGGACGCCGTCAGCGCAGGTGGGGGCCTGGCACTTGCCCAGGGTGCACACGCCGCTCGTACAGTCGGCGGCCTTGGCGCAGCCCTTGGTGTCAGCGCAGGTGGGGCAGGTGCCGCCGCCGCAGTCGATGTCGGTCTCGGCCCCGTTCTTCTGCTTGTCC
>PVBE010587584.1_pt1 | contig 17544 bp, 18 predicted proteins | sample 1631181 | NCBI WGS metagenome assembly PVBE01 (sample SAMN08397723, study PRJNA350692) | Marine metagenome, whole genome shotgun sequencing project. | isolation source: water | place: Pacific Ocean | collected 2012-04 | reverse complement strand
GGAGGAGTCGGTGACGATGCTCGCGCCCATCGAGCGGGATCTGCCGATGCTCGGGCTCGGTGGCTCGGTGGGCACGCCGAACGGGCCGATCGAGGCGGACGTGCTGGTCGTCTCCTCATTCGACGAGCTGACCGCTCGCGCCGCCGAGGCGGAGGACAAGATCGTGCTCTTCGATGTGCCCTTCACCACCTACGGCGAGACCGTGCAGTACCGCGGCCGGGGCGCGCACGAAGCCGCCACGGTGGGGGCCGTCGCGTCCCTGATCCGATCGGTCACGCCCGAGAGCCTGCAGACGCCCCACACCGGGGCGATGCACTACGGCACCGATGACCTCCCCGCCCCCCGGATTCCCCACGCGGCGATCACCATCGAAGACGCCGCGACGATCCACCGGCTCGCCGACCGCGGTGTGGTCGTGCGGCTGCGCCTCTCCATGGCCGCGGAGACCCACGAGGACGTTCCGTCGGCCAACGTCGTCGCCGAGGTGGTCGGGCGCGAGCGGCCCGACGAGGTCGTCGTGGTCGGCTGCCACCTCGACAGCTGGGACGTGGGCCAGGGCGCCCAGGACGACGGCGCCGGCTGCGTCATGGCGATGGAGGCGGGGCGCCTCATCGGCGAGCTCGCCATCGCCCCCCGGCGCACCGTCCGGGTGGTGCTCTACACCAACGAGGAGAACGGCCTGCGCGGCGGCAAGGGCTACGCCGAGGCCCACGAGGCGTCCATCGGCCAGCACTACGCGGCGCTGGAAGCGGACATCGGATCGGGTGAACCCCTGGGCTGGCGCCTGGACGTGCGCGCGGGCGCCGACGACGACGCCGTGGCGGCCAACTGGGACGCCGCCGCCGAGCACCTCGCCCCGCTGCTGGAGGCACTCGCCCCCACCGGCGCGGTCGGCCTGCGCAAGGGCGGCGCGGGGGCGGATGTGTGGCCCCTGACCAAGCGTGGCGTGGTCGGCCTGGGCCTCGACCTCGACACCTCCGGCTACTGGCCGATCCACCACACCGAGGCCGACACCATCGACAAGATCGACCCCCAGGTGTTCAAGCGGAACGTCGCCGCGATGACCCTGACGGCGTTCTGGCTCGCCGAGCAGGAGGCGCCCTTGATCGCCCCCGGCCAGACCGTGCAGACGAAGGACTAGCCCTCGGGCTCGACAACGACGGCGGTGCCGTAGGCGAGGATCTCCGCCGCGCCGCCCATCACCGTCGAGGTCGTCATGCGCGCGGCGAGCACTGCGTTCCCCCCGCGCGCGACACACTCGGCTCGCATGCGGTCGACCGCCTGCTCGCGGCTCTCGGCCATGAGCTTGGTGTACTCGGTGATCTCGCCGCCGACGAGGGTGCGGAAGGCCGCCATAATGTCCTTGCCGACGTGTCGGGCTCGGATGGTGTTGCCACGCACGAGGCCGACCGTGCGGACGACGCGGTACCCCGCGGGGACCTCGTCGGTGGTCAGCACCAGCGGTCCATCGCTGGGGCGGTTGGCCAGGTCGGCGGCGGCGCGCACGGCCGGGGACCCGGCGGACAGTGGCGCAAGCGCCTGTCCCTCGGGGAGCTTGGAGTCGTTCATCGAATCACCTCGGTGTAGGGGTCATGCTTGCGGTCGCGAAGGCGCCCGGCCACGAGCGCCAGGGCCAAGACGGCGGAGCCGCCGATGGACAGGCCGATGCCGGCCTTGAGGGCGAAGGGGACCTCGGGGTCCTGGATGGCGAGGATCGGCCCGGCGAAGCTGAGCACCGCGAGGCCAACGGCCACGAGCAGCACGCCGAGTCCGTGGACGGCCCGACGGGGCACGCTCGCCTCGGCCCGGTCGACCATCAGATCGGCCTCCAGCCGCGTCATCCAGCCGTCGGTGACGGCCTTCAGCGCCAACTGGGCCTCGAACTCCGCGCGCTCGGTGGGCTTGTCGGCGAGGTAGCTCATCAGCTCCTCCCGCTCGGCTCCCGAGGTCACGCCGTCGACGGCCTTGACCATGAGTTCTTCGAATCGCTCGGGGTTCATGCTTCCTCCTCAGCCAGGACCCGGGTCAGGGCCTGGCGGGCTCGGTACAGCTGGGACATCACGGTGCCGATCGGCACCTCCAGGAGCTCCGCCATTTCGGCGTAGCTCAAATCTTCGAAGTGACGCATCACCAACACCTCGCGTTGGGCATCGGACAGTCGCGCGAGGCCCGCGCGGACCTTGGCCTCGGCGCGCTGACTCTCCAGCTGGGCCAACGCCGAGGGCGCCCTGGCGGCGACCGCTTCGACGATCAAGCCAGGCTTGGCGACGTGCTTGCGTCGGGCGGCGGCGTCGCGGCAGGCGTTGCGCACGATGGTGTACAGCCAGGGGTAGAAGGGCCGCTTTCGGTCGTAGCGATCGCGCGCCGCCCAGGCCCGCGTCAGCGCGTCCTGAGCCAACTGTTCCGCCTCCTGCTCATTCGGAGTCAGGCCGCGAGCAGCCCGATGGACACGGGGCAGGTGGAGCGCGAGGAGGCTGGCGAAGTCGGCTGTCATGCTGTGAGGGAGTAAGGGCCAAGAAGGACTTTATTCCGCGTCCTGTTGTAGGGTCCCTCGGTCCGACCCCCGGACGAAAGAGGAGACCCAAGATTCATGTCCAGCATCCGTACCATGCTCATCGCCCTGGCGCTCGCCGCTCCCCTCACCCTCGTCGGCTGTGGAGGCGATGACGGAGGCGGTGAGCCCGCTGCGGACGCCGGCCACGACGCCGCCCCCGCGGCCGCCGCTCCGGCCGACGCTGCTCCCGCCGAGGCTGAGGCCGCTCCCGCTGAGGGTGGCACCGGTGGCGGTGAGGCCGGCGACATCAAGGGCACCTGGGGCATCTCGATGAGCGCCGAAGAGCAGGCGCAGCTCGACGCCGCCAAGGCCGCCCTCGAGGCCAACCCCGAGGACCAGATGAGCAAGGCGATGGTCGAGATGATGACCGCCATGCTCGAGTCCATGAGCCTGACCATCACCGACGACACCATGACCATGGCCATGGGCGAGAACACCGAAGACGTGAAGTACACGATGGAAGGCGACGCCATCACGTCCACGGACGCCGAAGGCAAGTCCGAGACCCTCACCGTCTCCTGGGACGGCGACACGATGGTCTGGAACAAGGAAGGCGAAGAGAAGGCCATGCGCTGGAACCGCAAGTAGCGGAACCGTGCCTGAGCTGCCCGACGTCACCGTTTACGTCGAGCGCCTGAACTCCCTGCTGGCGGGACGGGTCCTTTCGAGGATCCGTCTCGCCAGTCCTTTTTTGCTCCGCACCTTCGACCCGCCCATCTCCGCGCTGAACGGCCGGACCGTGGAGGGGTTCCGGCGGATCGGAAAGCGCATCATCTGGAAGTTCGACGAGGACCTGCGCCTCGTGATGCATCTGATGGTCTCGGGCCGCATTCGCTGGAAGGAGGCCGGCGCGAAGGTGCCTGGCAAGATCGGCCTCGCCGCGTTCGACTTCGAGCACGGCTCCCTCATCTTCACCGAAGCCTCGACCAAGAAGCGGGCGTCCCTGTGCCTCGTGCGCGGGGACGAGGCGGTCGCCGAGCACGACCGCGGCGGGATCGAAGTGTTGGATTCGACCGTGGAGCAGTTCGCCGAGCAGCTCCGCAGCCGCAACCACACCCTGAAGCGCACGTTGACCGATCAGCACCTCTTCAGTGGCATCGGCAACGCCTACAGCGACGAGATCCTGCACCGCGCCAAGCTGAGCCCGGTGACGTGGACCAGCCGCCTCGACGACGAACAGATCGGCCGGCTGTATGACTCCATCCGGGTGATCCTGACCGAGTGGACCGACCGGATGCGGGAGGAGGTCGGCGACGGCTTCCCCGACAAGGTGACCGCGTTCCGCAAGGAGATGGCGGTCCACGGGAAGTTCAAGGAGCCGTGCCCCGTGTGCGGCTCGCCCGTGCAGCGGATTCGCTACGCCAGCAACGAGTCCAACTACTGCGCCAGGTGCCAGAACGGCGGGAAGCTGCTCGCGGACCGCAGCCTGTCGCGGCTGATGAAGAAGGAATGGCCCCGGACGTTGGAAGAGCTGGAGGAGAAGCGCGGGGGCAAATGAGGCGCTCTGCTAGGCTTCGCGGATGCGACGCCTAGCCTTTGTCCTCGCGTTCGCCGTAGCCGCCGTCGGCTGCAACGAGTCCACCCTCATCCGCCCCGGCATCAGCGCCGTCTTCTTCCAGGCGCCGCCGACCGAGGTAGACATCCTGCTGGTGGTCGACGACTCGTGCTCGATGTTGGACGAGCAGGCCAAGCTCGGCGAAGGCTTCGACCGATTCGTCGAGTTCTTCGACATCGCCGACGTCGACTACCACATCGGGGTGATCACCACGGACACGGATGCGTACGTGCGTTCGGGCAAGCTCGTGGGCAGCGGCAGCGACCGGATCATCGACCGCAACACCGACGACGCGGACGACGTCTTCCGCGAGAACGTGAACGTCGGCACCGCCGGTTGGCCCTACGAGAAGGGGCTCGACGCGGCCGCCGAAGCGTTCAGCGAGGATCTGCTGGAGGGCCACAACGAGGGCTTCCTCCGGGACGACGCGCTGCTGTCGATCATCTTCGTCAGCGACGAGGAAGACATCAGCCAGTACGGCGTGAACAGCTACGTGAACTTCTTCCGCGGGCTCAAGGACGAGTTCGACCGGGAGGCGTTCAACGCCTCGGCCCTCATTGGCATCGACCCCGACACCCTCGAGCCCGCCAACTGCGGCCCCACCACGAACCCGAACGCGGCCGCCTCCTACCGCTACCACGACATCGCGGTGCAGACCGGTGGCGTGGTCGGCAGCATCTGCGACGACGACTTTGCCGACGTGGTCAACGAGATGGGGCTGGCCGCTTCCCGCCTCCTCGCCGCGTTCGACCTGGAGCGTCGGCCCAAGCCCGAGAGCCTGGAGATGCGCCTGTTCATCCCCGGCGATCCCGCCGCCGAAGGGGAGGGGCTGCTGGTTCCCCCCGAAGGCACCGACGACGGTGAGTTCCCCTGGGAGTACATCGAGGACGCGGACGCCGACCTGTACCGGATCGAGTTCACCGACCTGACGTCGCTTCCGCCCGTCGATTCCCAGATCGTCCTGCACTACGAGCTGTTCTAGATGATGCGCCTGCTGCCGACCCTGAGCCTGTTGCTGCTGACCCTCAGCCTCCTGTCCTGCGGCCCCGCCCGCCGCGGGGGGCAGACCTGCTACGACGCCACGGACTGCCCCGCCGAGGACGGGGAGCTGTTCGCGTGCACCAACGGCACCTGCGACGCGGTGGACTGCCTGTCGACCACCGACTGCGTGATGGGCCAGATCTGCGACGTGGACGCCAACGCCTACGAGTGCGTCGACGGCTGCAACACCAACGTGGACTGCTTCGCGGGGAGCACTTGCGAGGACGGCGAGTGCGTCGAGTACGGCTGCCGCAGCTCGGTGCTGGACTGCGACTGGGGTGAGGTCTGCAACGAGGACACGGGCGAGTGCGAGGAGGCCGAGGGCGCCTACTGCAACTCCTGCAGCCTCGCCAGCAACGTCATCGACGAGCAGGGCACCTCGACCACCTGCGACGACCTGATCCTCGGCAACCCCGGGTGCGGGGGCGACGATCAGGTGTGCATGAACTACTTCGGGGTTCCGACCTGCTACGTCAGCTGCACGGGCGTGGGCACCTGCCCCGCCGGCTACACCTGCCAGCTGATCACGCGCGGCCTGCCGAACGCGTGCGCCGACGACTACCTGGAGATCGGCCTGGCCTGCCTCAACGACTGCCAGCCGGGCGACTGAGCCTTCGCGCTAGTCCGCCTCGGGGAGCCAGCAGTAGTCCTCGAAGTCATCGCCATCGCGCCCGCCGCCGTTCCACGGTGACGTCACGTCGAACTCGTGGGCCATGATCCAGTCCTCCATCATCCCTTCGGCGCCGGGGCCGGGGGTGTGGCCGCCGTTGTGCTGGCACTGCACGACGAAGTGGCCGTCGTCCCGCAGGGACTGGCTGAAGTCCTGGGTCGCGGTCTCGAAGTCGGCCACGGGCACCTGCTCGTTGGGCCAGACATCCGAGGGACCGCCGCTCATGAGGAAGACGGGGAGCTGCCGGGACGGCGCCGTGTAGGGCAGGTTGACGACGGTGCCGCCGGACATCGCGTAGACGGTGGCGAGGGTGTCGGCGCGGTGCATCGCCAGCCACGTGACCCAGACGGCGCCGGCGCTGAAGCCGGAGGCGTAGACGCGGGTGATGTCGGCGTCGAACCCCTCGACGACGCAGGTGCGCAGGTCGTCGTACAGCTGGGAGTCGCCCTCGTCGGGGTTGACCCAGTCCCACTCGAACGGCTCGTTCTCGCGCGAGTCCGGCAGCACGACGATGACGCCGTTGTCCTCGGCGAAGCTCTCGAGGTGGAACCAGCTGGCCCAATCCGCGGCCGTGGTGCCGAGGGAGTGCCAGAAGAACATCACCGGCATGCCCGCGGTGTCGCCGTCGGGGACGATGAGGGTGACGGTGCGCTCGATGCCGCCGCTGGAGAAGGAGGAGGTGCCGTCCTCCAGATCGGGGCACTCGCCGTCGGTCAACTCGGCGAGCTCGGCCGGTGCGTCCGGCTCGTCCTCGGCGGGCGGAGTGGACTCGTCCTCGGGCTCCGTGGGGGTGCACGCGAGGACGGGGAGGAGCAGGGCGAGCAGAAGGGCAAGGGGACGCATGGCCCTCAATTACCACGGTGCGCTAGGTTCCGTCGGTGCTTCGCAACGCCCTGACAGCTTTGGCAATCGCTTGGCTTTTGCCGGCCGGGGCGTTCGCTCATGGGGGCACGCTGTTCGGGACCACCCCGATGGTCGAGGACGGCGCCTTCGTGGGGGGCGGGACCTCCTGGGGGCTGATCCTGCTGGACGAGGATGGTGTGCCCCGGTGGACCTGCGAGGAGGCGTTGGGGATCGATCTTGAGCCGACCTTCTGGGCCCGTCGCGGCGACGGCCGCGTGCTCGCGGGCACCCCCTTCGGCATGCGCTGGAGCGACGACGGCGGCTGCACCTGGGATCCGGTGCCGGGTCCCCTGGAGGACGTCTTCGTGACGGCCGCGGCGACGCACCGGGCGGTCCCCGATCGAATCGTCGCGGTCGGGGGCACCGTCGGGGTCGATCAGGTGATCTGGACGACGGACGACGGCGGGGAGACCTGGGTCGAAGCGGCGGATCCGGGGCTCGATACGCTGGCCCTGGGGCGCATCGCGATGTCGGCGGACGGGCTTCGCATCCGGGGCGTGGCGTTGCGGTCCGCGACGACCGAGTACGTCATCATCGGCAGCGACGACGGCGGTGCCAGTTGGCTTGCGCCGCACGAGCTGGAGGGCTGGGACTCCCCGATCCTGTCGCTGTTTCGCGACGACGGGGAGGTGCTGTACCTGTCCGCCTTCGACGTCGGCGGCACGCCCTTCTTCATCGGCCTGGACGCGGACTTCACGAGCAACGCGCAGACGCTGGCGCTGCTGGACTCGCCGGCGCGCACGGCCGCGCAGTTCGACGAGTCGATCTACCTCGTGACGGACAACGCGGGCCTGCACATCCTGGAGCCGGGGCAGCAGATCGAACCGCTGATCGTGGGGGGCCCCAGCGCCTGCCTCGCGCTGGCCGGCGACGTGCTCCTGGGCTGCGGCCACGACCCGGTGCTGCCGCAGTTCTCGACGACGGACGACGGCCTTGCGTGGGAGGCGCTGGTCAGCTTCGACGACGTGCAGGAACGGGCATGCCCGGCCGACTCGGTCGCGGCGGAGGTCTGCCCGATCGTGTGGGACGCGCTGCATGCGGTGATCGATCCCGGCGACGACGACGACTCGGCCGAGGGGGACGACGACGACGACACCGATTGGTTCGGGGACGACGATGATGATGGGTGTGAGGGCTGTTCGGCGGGGCAGGGGAGGGGCGCCGGGCGGGGGCTTGTCGTGCTGGGGCTGATGTGGCGCCGGCGTCGAGGCTCAAGCCGGCCCGAACTTCACCACCATCGGGCCGTCCGCGTCGGTCCGGACCATCAACCGCTGGCGGGGACCGTCCTTCTGCATCGACGCCGCGGAGCCCTCGATTGAGCCGCTGACGCCGCCCGGGTACAGCCGCTGCGGGACCACCAACTCGCTGATGCCACCGGCGCTCGCCTCGAAGGTCCAAGTCCCTTCGCGCGACTTCGGGTCGTACTCGAACGCCTGCAGCGTGCCCGCCGTCGCCGACGGGTAGGGCCGCACCAGCGACGAGATCGTCGGCCACTCGTTGCCTTCGCCGTCGACCACCGACATCGCTTCGTCGTTCCAGTCGTCGAACGTCGAGCTGTACTCCCACAAGGTCCCGTGGAGCAGATTCGCGTCCAGCGCCGCGTAGTTGCCGCGCACGTACTCGGCCGCGCCCAGGCCACCGGGATCGATGCCGAACTCGCCCACCAGCACGGGTACGTCCCACTCCCGCCCCTTGGCCGCCCACGCCGCCAGGGGGCCGTCGATGTCGCCCTCGCCGTTGTACTTGCCCTCCAGGATCGCGGAGGGATCGTAGTAGTGCGGCGCGAACACCAGCCCTTCGCCGTTGGGCCGCTCCAGGGCGCAGGTGCCCGAGATCGCGTCCAACCCAGTTACGTCGAAGAAGACGAGGCAGTCCGGCGCGATCTCGTGCAGGTGAGCCGCCATCCGCGAGTAGAAGGGCGTCAGCACCTCCTGCGCCCACGTGGTTGGGTCCGCAGTGCCCCACGCCGGCTCGTTGAAGACCTCGAAGCCGACCACCGCGTCCAGGACCGACAGCGTCGAGGCCATCTTCGTCCACATCCGCTCGAACGCGTCCTGGAGTCCGTCGTCGTTCGTCCAGAACCGGTCGAAGTTCCGCCGCACGTCGTCGCTGTTGACGTACCCCATGAACCACTTCGGGCTGTGCGACGGCACCTCCAGCAGCGGCCGATCGCACGCCCACAGGGGGAAGCCGTCGCCGTACCAGGGGCGTCCGAAGACATCCTGGTGGAAGTCCACGATGACCCGCAGCCCGCGCCGCCCGATAGCCTCCGTGAGCGCCACGTAGCGGGCCAGCCAGAGCTCGTCGAACGTGCCTCGGGTCGGCTCCAGCGCCTCCCATGAGAACGGCAGGCGGACCGTGTTCAATCCCCATCCCGTGAGCCGGTCGCAGTAGGCCTCCATCGCCTCGGCAAAGGTCGGCGCGAGGTCCTGCCCCGGCACCCCCGATTCGACGAACGCGAAGGGGAAGTAGGGCGGGAACTTGCTCCGCCCGCCGCAGTTGATGCCGCGCAGCAGCACCTCGCGGCCGAGGGAGTCCAGGAGGCGGCGTCCGTCCGAGGTCAGCCGCTGCGTGTCGAGGTGGGGATCGAGGGCCACGGCGGGACTATACTCGCGTGCTCCGAGGAGCCCCCCCTTGACCGCGCAGGTCCCGACCCGACGACCGTTCCAGCAGCTGCCGTTTGCCGCCCTCCCCGAGCGGCCGCGGCTGCCGCCCCGTACTTCGACGAGCCGCTGCAGCGCGCGTCGATGGACACCCCCGCGTGGGGCTCCATCGAGGTGGCGTGGCGGCAGGCCGGATCGGGGCCGCCGCTGCTGCTGGTCCATGGCTTGATGACCTCCAGCTATTCGTGGCGGTACGTGCTCGAGCCGCTGGGTGAGCACTTCACCCTGTACGCCCCCGACCTCCCCGGATCGGGCGCCTCGGCCATGCCCGCGGGGCCCTACGACCCGGGCACGCTGGCCGCCTGGATCGGGCAGTTTCAGTCGATGCTGGGAATCCGCGGCTGCCCCGTGATCGGCAACTCGCTGGGCGGCTACCTGTCGATGCGGCTGGCCCTGGACGACCCGGGTTCGATGGCTCGGCTCCTCAACCTCCACAGCCCCGGGGTCCCGGAGCTTCGGCTCAAGGCGCTGCGACCTACGAGTTGCTGGGCGACATGCTCAAGGTGGACCCGTCGCGGCTGCTGGCCGACGGCGGGCAGCTGTCGCCGGAGGTCCAGGCCGGGCTCGAGGATCGCGACGCCGACATCGACTCGTTCAACGCCCAGTACATGAAGGACCAGCTCAGCTACTTCTACTTCCATCTGGAGTGGATGCACCTGGACTTGATGTCGTCGCAGACGCGGTACATCGAGGAGTTCGCGAGCAGCGCGCTGGGCATCTCCCCGATCCTGCTGCCCGCGTTCGAGGCGGAGACCGAGAGCACCCGGGAGCGCGTGCTCGCCTGCTACCAGGCGTTCCTGGACTGCTCCGAGCAGTCCCCCGCGGCCGCCCGCTACTTCTACAAGCGCTACCGCAAGCAGTTGCTGTCGTTCACGGGCCGGGCCCGCGAGGACGCGACCCGCTGGTCCGAGGTGCTCGACCGGGAGGGTTCGTTCCTGCTGGAGGCGTGGCGCGACAACCAGGACGACAAGCTGGACCAGCTCGCGGGGCTGGCCCCCGACCCGATGCGCGATCTGTTCCCGTTGGCCATCACCGAGGCGTCCCGGTTCACCGGCAACCTCGAGGTGGCGCTGCCGCAGGCCTCGGATCGCGATCTCTGGGCCTACGTCTGCACCGAGACCGACAACCCCGCCGCCGAGGACATGCTCCAGCGGCTGGATCTGCTCGACAAGGACGAGGTCTTCCGCAGCCTCCCCGCGCGCGTGCTCCTGGACATCGCCCGCCGCCTCGTGAGGGTCCACCTCGAGCCGGACGAGCCGCTGCTGTGGGAGGGCGACCAGAGCAACGACGTCTACATCGTGGTCGACGGGCGGCTGCGCTGGGAGTCGCGCAACCAGGCGGGGCAGATCATCCGCGGCACCATCGGTCCCGGGCACGTGGTGGGGGAGATGGCGTTCCTCACCGACGCCCCCGCAGCGCCGACGTGCGCGCCGTGGGGCCGGCCAGGGCGTTCGTGCTGCAGGCCTCCGACCTGAAGCTGCTGATCCACCACCACCCGTCGATCCTGATGGCGATCTCGCGCGAGCTGGCGACCCGACTGGGGGTGGCGAACTCGGGCGGCGGACAGGCGGCGGCGACCAGCGACTTCGCGACCCTCGAGGGCTCAGACGCCTGAGGCCTCCCGGGCCGCGTCCGTGGCCTCCTCCAGCGCTGGGATCCACTCCGGAGCGAGCCCCGCCCCCTGCAGCTGCTGCACGATCTCGCGCCGCAGCCGGGTGATCTCGTCGGCGTAGTGGCCGGGCTCAGCGTTGACCTTGAGCTGGTGCTTGCGGAACGCCAGCGTGGTCGCGCGGCGGATGTACAGCGCGCCGTCCATCCCCGCGGGGAGCCAGCCGGGCCGGATGCGACGCCGGTAGGCGCCCAGGTAGGCCAGGTGGGGTGGGGGCAGCACCCCCAGATCGACCTCCTCCTGAAGCTCCCGCTGGATGATGCGCTTCTCGTCCAGGAGGCTCAGGTTGAAGATCGCGAACAGCACGGCGAACTCGATGGGGAACAGGATGAAGTCGAGCTTCCCCAGGGTGGTCTGGCCCTGGAAGCCCGCGTACAGCAACCCGTTCCAGAGCGCGTGGATGCCCAGGGCCGCGATCAGGCCGCCTGCCAGCGCACCCCACTTGCCCGCGCCGTTGCGGAACTTGCTGTAGCCCAGCGCGGCGCCAATGCAGGAGGAGGCGGAGGCGTGCATCAGGGCTGAGTACAGCGTGCGGGCCGCCACCAGCGCGGCGAACGCCACCGCGTCCCCGGTGTCGGCGGCGGCGCGGAAGTACATCAGGTTCTCGGTCATGCCGAAGCCGAGCCCGGTAGCCGCGCCGTAGACGAAGCCGTCCGTGGTGTTGTCGAACTGGCGGGCGCGGACCAGCAGCAGCAGCACCAGCGCCTTGGCGGGCTCCTCCAGAATCGGCGCGAGGATGACCATGTGCACCAGGTGCGGGTCCGTGATCCCGAGGGTCTCCGCCACCGGCTGGGCGAAGGCGTCCGAGCCCAGCAGGGTCAGCAGGATTCCGCCGATGGCGCCCCACCCGAAGGCGACCGCGAAGAGCCCCAGGGGTTCGCGGTCGTAGCGATCGAGCCACCACACGAGCCACAGGAAGGCGACGATGGGGAGGACGGCGGCGGGGACGGAGAGCCAGACCAGCACTGTCTGTATTGTGCCGGCATGATCGACCGGAATCCTGCCGACCCGAACGATTCCGGGGCGTTGGCCCCCCGAGCACGCTCGACGTGGGGGTGGGGCTGGGCGGACAAGTTCCCCGATCGGGAGGCCCGCACGCCGATGGCCGAGATGGCCTCGTCGATGCTCGGGTTCCCGGGCCAGGAGGTCGAGGAGCCGGTGCCCCTGGACCAGGCGGCCATGCCGGCCCCGCGGATCGTGCCCCCGGACAACGTGGCGGCGATCTGCACCACCGACCGGCGCGAGCGGGCGCTGCACACGTACGGCAAGAGCTGGCCGGATCTGATCCGGGGGTTCCGCGGGGACTACGCGGTCGCGCCGGACGTGGTCGCCCACCCGCGCACCGAGCACGACGTCGTCGCGGTGCTGCAGTGGTGCGCCGAGGCTGGGATCGCGTGCATCCCCTTCGGAGGGGGCACCAGCGTCGTCAGCGGCACCGAGCCGGACGTGGGCCCCGCCTGGGCGGGCACCGTGAGCCTGGACATGCGCCGCATGGACGCGCTGCTGGAGGTCGATGAGCACTCGCTCGCGGCCCGGCTTCAAGCGGGCGCCACCGGCCCCTGGATCAACGAGCAGTTGGCCGCTCACGGGCTGACCCTGCGGTGCTTCCCGCAGTCGTGGGAGTTCGCCACCCTCGGCGGGATGATCGTCACCCGCGCGGGCGGGCACTACGCCACCGTGCGCACCCACATCGACGACCTCGTGGAGTCCTTGCGCATGGTCACCCCCGCGGGCGCGTGGGCCAGCCGCCGCCTGCCCGGGTCCGGCGCGGGCCCGAGCCCCGACCGGATGGTGCTGGGGAGCGAGGGCATCCTCGGGGTGGTGACGGAGGCGTGGATGAAGGTCCAGCGAAAGCCCCGCTTCCGCAGCAAGGCGGACGTGCGGTTCGCCGCCTTCGGGGACGCCGTGGAGGCGACGCGCCTCATCGCGCAGTCGGGCCTCGATCCCGCCAACTGCCGCGTGCTGGACGCCCGGGAGGCGATGCTGAACCAGGTCACCACGGACGGCTCCACGGTGCTGCTGCTGGGGTTCGAGTCAGCCGACCACGCCCAGGCCGAGCGGCTGGTCCGCGCCCTCGCGATCGCGGAGGCGCACGGCGGCACCTGCCCCGCGGGTCCGCAGCATCGCGATGACGGCGAAGGGGGCCGGGACGGCGGCGCGGCGGGCTCCTGGCGAGACGCCTTCTTCGGCGGTCCCTACCTCCGGGACGTGCTCCTGAGCGTCGGAATCATCGCCGACACCTTCGAGACCGCCATCACCTGGGACCGGTTCGAAGCCCTCCACGCGGCCCTCATCCAGCGGGTGCGGGCGACGATGAAGGAAGTCTGCGGAGCCGGTCGGCTGACCTGCCGCTTCACCCACGTCTACCCCGACGGTCCGGCGCCCTACTACACGTTCATCGCGCCGGCCCGGCGGGGGGACGAGATCGCCCAGTGGGCCGCCATCAAGGAGACCGCCAGCGAGGTGTTGATGGAGCACGGTGCGACGATCACGCACCACCACGCGGTCGGCCGACTGCACCGCCCCTGGTACGAGCGGCAGCGCCCCGTGCCGATGGGCGACGTGCTTCGGGCGATGAAGGACCAGCTCGACCCCACGGGGATGCTGAACCCGGGCGTCTTGATCCAGGAGCGCTGAGCCGGCTGGACGAGGCGGGATCCCGCCACTACGGTGCGCGCCGATGACGCTGCTGATCGCCAGCCTCGCCGCACTCCTGTTCGGGCCCCCGCTTCTGAAGTTGGCCAGCGGCTCGCCCTGGGCGCTGCGCCTCCTGGACGGGTTTGTGTACGTCGCCATCGGCGGCCTCGTGCTGCTGCACGTGCTCCCCGAGGTCGTGGCGACGAGCGGATGGGCCGCCCTCGTGGCGGCGGCGATCGGACTCGTCGGACCTTCGACCATCGAGAAGCGGCTGGAGCAGTCGGCGCGTCAGGCGCACGAGGCGGCGCTGCTGCTGGCCGTGGTCGCCCTCAGCCTCCACGGCCTCTTCGACGGCATGGCGCTGACCGGTGAGGCCGAGCACCACGCCGAGTTGGGCCTCGCGGTGGTCCTGCACCGGCTCCCCGTGGGGTTGACCCTGTGGTGGTTGATCCAGCCGACCCGAGGGACCCGCGCGGCCGCCGGCGCCCTGGGGGCGATCGCGGTGGCGACCGTGGCTGGCTTCTTCCTCGGAGGCGCCGCCGCGGGCGCGCTGGAGGCCCCCGCGATGGGGCTCGTGTACGCGCTGGTGGCCGGCTCGCTGCTTCACGTCGTCCTGCACCGGCCGCACCCCGTGGCGGAGGGGGAGGGGCCCCGCTTCGGCCGCGCCGACGCTGCCATCGGGGCCGCGATGGGGGCGCTGCTGCTCCTGTTCCTGCACCGCCAGCGTGGCGACGACGACGCCGCCTTCTGGGGCCGCTTGCTGGAGCTGTCCCTGGAGAGCGCGCCGGCGCTGCTGTTCGCGTACGCGGCGGCGGGGGCGGTGCAAGCGTTCCTCCCCAAGGCGACGGTCGGCTGGATGGGGCGCGGCGGCTCGCTGTCCCAGGCCGGGCGCGGCGTCGCCTTCGGTCTCCCGCTGCCGATCTGTTCTTGCGGGGTGGTCCCGGTCTACCGGAGCCTCGTGGTCCAGGGGGCGCCCCCCGCGGCGGCGATGGCGTTCCTCGTGGCCACCCCCGAACTGGGGCTGGACGCGGTCCTGCTGTCCGTCCCGCTGCTGGGTCCGTCGATGACGCTGGCCCGGGTCGTCGCCGCCGCCGCGGTCGCCCTCGCCGTCGGCGCGATCGTCGGCAAGTGGGCCGCTTCACGCGGGCTCCCGGAGGTTCCGGGGCACGTGAAGGACCCTCTGGCGGAGTCCTCCCCGGCGAGCTTCGGGGAGCGGGTCCGGCAGGCGTTCCGCACCGGCTACGGCGAGGTCGTGGACGAGACCGCACCGTGGATCCTCGCCGGACTCGTGGTCGCCGCGGCGATGCAGCCGGTGCTGGACGCGGGCTGGCTTCAGCAGCTCGGGGACGGCTGGGAGGTGCTCGTCTTCGCGGTGATCGGCATGCCCCTGTACGTCTGTGCTTCCGGGGCCACGCCCCTGGTGGCGGTGCTGGTGGCGGGCGGGATCTCGCCGGGCGCCGGGATCGCACTGCTGCTCAGCGGACCGGCGACCAACGTGACCACTTTCGGCGTGCTCAGCGCGCTGCACGGCCGGAGCGTCGCCGTCGCCTTCGGGGCCGCGATGCTCGGCGCCTGCGTAACGGCCGGCCTGGCCGTCAACGGCTTCTTCCCCGACATCGGGGGCGGCGCGTTCTCCGTGGGGGGCCACGAGCACAGCCAACTGCACTACGTCGCGCTGGCCCTCCTGGTGGTGGTGTGCGCCCTGTCGCTGGGCCGCCAGGGGCCGCGTGGCTTCTTTGGGCAGGTCCTGGCCCAGGGGCTGGACCACGACCACGACCACGACCACGACCATGAGCACGAGGATGAGGACGGGCACGGGCATGGTTGCGGGCACGGCGGCCATTGCTGCTGAGCGCTCGATCCTGATCGGGTGAGGCTGACCCGAGGAAGCGCCTGGCTTGGTCCTCAACTGATTGAGATCCCACGGCTTTAACGCCGCGATACCAACTTGTGGCACCCCGGCACGCCGCTTGCGAACAAGGGGATGCAAGCGCCCACTGGCAAAACCTCTGGAGGAACGAACATGCGACTGACGTACATCGCCCTGACTCTGGCCCTCGTGGCCCACATCCAGGCGGGCGCCGCGGGCATGGAGTCCGCCGACCTGGCCGACGCCGCCCACGCGCTCATCTTGGGCGGCCAGCAGCGTCACATGGACGCCATCGCGGCCATCGTCGAGAAGGCCGACGTCGAGCAGCGCATGCGTGTCGCCAAGTACATCCAGCGGCTGTACATCGAGGGCCAGCCGAACCAGCAGGGCTGGGCTCCCACCCTCGTGCCCATGCTCGGCCTGTCGGGGGACGACCAGGACGCCGCCAACCTCGCCGCCCGCGGCCTCGGTGCGCTGGACGGTGACGGCATCGACGAGGTCGTCGCCTCGGTGATGGCCGGCGGCAACGCCGACACGTTGGACTACTTGATTCAGGGCTTCGAGAGCAAGCTCGGCCGAGGCCTGGGCACCGCCGGCACCATCGGCCGCCTCGACACCATCGCCGGCGCGGCGGACAAGAAGAACGCCAGGGCGGCGGAGAAGCTCGCCAAGAAGTGGCGCAAGAAGGTCTAGCTGTGAAGGCCAGAACGTACGAAGGCCCGGAAGGATCGCTCCTTCCGGGCCTTCGTCGTTCTAGAGCAGCTTCAGGACCTGATCGCTCAGCCCCTTCTCGCCGAGCACGACGGTGAGATCACTGTCGCGCGCGACCCGCTCGAGCACCTCCAGCTCACGCATGCGCATGAGCGTCGGGTTGTCGGCCAGCAGCCGGGCGGTGTTTGCCTGGCTTCGCATCGCAGCGGTCTCCTCCCGACGGGTGATGACCGCCGCCTCGGCCGCCTTGCGGGCCTCGGTGACCTTGTTCAGCAGCTCCTTCATGTCACCCGGCAGGATGACGTCCCGGACGCCCAGTGAGATGAGCTGGATGCCCAGTTCCCCGGCCCGGGCCCGGACCGCTCCCGCGAGCTCGTCCGCGAAGCCCGCCTTGTCGGCGAGGATCCCGTCCAGATCGCGGGTTCCGACCGAACCCCGGAGCGCCAGCTGTGCCTCGCGGTACAGCGACTGGCTCCAGTCCGCGACGGCCACCAGCCGAACCACGTCCGCGACGCGGTAGGTCAGGGTGGCGTTGACGCGGAGGGTGACCCGGTCCTTGGTCATCAGCTCCTGGCCCACGACCTCCAGCAGGGTCTCCCGCAGATCGAGGGTCAGCAGGGTCAGCCGCGCGACGTCCTTCCAGAAGCCGTAGCGTCCCGGACGGAGCTGCTCGACGAGCTCTCCATCGCGGTACACCAGGCCCACGTGGCGGGTCGGCACCAGCAGCTGCTCGACCGCCTGCGACCCGCTGTAGGTCGCGAGCACCGCCGACAGATCCGAGCGATCGAGGCGGACCTCGTCGACGGTGATCCGCTCCAGGCGCACGTCGCGGAACGCGGTCCAGACGACGGTCAGCCCCGGGGTCAGGACCCGGTCGAGGCGCCCGTCGATGGTGACGAACGCGCGCTCGCGGTCGCCCAGATCGACGACCTCGGCGATGTCCGCGAGGGCTCCGCTGCGGGCGATGACGTCCAGCTGCGGGTCGACGAGGTAGTTGGCTCGCAGGTCCACGACCTGGACGCGGACCTTGCGCCACAGGCGCTGCCACGCCCAGAGGCGGGTTCGGCCCGGCGCGAGCACGTCGGTGAACTCGCCGCGCACGAAGCGCAGGCCCCGCTCGAAGCTTCGGATGGTGATGGTCTCGTACAGCATGGTTCTCTCCCTCTCGAACAATCGATGCTTCCCCACAGCCGTCGGAAGACGACGCGGTCGTTCCGGTCACGGGTCCGCCAGCGGGGTGCCGGTGCCGCCGGTCCTCCGTCCCCCCCTCG
>PVBE011660624.1_pt1 | contig 17546 bp, 14 predicted proteins | sample 1631181 | NCBI WGS metagenome assembly PVBE01 (sample SAMN08397723, study PRJNA350692) | Marine metagenome, whole genome shotgun sequencing project. | isolation source: water | place: Pacific Ocean | collected 2012-04 | reverse complement strand
GCCCAAGAGCGACCTGCTCAAGACGATCGTCGAGTTCCACGGCTTCAAGCGTTCGGTCGACATCGCGGCCAAGGAGTTCAAGAACAGCCTCAACGAGCTCGGCAACCTCGAGGCCTTCTCGAGGATGAAGAAGCTGGACGAGATCGACTCGACCGACCAGCCGATCGTGCAGGCCGTCTGGTTCCTCTTCAACTACGCCTTCGACCAGCGCGCCTCGGACATCCACATCGAACCGAAGCGGGAGACCAGCGAGGTGCGGCTGCGCATCGACGGCGTGCTCCACCGCATCCACATCATGCCCAAGGCGGTGCACCGGGCCGTCACGTCGCGCATCAAGACCCTGGCGCGCATGGACATCGCGGAGTCCCGGCGGCCCCAGGACGGGCGCATCAAGACGACGTTCAAGGACGCCGAGATCGAGCTGCGGGTCAGCACCGTGCCCACGGCCTACGGCGAGAAGGCGGTCATCCGCGTCTTCGACCCCGAAGTGCTGATGCAGGAGGTCGGCTCCCTCGGCATGTTCCCCACCGAGCAGGAGATGTACGAGTCGTTCATCCACCGCACCCACGGCCTGGTGCTGGTGACGGGACCGACGGGCTCGGGCAAGACGACGACGCTGTACTCGACGCTGGAGTACATGAGCTCGCCCGAGGTCAACATCACGACCATCGAGGACCCGATCGAGATGGTCCGCGAGGAGTTCAACCAGATCGCTGTTCACGAACGCGTCGGAATCACGTTCGGCTCGGCCCTGCGGAACATCCTCCGGCAGGACCCCGACATCATCATGGTCGGCGAGATTCGCGATCAGGACACCGCCGAGAACGCGATCCAGTCGGCGCTGACCGGCCACCTCGTGCTGTCGACGCTGCACACCAACGACGCCGCCACCTCCGTCACCCGGCTGCTGGACCTGAACATCCTCCCGTTCCTGCTCAGCTCGGTGCTCGTCGGCGTCGTCGCCCAGCGGCTCGTTCGCACCATCTGCAAGTTCTGCAAGATGGAGGACTTCCTCAGCCACGATCAGGTGCTGACCCTCAACATCGCCGGCGCCGAGGGCAAGAACCTCAAGGTCTGTTACGGCGCGGGCTGCGCCAAGTGCCGAGGTACCGGCTTCATGGGCCGCTCCGGCGTCTTCGAGGTCATGCCCGTCAACGAGCGCATTCGAAACCTCATCGACACCAAGGCCTCGGTCGAGGAGATCCGCCGCGAGGCGCTCGCCGAAGGCATGGTCACGCTGCGCGACTACGCCATCAAGAAGATGGCCCTGGGCGAGACGACCTACGAAGAGGTTCTGCGCGTCACGACCGAGTGAGGCAGATCGGGTCCGGGGGACCATCCAATACGCATCCAAGTCACAGCCCTGCTCCTGGCGCTCCTGCTCGCGCCCTCCGCCACCGCCCAGGACGAACGCTGGGTGTTGGTCAGTTGCGATGCCCACATGCGCGCGTCGATCCTCGAGACGTCGTCGATCCTCGACGCCGATCCCGAGCGCTGCATCCACGTCAGCGGAGGCCAGCGGGCCTGGCAGGGCCTGCTCCGGAGCCGCCACGGGGACCTCGTGATGGTCTCCACCGTGCCGTCGGTCCAGAGCCTCGGCAACGCCTGCGCGGCCGGTCCCTTCGAGACCATCCCCGGCGCCCTCGATCTGTACGTTCCCGCCACCGCCATCATCCCCACCGTCGCCGACCGCACCACCACCAAGACGAAGGACAAGCGCGAGGCGATCCTCCGCCCCGGCGCGGCCGTGCACGGCGGCAAGGGCGGCTGGTACAGCGCCTCGGACGGCACCGAGACGTCGCAGGTGAAGCTGACCAGGAAGCAGGTGGTCGACGAGTTCGTCACCCCGCCGGGGGGGCCGTGCGTCGCCTTCAACCCGACCGGGGAGCCCGACGCCCCCACGGTCTGGCGGGTCGATCCCCCCGCCGCCGCGCCGTGGGTCGCGCCCAGCGGCACGGTCATGTACCTCCCCACGATGGAGCAGGTGGACGAGACCGTCCTCGACTACCACCTGCCGCTGCCGACGTACGAGAAGGGCATGCTGACCTGCACGGACACCAGTCCGCTGCGGTTCGCGGCGCAGGGCATCGCCCCGCTGTGCTTCCTGACGCTGGCGCTCAACCCCGCCGGTTGACGACCCACCAGCGGCCGCCTTCGCCCATCACAATTCGAGTGGGGCCTTCGACGGGGTCGTTCGAGGGGAACAGTTCGTCCCCCGGCAGCAGGATCGTCCAGCGATCCTCGACCTCCTGGAACTTCGGCTGCACCGCCACCACCCGCCGCTCCCGCGCCGCCGCGATCGCGTCGGCGGACGTCCCGAACCGGGCCAGATCCCAGAGCGTGTAGTAGGTCGGAGGCGCGAGCACGAGCTCGCCGTCACCGTACCGCTCCACCGCCGCGCGGGGCTCCACCCAACGCGACGCCACCGTCTCGAAGTCGTCGTGCACCGGCTCCGCGTCCGCGGGCATGGTCGCGATCATGAACCACGTATCGAACCGCTTCGACTCGATCGCGGGCGTGATCCAGTGGCTGAAGACCTCGACCCCGGCCACCGTGGGGAGGCGCACGTTCACCTCCTCGGAGACCTCCCGGGCCGCGGCCGCGAGGTGGGCGATCGCGACCGCCCCGTCCAGGGCGCCCCCGAAGCGAGCGACCGCGTCGTCCGGATCGGTGCCCTGCGGCGTCGTCTCCCAATCCTCGGGATCGACGCTCCCGCCGGGGAACACGTAGGCCCCGGGCATGAAGCTGGACTTCATGGATCGTTTGACCATGAACACTTCGAAGGAGTCCGCGGTGTCGCGGAGGAGCAGGACGGTGGCAGCGGGGCGTGGAGAGGGGACGGCGCTCATGGCGCGCCAGCCTACTCCCCGACGGCGGCCTTACGCATGGTCGCGGCCTTGCTCTTGAGGCGGTTCAACTCCACCTGGGCGGCGCGACGGACCTGGCTGTGCGGGTCGCGGGTGGCGATGTCACGGACGATGCGGGCGGCGCCGGCGGTGGCGATGCGCCCCAGCGCGGTGCAGGTGTAGAGCCGCACCTTGAAGTCCGGGTGGTAGGCCTGGGTCTGGAGCACCGGGAGGGCCCGGTTCAGTCCCGCGTGGCCCATGCCTTCGATCGCGCCGCAGCGCACGATGACCGAGGACTCGGGGTCTGCCACGACGTCCAGCAGGGCGTCGAGCTTGGTCGCGCCAGCCAACTGGCCGACGGTGGCGAGGGCGGCGGCGCGGAGCCGGTTGGCCCGGGTGCCCTGGGCTTCGCTGACGGCGATTGTGTAGAGCCACCGCATGCCGTGGGCGCCGAGACGACGCCACTGGTCGCGCGTCGCTCGGGGTGATCCGTTGAGGTAGGAGACGACCCGCCGCTCGATTTCGGCGGGGGTCAGCATCGGAAGCTCTTCTTCGTTCGCGCTTGAGGTGCTGCTGGGGTCGGTCTCCGCCATGCACCCCTCATCGGCAGAGCAGCGCGCTCCTTTAGGTCATTTTGACTCGGTCAGACCGACCAGCTTCCGGAACCGCTCGTGCTCGCGGAGCGACGTCAGATCGGGGTCGTGGCGGGCGAACGCCAGCTCCTCGAAGCCCAGCTCGATCGCCGTCTCCAGCATGTGCAGCGCCTTGTCCTGCTCGCCCTTGAGCGCGTAGAGGCAGGCCAGGTTGTAGGAGGCGTACACCGAGTCCGGCTCCAGCTCGATGAGCTCCTCCAGCAGGGTCAGGGCCGTGTCGTAGTCGTCGCACCGGTAGGCATCCAGGACCGAGTCGTTCAGCTCGTCGGCCCGCGCCCAGAGCGCCAACTCCTCGTCCGTCGGAGGGGTCCAGCGACGCTCCCGCGCCGCCGCCATCTTCTCGAACGGAACCTGGGGGGCGTCCTGGTACCAGTACGTCACCGCGGCCAGCCGGTCCTTGCGCATGTTGTCCACGCCGTGGTCGACCTTGACCTCGATCGAGCTGTCGAACGGGACGGGATCCTCGACGTGGAAGCGGTACACCGAGGAGCGCGCCTTCACCCGATCGCCCTCATCCAGCGTGCAGCCCTGGTAGGGACCGTGGGTCTTGTTCACGCCGAAGATGTTCCCGAAGTAGTTCAGCAGCGTGGATGCGCCGGGACCGCGGTCCGTCGCGCCGTCCACCTCGAAGTGCACCGAGCCGGTGCCCCACGCGCCGGGCTCCTCGTTCTGGGACGACATCGTCATGCCCACGAACTGCCCCTTGCCGGAGGCGCGCAGCACGGTCAGCGGCTTGCCCTCCTCGGGCGGGTTCGCCTGCGTGTACTGCGCGTGGAAGTACAGACCGTCCGGCGGCATCGCATCCAGGGTGCGGTACTGCACCTCCCAGCGGAGCTGGCGAGTCGCCGAGGCGCCCTCGTTCACGATCGCGATGCGCGCCGACTGGGCGAACGCCATCTTCCAGAAGGAGGTCATCGAGCGGCCCTGGCTCTGCACGGCGATCGGCATCGACTGCAGGTTCTGGCGGGCGCCCGGACCGATCCCGAAGAAGTCGCCCAACGGAGCGCTGACCGACGGCGACGCCGCGCCGTCCCAGGTGATCGTCAACACGAGGTCACGCCACCACGTCTCGCCGCCTTCCACCGCGATCCAGAGTCGGTCGATGACCGCCGGACCGGCGATGTTCGCGAGCACGACGGTCTCGCCCGGACCCACGTTGGGATCGCCGTCGACGTCGCTGGAGGCCGCACGCCCGTACGAGCCGGGGGCGCGGCGCACGAGGCTGTCCAGGCTCGAGCCGTAGGTCGTCACCGTCGGCGGCTGCACCTCCGGCGCTTTCTTCTTCTTCGCGGAGGCCCCCGCGGGGACGAGGAGAGCAAGGCAGAGGACGAGTCCGAAACGCTTCATTGAGGCCCACCTCCCGAATGGGGTGGGGATCCTACTCGATCGCGACGATGGCGCGCAGCCGCTCGGCCTCCTCGAGTTCCGCCACCTTGAGGTGGAAGGCCCGGCGGCGCTTCACCGCAGCGAACAGGAACAGCACCGCGCCGATGCCCCAGAAGGTGCCGGAGCTCCCCAGCACGGGGATCAACGCGTGCCACACGGTCACCCGGGAGCGCCAGCGCTCCTCCTGGATCTCGAGGGTGTCGCCGGTCGCCGCGACGAGGGCGGTGTCCAGCGTCTCGCCGGTCGCCATCTGCCCGATCACCGTCGGGAGGACCTCGTCTCCCTGACGCGCCAGGAACGCGACGAAGTCCACCGACTGCACGTAGGCGAGGCGGGCGTGGGCGGCCCGCGAGGGCCAGCCGTTGGTGAACGTCTCCATCGACAGGAGCGAGCCTCCGGCCGCGGCCCGCGCCAGCACCGCGTGCTCGCCGGGGGCCATCTCCCCGGCCAGGTACTTGCTCAACCCCTCGTTCAGCCACCGGGGCGGGTCCCCCCGCTTCCACGCGCGGCCCAGCACGATGTGCACGACCTCGTGGGTGAAGACCTGCTCGAGGTTGCTCGGTCCGGTGCGGGGAAGTCGCGTGCGGAGGTAGATCTCCGACCGCTCGTCGTACGCGGTGCCCGCGGCCCAGTCCGGCGGATCCCCGGGCTGCGCCGCCGCGAACGCCTCCGGCGTGGACGCGAGCACGACATCGATGTGGCGGGGGGCGGCCAGACCGGTGCGATCGACCACGTCGGCGAGCACGTCGCCGGACGCCTCCGCCAACCCCTCGGCCAGCCCCGCGTCATCGTCCCGATGCCAGAACGTGAACGGTTCGGCGCGCAGCTCGCTCCAGCCGAGCCCCGACGGAGCTTCCGCCGCCGCCAGCGAGGGCAGCAGCAGTGCGATCAACAGAACCAGCGTGCGAACGAGCGTCACCGAACACTCATGGTGCCCCGGCGCGCGTCGTCAAGACGGCCCTACCCGACTGGTCAGGGAGCCGCGGCCTCGTGCCACTCCTGCACCGAGCGCACCCGGAAGTCCTGCTCGGACAGCGCCTCGATGCCGGTAACCATCGCCTGCGCGGCCGCCAGCGTGGTGATGCAGGGGATCGTGTACTGCAGCGCCGCCATGCGGATCGACCGCTCGTCGAACCGCGAGTCGCGGCCCAGGGGGGTGTTGATGATGAGGTCGATCTCGTCGTTCTTGACGAAGTCCACGAGGTTCGGCCGGCCCTCGTTGACCTTGTAGATCGGCTGGCAGGCGATCTCCGCGTCCTCCAGCGCCTTGGCCGTGCCCGCGGTCGCGATGAGGTGGAACTTGAGCCGCGCCAACCGCCGCGCCAGATCCACCGCCGCGGGCTTGTCGTCGTTGTTCACCGACAGGAAGACCGTGCCCCCCTCGGGGACCTTCTCGCCCGCGCCCATCGTCGCCTTCGCGAACGCCTGACCGAAGCCCTCGGCCATGCCCATGACCTCGCCGGTGGACTTCATCTCCGGTCCCAGCAGGGGGTCGGCGCCGCCCATCTTGCGGAACGGCAGCACCACCTTCTTGACCGAGACCATCGTGGGCCGGATCTCCTTCGTGAACCCCTGCTCCGCCAGCGTCTCGCCGGCCATGCAGCGGGCCGCGATCTTGGCGAGCGCGTGGCCGATCGCCTTGCTCACGAACGGGATCGTGCGCGAGGCCCGCGGGTTCACCTCGATGGTGTACGGCTTGCCCTCGTAGATGGCGAACTGCGTGTTCATCAGCCCGACCACACCCAGCGCCCGGGCGAAGTCCTTCACCGTGCGGCGCATCTCCTCGATGACGTCCTCGGGGAGGTCCACCGGAGGCAGCACGCAGGAGCTATCGCCGCTGTGCACGCCGGCCTGCTCTATGTGCTCCATTATCCCGCCGATGGTCACGGCGCCGGTCTCGTCCGCCACGCAGTCGACGTCAACCTCCTTGGCGTTCTCGAGGAACTTGTCGATGAGCACGGGGTGCTCCGCGTCCATCTCGATGGCGTCGCGGATGTACTCCCGCAGCGTGGACTCGCTGTACACGATGGCCATGCCGCGCCCGCCGAGCACGTACGAGGGGCGCACGAGCACCGGGTACCCGAGGCCGTTGGCGATCGCGGCCGCCTCGTCCAGCTTCCGCGCGGTGCCGCCCGGCGGCGTGCGTGCGCCGATCTCGCGAGCGAGGTCCAGGAACTCGTCCCGGTCCTCCGCCTTGTGAATCGCCGACGGCGGCGTGCCGAGGATGTGGACGCCGGCCGCCTCGAGCTTGCGCGCGAGCTTCAGCGGGGTCTGCCCGCCGAACTGCACGACCACACCCCAGGGCTGCTCGATGCGCACGATCTCCATCACGGACTCGAACGTCAGCGGCTCGAAGTAGAGGCGGTCGACGATGTCGTAGTCGGTGCTGACCGTCTCCGGGTTCAGGTTCACCATCACCGTGTGGCACCCGATCTCGCGCATCGCGAGCGCGCCGTGCACGCAGCAGTAGTCGAACTCGACCCCCTGCCCGATCCGATTCGGACCGGAGCCCAGGATCATCACGGTGCGCTTGCCCTCGACGGGCCCGGGGACCTCGCTCTCGGTGCCCTCGTAGGTCGAGTAGTAGTACGGCGTCTCCGCCTCGAACTCGGCCGCGCAGGTGTCCACCGCCTTGTAGACGGGGTGGATCCCGGCGTCCTTGCGGCGGAGCCAGACCTTCTCCTCGGTGGTGCCGAGCAGGTGGGCGATCTGGATGTCGGTGAAGCCGTCCCGCTTGGCCCGGAACAGAAGCTCGTCGTCCACCCGCTTCAGCGTGCCGGCGGACCGGACCTGGGACTCGCGCTCCGCCAGCTGGGCGACCTGGTCCAGGAACCAGGGATCGATGCCAGTGTACTCGTGCAGCTCCGGGATGGTCATGCCGAGCCGGAGGGCGTGGCGCAGGAAGAAGACGTTGTCGCTCTGCGGACGGCGCAGGCGGCGGCGGATGGCGCGGATCATCTCCGCCCGGGACTCCGGCCCCGCGGCTCCGTCGACGTCGATCTCGTCCCGACCGTCGGCGCCCAGCCCGGCGCGCCCCTGCTCGAGGCTGCTCAGCCCCTTCTGCAGGCTCTCGCGGAAGGTCCGGCCGATGGCCATCACCTCACCGACGGACTTCATCTGCGTGCCCAGGGTGGTCTCGGCGCCGGGGAACTTCTCGAAGGCCCAGCGGGGGATCTTCGTGACGACGTAGTCGATCGTCGGCTCGAACGCGGCCGGGGTCTTCTTCGTGATCGTGTTGGCGATCTCGTCCAGCCGGTAGCCGACGGCGAGCTTGGCGGCCATGTGCGCGATGGGGAACCCGGTCGCCTTGGACGCCAGCGCCGAGCTGCGGCTCACGCGCGGGTTCATCTCGATGACGATCAGGCGGCCGTCCCGCGGGTTCACCGCGTACTGGATGTTGGAGCCGCCGGAGTCGACGCCGATCTCCCGAATGATCTTGAGCGAGGCGTCGCGCATGATCTGGTACTCGACGTCGCTCAGCGTCTGCGCCGGCGCCACCGTGATCGAGTCGCCGGTGTGGATGCCCATCGGATCGAAGTTCTCGATCGAGCAGATGATCACCACGTTGTCGTGGAGGTCCCGCATGACCTCCAGCTCGAATTCCTTCCAGCCGAGGATCGACTCCTCGATGAGGACCTCGGTGGTGGGGGAGGCGCGCAGGCCGCCCTCGACGATCGTCTTGAACTCTTCGCGGTTGTAGGCGGTGCCGCCGCCGGTGCCGCCCAGCGTGTACGACGGCCGGATGATGGCGGGGAAGCCGGTGGTCTCGACGATGCGGAGCGCGTCCTCCATCGAGTAGGCGAAGTCGCCCTCGGCCATCTCCAGGTCGACCCGCTTCATCGCCTCGGCGAACAGCGAGCGGTCCTCCGCCATCTTGATCGCGTCCACGTCCGCGCCGATGAGCTTGACCTTGTACTTCTCCAGGATGCCGGCCTCGGCCAGCTCCATCGTCACATTGAGCGCGGTCTGCCCGCCCATCGTGGGCAGCAGCGCGTCCGGACGCTCCCGCTTGATCACCTTCTCGACGGACTCGACCGTGATCGGCTCGATGTACGTCTTGTCGGCGAGCTCCGGATCCGTCATGACGGTGGCCGGATTGCTGTTGACGAGGATGACTTTGAAGCCGTCCTCCTTCAACGCTTTGCAGGCCTGGGTACCGGAATAGTCGAACTCGCAGGCCTGTCCGATGACGATGGGCCCGGAGCCGATAATGAGGATGGATTCGATGTCGGTGCGGCGCGGCATGGCGGGGCGGATCTAACACGTGATCGCGCTTCTCTGGGAAGATCGCGACAGGAGTTTTCGATGAGCGAGCGGAAGGGATACGGAGCGGCAATCGTGGGGGGCCTGATGGTAGCCGCCGCGGTCGCGATCGCCGTGGTCGGCGGCAGCCCATCGTCCGACGCCGACCCGGTCGACGATCGCCCCCCTCCCCGGCACGTGAACGTCCTGCTCGACGAGCCCTCCGAGCCGGTCGAACTCCCTTCGGATCCCCGCGAGGATCGGGCCGACGCGGACGCCGCCGCGCTCGCCCCGGACCAGTGGGGCGCGCCCGACCCCCTGCCCGACCTCAGCGGCACGTGGTGCATCACCACCGCTACCAGCGCCTCGGGCAAGCCCGCCCGCCTCCTCGCGAGGGAGACCTGGACCGCCTCCGGAGATCCCGGGGAGTACCGCCGAAGCGGGCACGTGGGGGTGGAGTTCGACCGCGTCGACTGGGCGCGAGTGGACTACGACGGGGCGCTCGCCATTCGGGACGGTCAGGCCTGCGTCAGCCACACCGGCAGCACCTGGATCCCCTCGGAGGCTCCCGGACGCGCCGAACGCGCCGAGTACTTCGAGTTTGCCGAGCTCACGATGCGCGACTACTACGGCGGCAAGAGCTTCCGCGCCGGCGCCTGCCAGCCGCTGGTGCGGGCCGAGGACGACGTCGTGACGGTGCAGCGCGGCGACGGATTCGGGCACTGGCTCCGCTGTGAGTAAGAAAATCGAGATTCACCTGAATATCGAAGGGGGGCTGTGCGTCGATTCCCTGATGGCAGACGAATCCCTCGACTTGATGAGCTCGCTTCACGACCTCCTGGTGCGCGCCGCGGCCGACGACGTCGAGGCGCAGAAGGAGATCGTCGAGCAGTACGAAAACGTGGCGTTCGTCGCCGCCTACGGCGTCTACCCCAAGCCCGACCGGGCCCGCCTCGCGGGTCAGTTCGCGCTCGGTCAGGTGCTCCTGGCCATCCGCAAGGGGCAGGTCCCCGACAACTTCAAGGCGTACCTGCGCCGCTCCGCCGTCAACGCCGCGATCACCCTGCGGCGACGCGACGGCAAGCTCGTCCACCTCGACGATCTGCCCGGCAACGTCGCCGAGGCGGTGGTCGCCGCCGGACGAACCTCCCCCGATCCCGAGCACGCGCTGTGGCGCCAGCAGGTGCGCAGCCGCGTGCTGACCGCCCTGCAGCGGCTCCCCGAGCGGCAGCGCATGGCGTTCGCCTACGTGGTCCTCGAAGGCCTCAGCTACGTGGACGCGGGCGCGGCGATGGGCTGCGACAGCAAGACCGTAGGGTCCCAACTGTTCCGCGCGCGTGAGCGCCTGCGGGAGCTCCTGGGCGACCTGCAACGATGATCCTGATGGCGCTCCGGCCTGACCAGCTTGAGCTCGTGCACCGCTTCTTCGACGGCGAACTGAACCGCGACGAACAGGCCGAGGTCGAAGCGCTCCTGAGCGGCGACGGCGACGCCCGCGGCGCGCTCCGCGAGCTCCGCTCCCTGGACCGCTCCACCCGCAACGAGCTCCTCGCGGCGACCGCGCAGGAGGACTTCACCGACTGGTGGGATCACGTCGAGCAGCAGATGAAAGCGCCGTCGTTGGAGCCGCCCACCGGGGTCGAGCCCATCCAACGGCGGTCCACAATCTCGATGGTGCGCGACGAGATCCACGCCTCCCCCGTGGAGCCGGCGCCCAGCGCCTGGCGCGGCTGGCTCATCGCCGGGCTCTTTGCCGGCGCCGCCATCGGGTCGGCGATCGGGGTCTTCGCGCTCGCCCTGAACTAGTATCCCTGGGCGGTAGTCGCGACACGAATTCCGGTGAGGCCCGGGCGTCGCGGCGGGTGATCGGACGAGCGAGGCGTACCTCGTGTACGCCGACGAGGGCGGACGCCAGCAGCGGCGTTCGGGGCCAGCGGAAACGGGTCGGGACTTCTGTCCATGGGTACTAGTCGGGCAGCTTCACCGAGATCAGCCCGCACTGGCTGGACAGCAGCGCCCTCCCCTGCCCCTCATCCACGGTGATGTCCTTGACGTGGCCGCCCACCCGGTGGCGCTTCAGCACCTCCCCGGTGGAGCTTCGGGCGATCGTCAGCACCCCGTCGTAGGCGCTGCTGGCGAGGACCAGGTCGCGCGCCGGCGAGGCGGCCAGGGCCCGCGTCCCGAGGCCCGTGGGGATCCGGCCGACCGGGGCCAGGTTGGACGTCTGGAGCACCCGCACGCGCGAGCCGTAGTAGCTGGACAGGAACAGCCGCCCGGCCGTGCCGTCCAGCGCGATGTCGTAGTGCGCACCGCCGACGTCGCGTCGCTGGACCAACTCCATCGTCGTGGGGTCCACCTCCGCCACCGCCTGCGAACTCCAGAACGACACCGTGTACAGCGCGCTGCCGTCCGCGGCCGCGGCCAGCGCCGCGACGTCGCCGATGGCCTCGTCGGTGAGGGTCGCCTCCACCCGGCCGGACGTCGGATCGAACCGGTGCAGCGACGGCTCGTACTCGCACCCCAGGTACAGCTTGCCGTCGGCCTCGCGCCACGCCATCGCGCCGATCCAGCAGAGGTGCTCGAGGCCGATCGAGCGGGTCACCTCGGAGGCATCCGCGGGCAGCTCGATGACCACGTTGTTGACCACGTTGCTGGGTGAGTTGGGCATCCCGTAGAAGTCCGGGTGGCCGCCCAGCGCGGTGCCGAAGAACCGCTCGGCGCCGGGGGCCCACAGCAACTCTTCGATCGAGGCCAGCGACTGGTTCTCGTGGTCGCGCCGGTTGGCCTCGTAGGCGGGCAGGGCCGTCGGCACGGCGGTCCCCCCTCCGTCGTGGAGCATGCCCGGCTCGAACCGCACGAAGCCCACGGTTCGGTCGGACCGGAGCGACATCGCGGCGCGGCTCCCGTCGCTGTTGAGCACGACCCGGAACGCCGGCTCGGACGACGGGGAGTCGAGGACCCGCACGACCTCGGCGTCCCCCGCCACGAGGCGCGACTCGAGGTCCCCGCGAGGCCCCGGCACCTCCACGTAGGTCGGGTCCTCCACGTCGGGGCAGGCGAAGACGCGCTCCAGGTAGGTGTGGCCCACCATCAGCCAGCCGGCCAACGCGAACGGCACCAGCCGGAACGCAAAGCGGGACGGCTCCCAGGCCAGAGCCGCGGGCCCCCGCACGAGGCTCGGCCACCCTCTCACCAGCAGCGCCACCGACGCGGCCGCCGTCGCCAGGTAGGGGAGGCTCGGCACGCCCCCGGCGAAGACCAACGCCGCGACGATGCCGACGGCCCATCCCGCGGTCAGGCGGGCGGCCCGATCGGGGTCGCTGAAGCGAAGCTCGACCGGCGTGCCGACGGCGAACGCGAGCAGGAGCAACGGGAGTCCCCACTCCCCCAGGGGACCGTCCGCCAGGGCGAACCAGTTCAGGGCGCCGTACCCCTCGGACCGGGCGGCGAGCAGCTCGGACAGGTAGTAGGCGGCCGCGCCGCACAGCAGGACCGCCGCGACGGGGGCGGCGAACCGTCCGATGGGCCCCGGCTCGTCGCCGTCGATCTTCGCCACCGAGAGCGCCGCGGCGACCGCGAACAGCCCCGCCGCGATGCCCCGCTCCATCAGGCAGGCGATGACGAAGCCGCCGAGCATGAGCGCCGCCGCGGGCAGCGCCACAACCCTCCAGAACCAGAGCCCCTTGCCCGCGGCGGTCACGGCGAGCCCGCCTGCGAGCAGCGCTCCGGCCGCGATCGCGATGGTGCGGGGTCGGCTTCCATCGCCCTCCTGGAGCCACCCCACGGCGGCCGCGGCGGTGCGGAAGGCGAGGTGGATCAGGTCCGCGGCGCCGGGGAGATCGATCCGGAAGTAGAGGTCGGCGAAGACCCACGCCACCACCGCGCCGACGACCCCCACCACCACACGTCCCGCCTGCTTCACGCGCGAAGCATATCCCCTGACCGCTTGGTACTCTGAGAACTGTACGAATCGCGGGGCTGGGGGGCCACGGCTAGAAGAAGGGGCGATGGCCCGAGCGACCGAATACGCACGCTCCGCCTGGCTCGCCATGTTCAAAGGCGTGCGCGCCGTCACCCTGTACACCGACGATCACGCCGAGGTGGTGCGGTGGGCCCACAACATGACCCGCTACGTGCAGAGCGCGGCGGCGATTCGTTCTTCGCTCCACCTCGAGGTCAAATCCCACTGCCCATGCGGTCCCGCCGCATCGCCAAGCGGATCCTCCCCTACGTCACCTCCGAGACGCTGGACGTGCGCGCGGCGGCGTTGGCGTACATGGCCCGCTACGCCTACCACCCGGCGTTCGAGACCCTCCGTGACTTCACCCAGAGCGGGTTGTTCGCGAACCTCGACTTCGCCAGCCGCTGCGAGGTCTGCAAGACCCTCGGCGTGGTGGGGGGGCCGGACGCCGAGAAGTTGGCCTGGACCCACCTCCCCGCCGGCTTCGAGCGGCTTCAGCCCGACCGCTGCGTGCCCTGGGTCGTCTGCCTCGCGGCGGCCGGATCGCCCGCCGCGGGGGAGTACCTGGACGCGATGGGAGCCTCCACCGACCCCCGGGTGCAGGCGGTCGAGGCCAACACCCGCCCGCTCTGGGAGCGCCGTCGGGCGACGCGAGGCCAGCTCGCCCCGCCCATGACGACCTCGCCCGGCATGCCGATTCCGTCGGCTCCCGGCTACTCCCTGTCGGGCACCTACGACCGCGCCTCGAGCGGTCGGCACCAGGCCCCCTCGCGGTCCGGAACGATGTCCGACGCGGTCGACGAGGACGAATCGTGACCGGGCCGAGCCTCGAGCGCATCGCGGCCCGCAACCGGGTCGTCGCGGTCCGCGCCGCGGTGCTCCGGCTCGCGGGCGTGCTGCGATCGGCCCGGGTCTACTCGACGGACAACCGGGCGCTGTCGGACGGCATCGAGTCGGCGTGCAGCAGGCTCGCCCCGCTGGTGGCGGACCTGGGGGAGATCCTCCTGCGGATCGAGGGCACGCTGGTGCGCGTCAATGGAACCATGATCGCGCAACTGGGCCGCGGCGCGGTCCAGGAACTGGCGAGCTTCGGCGACGACCTCGCCGCCCGCGGCCTCGGCGGCATCCACTTCCAGAGCCCTCCGTGCAACGACGACCTCCGCCACCTCGTCGCGCTCTGGGCCAAGCACGACGACCTGCCCCCGAGGTGGGGGCTCGCATCCTCAACGACGAGCTCCACGACCGGGGGGTCGCAGCGCTCCTGGTGCTGCCCCCGCAGGAGGCGATCGACGACGGGGCGGATCTCGGCCCCGACACCCTCACGCCCGAGGACGGGTTGCGCGCCTACTGCGCTCTCCTGGTGGTGTCCGAGTTGCTCCAGGATCCCGCCAAGGCCCACCTGAAGTCCACGGCCGAGCGGGCCCAGGAAGCGCTCCAGGTGGCGGCGAACGTGGTCGCGGCGGCGCCGGAGGCGCTCCTGTGCGCGGCCACCTACCGCGACCCGGGGGACTACGCGGTGGTCCACGGAGCCAACACGGCGGTGCTGTCGATGACCCTCGCCCGAGCGATCGGCCTCGGCCTCGCCGGGATCATCGATTGCGGCCGGGGCGCGCTGTATTGCGACGTGGCCATGGGCGAGAGCACCCGGAGCCTCTCCGAGCTGGACTCCGCGCACGTCGCGGCGGTCCTGTCGCACCCCATCGGGTCGTTCGCGGCAGGCCTCCAGGGGAGCGCCCTCAAGGGTCGGGATCGGGCCCGCCTGGCGGTCGCCTACGAGCACCACTGCGGCGTCGATGGCGAGGGCTACCCCACGGCCGCCCCCGACAACCGTCCTCACCTCTACTCGCGCATCGTCTCGATCGCCGACGGATACGACGCGCTGGTCCACGACCGGGGCGACCGCCCCGGGCTGGCCCGCCCCGTCGCCCTCGAGGTGCTGTACCAGGAGGCCGGGAAGCGGTTCGACCGGATCCTGCTGCACGAGTTCTGCGGCATGCTCGGCCGGTTCCCCCCCGGCTCGGTGGTGCGACTCGCCGAAGGCCACATCGCGATGACGGCGGCGCCGTCCTGGGACTCCCGGATGTTCGGTCGGCCGTCCGTACTCGTGATTCGGGACCCCCAGGGGCGTGCCCTCCCGGCGCCCCAGGCGCTGGACCTGGGCATGCAGCGGGGAGAGCGCAGCACGCGCATCGTGGAAGTGTTGGACGATCGCCTGATCCCGGAGCAGCTCATCGGGCTGGTGCTCGGCGAAGACCTGACGCGTTAGCGGCGGACGGCGACCCGGACGGGCTGGCCGATCTCGAGCCGGCGGGACACCGCGGGAGTGACCGTGAACCGCACGTGGCGGACCGTGGAGAACTCCCCGTCGTTTCCGCTGACCCGAAGCTCCTGCTCGTCGATCTCCGAGACCATGCCTTCGACGGGCTCGGAGGCTCCGTCTCCGAGATCAAGCCAGACGATCTCGCGCTCCCGCATCACCTTGGCGAGTCCGACCGGCACGGCCGCCCGGATCACCAGCGACGCGGGGTCCAGGATCTCGAACGCGGGGTCGACGTTGCGGGTGTTCCACTGCCCTCCCTCGGACAGCCGGACCGACACGATCTGGCCCGAGATGGGGGCCCTCACCACCGACTTGGCGATGTCGTCTTCCAGCCCCCGGACCCGGCCCCCGAGCTCATCGACGAGGGCCGCCGCGATCCGCTCCTCGGCAGCTCGTCGGGCCGCGGTCCCGGATCGCGCTCCCCGGTTGCGCACCGCCGCGATCGCCACCGCCTTCTCGGCCGCTTCGTGTTCGTCCCCACTGAGTCCCGCCTCCACGATCCGGCGGCGGTCGTAGTCCTCGGAGCGAGCCCGCGACTCGGCCGACTCGAGCCGACGGCGAAGCTCGGACTTGAGCCACTCGGGCGGCTCATCCCCGGTTCGGGTGCCGCCGATGGAGGAGGCGCGGGCATCGCGCAGGCGGCGGCGGGCCTCGGCCAGCCGCTCTTCCCGATCCACCGTCTCCAGCTCGGCGAGCACGTCCCCCTTGCGCACCGGGTCGCCGCTGTCGACGAAGATGCGGGCGACGGTTCCGGGCACGTCGATGCGGACCTCCGCGAAGTTGGCCGGCTCGACCTCACCGTCCGCGACGACCGCGTCAGCCGGGGCGCCGGGAATGGCTGCGCGGGCCGGCAGGTCGGGGACGGAGCCGGCCGCGGGGGCGTCCCCGATCTCGGTGAGCGCGGCCGCGGAGCGCTGCTCGACGTCGCCGCCCGCTTCGGGCTGGGGGCAGCCGCAAAGCAGGAACAAGACGGCGATCGCGCTCCCGCGGGGCAGGTTCAAAATCGCATCCCGAACTTGAACCCCGGCCAGGGAGCGAAGGCCTTGCCGGGCTCCCGCCCGGTGGGGACGAAGCCGACGCCCGCGGCGACGTGGAAGCCACGCGCGCTGTCGTAGCGCAGCCCCAGGTACCAGTAGCCGACGAGGCGCAGCCGGTTGCGGCCCGCCAACGCCTGGGCGAACGAGTCGAGACGCCAGGCGGCCCCCCCAGCGAGGGTCGTGATGCCCACGCCGATGGTCGGGGTGAGGCGGAACGGAACCGGCATCAGGGACGCTTCCGCCCACACGCCGGCCATGCCGCTGCGGGTGCCGGAGTCGGACTTGATGAGGACGAAGCCCAGGCCGCCGTCGAGGGCGACCGCCCAGTGGGGGCGGAACTCGGCGTACAGGCCCAGCCCCACGCCCGGACCGAGCAGGGTCAAGCCGGCGCCGCCGCGGCTGGTCCGACGCGGGTTGCGCTTGTCGCCGCGGGCCTTCTTGGACTCGGGCGTCTCGGGGGCTTCCACCACGGGCGCGGGCGGGGCGGCGTTGTTCCCCGACTTGGTCGCGGGGGGCACGTACGCCGTCACCGGGCCGGGGGGCACCGCGCCGTCGCGGGCGGCCTCGGCGTCGTCGGCGCGGCCGACTTCCATGAGGCACTCGACGAGGTAGTTGCGGGCGCTGGGATGGTCCGGCTCGCGACGCACGACCTCCTCGAACAGGGGCAGCGCGCCGGCCAGGTCCCCGGCCCCGAACAGCTCGTAGGCCTCGGCGTACAGCGTCGCCGTTCCCCGATTGAGGTCTACCGCGGGGGGCGGCGGGGGCGGCTCCTCGGGAGGCGCGAGCGCTCCCTCGGGGGCGGGCGGCGGAGCATCCCCTTCGGGAGCCTCCTCCTCGGGAGCGGGGGCCTCGTCAGCCGGCGGTTCCTCCTGCGCAAGCGCGGGAACGGCCAGCAAGACAGCGAACACGAACGGGAGCAGTCGACGCATCCCCCGGAGTCTAGACCGCCAAAGCCCCATCACAAGCCAGGAACTCCCACAGCCCACGGCGTTGTTGCACGGCTCCGAGCGAGGCCGGATCGGGCCACTGAGCGGCTCTCTCGGAGTTTCAGCTTCGGCCAGCGTGCGATTCCGGCATCCCGAGCTCGGTCATGCGATTGAG
>PVBE012486752.1_pt1 | contig 17549 bp, 15 predicted proteins | sample 1631181 | NCBI WGS metagenome assembly PVBE01 (sample SAMN08397723, study PRJNA350692) | Marine metagenome, whole genome shotgun sequencing project. | isolation source: water | place: Pacific Ocean | collected 2012-04 | reverse complement strand
GGCATCCGTGCCCCCGCAGACGAGCCGTCCCCGTCATGAGATCTTCTGCGCTGGGACCGGAGATCAACGGGGCCGGGGCCTTCGGGGCTGGGACCGGAGATCAACGTTGCCGGGGACAGGGTTTACTTGGCCCCCGAGGCTTCGGCGGCTGCGCCGCCTTCAGACGGCGGCCAACTCAACACTGTCCCCCGTGCCCGCTGGGCCTCCGGCGGATCCGGGCCTCGGCCTTCGGGGCTGGGACCGGGGATCGACGGGACCGGACGGGGGAGACCGACCTCAACCGGCTGAGATCACGAGGGAAACGGCGCAAAGTGACCGGCATTGAGCCTACGCCGAATTGCACGGTTTCAAAATCGCGTTTCAAATCTGTGCATGATCGAACGGAACCTGGCGACGCACCTGGCGCAGCTCGCGAGGTGGTACCCCGTCGTGACCCTGACGGGCCCTCGACAATCGGGGAAGACGACGCTGTGCAAGTCGCTCTTCCCGGACAAGGCCTACCGGAACTTCGGACAGGGAGACGTGCGGGAGTTCGCACGACGCGATCCCCGCGGGTTCATCGACGATGTCGCAGATGGGGCGGTGCTCGACGAAGTGCAGCACGCGCCGGAGCTGCTTGGGTACCTCCAGGTCGAGGTGGATGAGCGTCCCGCCGTCGGCCGGTTCATCCTGACTGGTTCGCAGCAGTTCGGGCTGGCGGGGGCGGTGTCACAGAGCTTGGCCGGTCGAAGCGGAATGGCAACGCTGCTGCCTCCCTCTCTGCAGGAGCTCCGGCGATTTGAGGGCGCGGGCGCCGCCGACGCGGCGCTCCAGCGCCGCCTCCTGTACGGCGGCGACACGCGCGTCGACCGCGAGGGGGTCCAGTGTCTGCCCTGGCATGCGGTGGGAGAGCTCGGGACGGTCTGACCGGAGCCCCTGGACAGCGCCGCCCGAGGGGGCGCTACTCCAGCTTCCAGACCGCCATGTCGAGCCCCGCGCCGACATCGCCGCTGGAGGTGCCGACGACCCAGACCGCGCCGGCCGGGTCGACCTTGATCCCCCAGCCGCCGTCGTTCCAGTCGCCGCCTGCGCCGTTGTTGAAGATGTAGGGGCCGCCTGACAGCTCGCCGTCGGGCGCGAAACGCCACACGGCCATGTCCGTGACGTGGCCCTGCACGCCTCCGGTGACCCAGGCGTGGCCTTCGTCATCCACGGCCACATCCCGGGCGATCTCGGAGGGCGAGTCCTCCCGCGGGCTATCGTCGACGCGGGCCAGCGGGAAGCCGGCGATCCCGCCGTTTGCGTTGCTCAGCCGCCACACGCCTGCGTCGTCGAGGCCGGCCTCGCCCCGCAGCCAGCCGGCCATCCAGACCCCGTCCGGGCCCGCGGCGAGGCCGAACCCTGCCTGGTATCCGCCGGCCACCCCGGGGCGGTCCCAGCTCCGGGGGGACTGGGGATGCAACGTGCCGTCGTCGCGCAGCCACCACAACGTGGCGTCGCTGCCGTTGGCCTCGGTCCGCAGGCGCCCGCCAAGCCAGACGCCCCCATCGGGGTGGGGTGCGATGCCGAAGATGATGCCCTGCTCGATCACCCCGCCGCCCGCGCCCATCCGCCCGGTCTTGGGCCAGCCCTGCTCGAGCTGCCCGTTGGAGTCGAACCGCCAAACGGCGGGGTGGGAGTCGCCGATCACCTGGGGACCCTTGGTCGCCCCTGCGACCCAGACCCTGCCTTCTCGTCGACGTGCAGGTCGTAGCCGTAGTCGTGCCCGACGAACCCAAGGTCGTTGCGCCGGATGATGGGGTAGCCCTGCACCAGCTCGCCGTCCGGGGTGTAGCGCCAGAGCGCCATGTCGGCGTTGCCGTTGTACACGTCCCCCGAGATCCACAGGTCGCCGTCCGGAGCGAACGCCGCCGCGCGCATGTCCACGGTGCCGCCGACGTGCAGCCAGGTCTTGGGGAAGCCGTCGGCCGTCACGCCGTCGGGGTGGATCTTCCAGACGTAGCCGACGCCTTCGTTGTTGGGACCCCGCCCGCGGCCGCCGACCACCCAGGCGTCGCCAGCCTCGTCGAACGCGACGTCGTAGGCGTACTCACCCCCGCCGGCGGCCAGCACGTCGCCATGGGCCACCGGGAAGCCGTCGGCAATCCGCCCCTCGTTGACGCACCCGCCGTCCTCATCCACCTCGCCATCGCAGTCGTTGTCGAGGTCGTCGCACGGGTCGTCGTCCGCGGGCTCGCCCTCATCGCCGACGCACACGGTCCCGCCGTCGTCCGCACACTCCACCACGCCCTGCGCGGCGCACTCCCCCACGCCGACGACGCAGGCGTCGCCGAGCTCCTCGAAGTCCTCGTCCACGGCGCCGTCGCAGTCGTCGTCCACCCCATCGCACGCCTCGTCCCGGGCGGGCGCCCCCGCCACCGCGCCGCAGGCCGTGCCACCGTCGGCCCCGCACTCGAACACCCCCTCCGCCTCGCACGCACCCAGCCCCACGACGCAGGCGCCGCCAAGCTCCTCGAACTCCTCGTCGACCTGCCCGTCGCAGTCGTTGTCGGCGCCGTCGCACAGCTCCTCGACCGGATCGCCGGGCACGCCCTCACAGGCCGTCCCGCCGCCCGCATCGCAGACGACCCCCCCGATGCCCGATACGCACTCCTCACCCAAGCGCGCGTCCGCCTCGTCGATCTGCCCGTTGCAGTCGTTGTCGACGCCGTCACACTGCTCCGGCCCGGCGTTGCCCGGCGCCGCCTGCGCATCGCACCGCACGTCGGTCTCGTCCTCGCTGCAGACCCACACGCCTCGCCCCTCGCACACCCCGTCCCCGCGAAGACAGGCCTCCCCGAGGCCGAAGAAGTCCTCGTCGACATCGCCATCGCAATCATCGTCCTGGCCGTCGCACCGCCTCTCCCGCACCCCACCCGGGATCGGCGGCGGACAGACCCACCTGCCCTCGACACAGCTCGGCTCGTTCGGGCAGCCGGTGTCGGCGCACCTGAAGTTGGGCGACGCGAGGTCGAGGTCGTCTTCGTCCGTCGCGCCGTCGCAGTCGTTGTCGGCGCCGTCGCAGACCTCGATCTCGTCGCCGACCGCGATGCATCGGTACTCGCAGCCGGTGGCGGAGTGGCCGTCCAGATCGACGAACCCGGGTTCGCAGGACACCGAGACGCAGACGCCGCCGATGCACTCATGCTCTGCGGTGCCTGGCAGCTCGCAGACCGATCCGCACGCCCCGCAGCGCTCGGGGTCGCCCTGCAGGTCGAAGCCCTCGTCTACTTCGCCGTCGCAGTCGTTGTCGGCGCCGTCGCAGACCTCGGGCCCAGCCTCGCACGGCGCCGCTTCCTCACCCTCACCCTCGCCCTCACCTTCACCCTCACCCTCACCGCCGCCGGGGTCTTCCGTCGGGCCCGGGTCTGGGCCCGCTTCGCCCTCACCCTCGCCCGCCTCGGATGCAGCGTCCGAGTCCGGACCGGGGCCGGCTGGGGTGCTCGAGCAGCCGGCGGCCAGGAGCAGGGCGATCGCGAGGAGCGGGAAGGGCAAACGCATCGGCGATTGAGACTCTACAGGCTCACTCGTACGTTGGCAGCGCAGCGTCGGCCGGGTCCCACGATGCGGTGACCCGGCGGCCCGTGGCGTCGCCGAAGACCAGGCGGCGCGTGGCTTCATCGCTGTCGTCGGCGATGAAGGACAGCGGGCCGACGGTGTCGTTGAGCTCGACCAGGGCGTCGAACGCCGGCTTGGGCGTGGGCGGGACGGTGGCGGGGGAGGCGTCCTGCCAACGGAACAGGCCGAACTGGGCCTCCGGGATGATGTCGCTGGGGTTGGGGCCATCCCACAGGGTGTACCAGCAAATCGACCGGACTCCGGAGGCGGTCAGGAGCAGGGCCGAGCGGACCAGGTAGGTGGCCTGCTCGTCGTCGGTGACTCCCCGGAAGGTCGGCCAGCCGAACTCGGTGATCCACACGTCCCGGTCGGGGGCGCCGTGCTCGGCCATCACCGCCCGCACCTGGGCCACCATCTCCTGCACGGGCAGGCTGCCCTCGACGTCGGACTCGGGACCGCGGCGCGGCGGGTAAAGGTCGTACGGATGCAGTGACAGGCCGTCGTAGAAGTCCTGCAGGCCGGGGTGGGCGGCGTGGGCCTCGGCCAGGAACTGGGGCGCGGCGGTCGTCAGCCCCTGGTCGTGGAAGAACAGACCGCCGAAGAGCACGGTGGCGTCTGGGTTTTCGGCCTTGATGGCCGGATAGGCGGCCTTGAGCAGCTGCCCGTACGCCGCCGGGTCGCCGCGGGTGGTCGGCTGCCAGAAGCGCACCGAGTTCTCCTCGTTCCACACCTCCCAGACCGCCACCTGGTCGCGGTACCGGTCGGCGGCGGCCGCCGCGAACGCGGCGAAGTCCGCCGGGTCGTCGGGCGGGAAGTGGGCTGAGCCGGTAGGCGTCGGGGGATCGGCGTTGGCCCACCGCACGCCGTACGACAGCAGGCCGATGATCCTCTTGCCCCCGCGGCCCGCAGCTTCGATCGCGCGATCGTACCGGTCCCACTCCCACCGATCGCGCTCGGGCTGGATGTTCTCCCAGGTCAGGTCGCCCCGGACCCAGCTCATGCCGGCCTGCGCCGTGGCCTGCGCATGGAAGTCGGCGTCGTCCGATGGAGTCGCGCCGCGGCTCGGAAAGCCAGCGATCCCCAGCAGCTCGGACAGGGCGGGGCCGGTCACCGCGGGCGGGTCGTCGCCGCCGCAACCGGCCAGCACCACCGACAGGCAGAGCGCCACCAACTGAAGACCCAACGCCGACCCTCCGATAAACCAGGACATGCACACTGTAACCGCGCGTGCGGGCGTCGCCGCCACAGTCATGCTCCTCGCCTTTGCCGGCGGCTGCATCACGCCCGAGGCCGATCTGTCGGCGTTCACCTTCCAGTGCGCGCAGACCCCCGACTGCCCCCGAGGCTTCGAGTGCGGCGCGGCCGGAGTCTGCGTGGCGGAGGCCGACGCGGCCTCGGACCCCGCAGATGCCGACGGCGGCGACGACGGCAAGGACCCAGGCGCCGCCGAGCCCAAGCCCGGCGACGAAGGCACGCCGGACCCGATCCCCGAGCCGGACAGCGCCCCCGGCGACGATGGCGAACCCGGCGGCGGCGGCGACGTGAGCCCCGACGGCGGCGTGCCGGAGATCGACGATGGCGATCCCTCCCCCAGCCCGGACCCGGAGGCGGACCCGGAGCCTCATCCTGATCCCGAGCCGGAAGAGGATCCCGCGCCGGACCCGGACCCGGAGGACGACCCGAAGGACGAGCCGGAGGAGGACCCCGAGCCAGAGCCGGGCCCCGAGCCCGAGCCAGAGCCAGAGCCAGAGCCAGAGCCAGAGCCAGAGTTCCAGTGCATCCGCGACGCCGACTGCGAGCTCCCCTTCATCTGCAGCCCCCAGGGCGAGTGCATCCCCGAGTGCGGCGTCGACGCCGACTGCCGCGCCCCGCAGGTTTGCCTTGGCCAGCGCTGTACCCGCGACGACGACCGCGACCACATCGCCGATCCAGACGACAACTGCCCCAACGAGCACAACCCCCAGCAGGCGGACCTCGACGATGACGGGCGGGGCGACGACTGCGACCCGGACGTGGACGGCGACGACCACGACAACATCCAGGACAACTGCCCCTGGACCGCAAACCCGTTCCAGCGAGACGGCGACGCCCTGCACGTCCGCAGCTGCCAGGGGCTCGCCGGCCAGTGGAACGGCCGCAACATGAACCAAGACGAGGTCGGCGCCTGCGTCGGCGTGGGCTGCGCCTTCGCCCCCCACGTCTGGCAGCCCATGGGCACCTGCAGCCGCATCTGCTCGGACATGCTCCGGGCGGGCCGCTGCGTGCGGGCCGAGCAGAGCGCCCACGAGCTGTGCGGCGGTGAGGTCATCGCCATCGGCTGCGACGAGCTGCCGCCCGGGCCTGGGCCGCTGACCTGCCTGTGCGAGATGCCGCTCGGAGAGCCCGATCACCGAGGCGACGCCTGCGACAACTGCCCCGACACCCCCAACGCCGACCAGTCGGACATGGACGGCGACGGGCTCGGCGATGCGTGCGGCGACCGGGACCGAGACGGCGTCATCGACGCGGTCGACAACTGCCGCTTCGACCGCAACTGGGATCAGCTGGACTGCGACAACGACCACACCGGCGACGTCTGCGACGAGGAGGCGGACCTCGACGGCGATGGCCTGCCGGGGCAATGCGACAACTGCCCGGACCATGACAACGCCGATCAGCACGACTCCGACGGCGACGGCCGAGGCGACCCGTGCGACTCGTGTCCCAACGACCACGACCCGGACGGCGACGACTGCGACGGGGACGGCATCGGCGACGCCTGCGACATCGAGCACCCCGAGGCGGCAGAGATCTGCGACGGGCGGGACAACAACTGCGACGGGAGGGTCGACGACATCGGCGACGGCGACGGCGACGGGTTCGCGGGCATGTCCTGCGGCGGCATGGACTGCGACGACGGCGATCCCCAGGTGTTCCCAGGCGCCTGGGAGTTCTGCGACGGCGTCGACAACGACTGCAACAACGTCGTCGACGACGAGCGGATCAACGGAGGCGACGGCGACAACGACGGCCACGTCGGGGTCCACTGCGGCGGCACCGACTGCGACGACCGCGACGCCAGCGCCTACCCGGGCGCGGTCGAGCAGTGCAGCAACGGGGTGGATGACGACTGCGACGGCGTGGCCGACTTTGCCGACGCCGACTGCGCCCTCGACCACGAGATGGAGCCCAACGACCGCCCCGAGGACTGCAACCTGATCCTGTCCAGCGACTGGACCGTGGGCGGCGAGGTCAACGGCGACGCCGACTGGTTCTGCTTCGAGGTGACCGAGGCCGGACAGCGGGTCAGCTTCGAGGTGCACGCCCGTGCGGGCGACAACCGCCCGGCGGTGAGCAACCTCGACGCCTACCTGCTGTTGTACGACACCGATGGGGTCCGGCAGCTGGGCTGCAACGACGACCACAACGGCCTCGATTCGGCGATGACCCACGTCTTCGAGCAGCCAGGCGTGTACTACGTCGCCATGGCGTCGTGCTGCATCGGCTACGGCGGGCCCAACAGCGGCTACACCCTGAACATCACCGACAACCCGCAGCTGCCGGCGCCCATGGCGTGCAACCCGCTGCCGGCGCCGCCCCCCTGATCAACGGCCGGATCCGCCCCAGTCGCCGTCAGCCGATCTCGGCGACGCCCTCGATGAGCACGGCCTCGCCTCGCTGATTGACCGTCTCGAACCGCACCGCGCCGTCCGCTCCGGCCGCCCAGATCCGGGTGGTCAGGGTGTCCTCATGGAGCACGATCTTGGCGAACCGCACCGAGACCCGCTTCAGCCGCGAGGAGTCACCCTCCGCCACGGTGTCCACCACCGCCCGGGTGGCGAACGCCAGCGTGCACATGCCGTGGACGATGACGTCCGGCAGGCCCACGCTCCTGGCGAACTTGGGGTCGGTGTGGATCGGGAATCGATCCCCGGCGCCCTCGGCGTACAGCAGGGACTGGCCGGGCTCGACGGTCTCGCTGACCACGTGGGTCGGTGAGCCCGGGTCGTCCGCCGCCTCCTTGCCATGGCCCCCCGCGCCCTTCTTGGCGCCCCGGATGAAGTAGCGGCTCTCCCCTTCGCAGACCACGGCGCCGTCAGCGTCCTTGAGCTCGTAGCCCATGCTGACCAGGTCGCCCGAGCCCTTGTCCTCGGTGCACCGGTGCACCGCCGTGCAGGTGAGCGTGTCGCCCGCGACGATCGGCCTGCGCAGGTCGATGTCGATGCCGGCGTGGACGATGCGTGACAGCTTGCTGCCCAGGCCAAGCGTGAAGAGGAGCGCCCCGGTCCCGGGGATGATGGCGTTGGCCACGATGAGCGGCGCGCCGGCGAACTGGGCATGGTCCGGGTCGTTGTGTCGCGGGGACCGCTCGGCGATGCCGGCGGAGTAGGCGGCGACTCGGTCGCCATCGATCTCGATCGTGGTCATGGCTCGGCCTTGACGTAGCGGGGGACGGAGAAGCCCGCGTCGAGATCCATCACCTCGAGCCGCAGATCGTCTCCGATGGACAGGTCGGCGTAGCGGCCGTCGACGGGGGCGACGAAGAGCCCCACGTCGGCGATCTCGACGACGGCGATCACCGCCGGCGCCATGAAGCGCAGGGCCCTGGCCTGGGTGGTGAAGGCGTGCAGCGTCGCCCGCGAGCCGACGTCCACCCAGGCCACCTCCTTGTGGAAGCAGTCCGGGCAGAAGTCCCGCGGGGGCAGCGCCACCGCCGCGCAGGCGGCGCAGCGGGTGCCGCACAGGGTCCGCTCCTCGGCGAGCCGCCGGTAGAACTCGTGGCTTCCGGCGTGGCCGTATTGCTGCATGGCCTGCCGGGTGAAGACATCGACGAGCACCTCTGCCATGGGGTCAGCTCCTCCGCTCGAGGGCCAGGACGATGGAGCCGTTCATCATGCCGTGCTCGGCGTGGACGAGGCCGAGCTCGGGATCCGGGGCCTGGATGCCCGGCGCCTCGCCCCGCAGCTGGCGGACGATCTCGGCCACCTCGTATAGCGGGGTCGCGCCAGCGGGGTGGCCGAAGCAGATCCGGCCCCCCGTCGGGTTGATCAGCGCGTCGCCGCCGACGGTTGCGCGACCCTCGGTCAGGAACCGGTGCCCCTGGCCCTTCTCGCAGAAGCCCAGGTCCTCGTAGAGGATCAGCTCGGTGGCCGCGAACACGCCGTACACCTCGGCGACGTCTACGTCTTCGATGGTTCGCCCCGCCTGCTCCAGCGCCTGGGCGCCGGCGCGCTCCACCGACTCGAACCGGGTCAGCGAGCCCCGGCGGGGGACGAAGTGGCTGGGGTGGTGGTGCTCGCCGTACCCCGCCAGCGCAACCACCGGCCGGCCGGTGTCGGCGGCGACCTCGGCGCGGGTCACGACCGTCGCGCAGACGCCCGAGGACAGGCCCGCGGCCTGCAGCAGGTGGATGGGCGGCGACAGCATCTTGCTGGCGAGCACGTCGTCGACGGTCACCGGCTCACGGAACTGCGCCAGCGGGTGCTCGGCGGCGTGCCGCCGAAGCGCCACGGACACCTCGGCCAGGTCGCGCTCCTCCAGCCCGAACTCGTGCATGTAGCGCTGGTGGCTCATGGCGTACACGGGGATGGGCGTCCCCACGCCCAGGGCACCGACGAACGGTCCGTACAGGGACGCCGAGCGGAAGGCGGCGCTGCGGATGAAGGACTCGAACCGCGTAACGTCGAGCGTCGGCCGCGTGTCGGTGGCCAGGACGACGGCCACGTCCACCCGACCCAGGGCGACCGCGTCGCAGGCCGCCCGCAGCGCGATGAGCGAGCTGATCCCACCGTTTTCGTAGGTGGCGAGGCTGCGCGTGGGCATGCCCAGGAACTCGCCCAGGGTCGCCGCGAACATCATCCAGCCCTCACCGGACATGGCGGCGGGCGTGACGAACAGCCCGTCCACCTCGGAGGCCGGGACTGCGGCGTCGTCCAGGGCCGCGCGCGCGACGTCCGCGCAGGTGTCGAGCAGGGACCCGGGCAGATCCCGGGTCACCGGCACGGTCCCCACCCCGGCGACCGCCAGCTCGGTCATGGGACGGCGCCGTCGCCGTCGTCGAGGAGCGCCGCGTCGAGCAGCTCGCGGATGAGCTTGCGCCGCAGCGCCAGGATGAGGGGCGTCACCCGCTCGACGGCCACCTGGGCCCGCGCGACCAGGTCGTGGGGCCCGCGACCCTCGCCAGCCGCCCGCTGCAGGAACAGGCTGACCTCCTTGGACAGCAGCTCGCGCAGGCTGTCCTGGTACATCATCACGTCCGGCAGCACCCAGCCGTGCTCCTCGTCGAAGCCGGCCTCGGCGAGGTGGGCGAGGGCGTCGGCCACGTCCACCTGCACCGGGTTGAAGACCTTGCGCCGCCCGTCCCTCCGAGGGGAGATGAGCCCCCACTCCTCGAAGTCCTTGAGCTGAGACACCGGGAAGCCCGTGCGCTCGGCCAGCTCGTCGCGGGTAAGCGGCTTGCGCGCCCGGTCCGGGTTGAGCAGAGAGGTCTTGGCCTTGCCCTCCTCCTGTTCCAGGCCGCGGCGCAGCCGGTCCAGCCCCTCGTTGCCCGAGGCGCCTGTCAGCAGGGCCTTCACCTCGGTCAGCGACAGCCGCTGGCTCTGCTGCAGCCCCTTGATGATCCGCACGCGATCCACGCAGTCCGGGTGGTACAGCGCCTGGTTGCGTGAGACCTTGGTGGGCGCCGGCAGCAGCCCCTCACGGACGTAGTGGTGCACCGTCGCACGGGTCACCCCCGTCTCCTTGAGGATCTCTCCGATCTTGATTCCCGCAAGCTGGGTTATATCAGGTGTCACGTGGTACGTTGTATTCCGCTGACGGCGGAGCGTCAACCGCCCACCCACGGAGGATCGGCTTGGACAAGGTAAGAGGGCTCATCCAGCATGCCCGTGCCCGCCACGGGGCGCGCGCTGCGGGCATCCGGGGCGCACGGGTGCCCTACCACCGCCGGGGCGAGATGAGCATCCCGGCGTTCCGCAACCCGCCGGGCGGCGACCCGGAGACGGACGGACGGGCCGCCTCGCTGCGCATGATGGGCAAGGCGGCGAAGCTCCCGGTGGACTTCTTCTTCTTCGACCTGGAGGACGCCGCACCGGACGACCCCCAGTACAAGCCCCTCGCCCGCCGGTTCTGCGTGGAGGCGCTCACGAGCCACGACTTCGGCTCGCGTGTGCGCGCCTTCCGGCCCAACAACCTGCGCACGCCCTGGTTCGAGGACGACGTGGTGGACGTGGTCGGCGCCGCCGGCGATCGGCTGGACGCCCTCGTCCTGCCCAAGACCGAGACGTTCGAGGAGGTCGCCGACGTCCAGGCGATCCTCCGGGCGGTCCAGAAGGCCGCGGGCCGCGGGGCGCCGGAGCAGCGGCTGTCCATCGAGGTGCTCATCGAGTCGCCGGGGGCGTTCGTCGACGCCGAGCGCATCGCGAGCCTGCCGGACGTCAGCGCCCTCATCTTCGGGGCCTGGGACTTCGCCCGCACCCTGGGCGCCGAGGTCGCCGCCGACCGTTGGCTGGCCGACCAGGCGATGGCGCGCCAGACCCTGCCCATCCTGGCCGCCGCCCACGGAAAAGACGCCGTGGACGCCGTGACGGCGACGCTGCCCATCCGGCCCAGGGACCCGGGCGACGCAGCGGCGGGCGAGCGCCACGCGCAGGCCCTGGAGCTGGCCAGGCGCGACGCCCTGGATGCCCGCAGGATCGGGTTCGCGGCCAAGTGGATCCTGCACCCGGACCAGATCGAGCCCATTCAGGGCGCCTTCACGCCCAGCCGGGATCAGGCGCTGGCCGCGCTGGACCTGGCTGCACGGTACGCCCGCGCGGCGGCCGCCGGCTCGGGCGCCGAGCTCGACGGCGACCGCCTGGCCGACAAGGCGGTGGTGGGCACGCAGTGGTGGCGCGTGGAGGCGGGCCGACGGGCCGGCGTCATCGATGATGGCGACGTCGCCGCCACCGGCGTGCCCTGGCCGGACCTGCAGCGGGCCGCCCGGACCGCCGACCGTTGAGGCCCGACTCCCCCGAGGCCTTCGATCTGGCCCAACGCCACGCCCGCGACCTGGCCCGCGCCGCGCTGGAGCGGTGGCGGGCGGAGCACGGCGGCTGCTCCGTCGGCGCCCCCTACGGCCTGTCCGACGAGCACGAGGTGGTGCGCCGCTCGGCGGAGCGCTTCGCCGAGCGCTGGATCAGCCCGGTGGCCGAGGAGATCCACGCCGATGACGCCCTGATCTCCGAGGAGCTGCTGGCCGCGATGGCCGATCTGGGGGCCTTCGGCGTGTCCATCCCTGAGGAGCACGGCGGCTGCTACGCCGGCCACCGGGCCATGGTCGTGCTCACCGAGGAGCTGTCCCGCGCATCGTTGGGTGCCGGCGGATCGGTGATCACTCGCCCTGAGATCTGCGCCAAGGCGCTGCTGCATGGCGGCACCCACGAGCAACAAGCTCGCTGGCTGCCCGCGATCGCAGCGGGTGAGGTGATGGTGGCGGTCGCGGTCACCGAGCCCGGCGCCGGCAGCGACGTCGCCGCGCTGTCGCTGCGGGCAGAGGCCGACGACGCAGGCGGATACAGGCTGTTCGGCGAGAAGACGTGGTGCACGTTCGCCGGGCGGGCGGACCTGCTGCTCCTCCTCGCCCGCACGGGGCCAGTCGAGGCCGGTGCCCGCGGCCTGACCATGCTGCTGGTGGACAAGCCGACGACCCGGGGCCGTGAGTTCGACTTCGAGCGGGGCGGCGGCCGGATGCAGGGCCACGCCATCCGGACGGTGGGTTACCGCGGCATGCGCTCCTTTTCGGTGAGCTTCGACGGCTGGCCGGTGCCCGCCGACCAGCGCATTGGCGACGAGGGCCAGGGGTTCGGCCTGTGCATGCACGGCTTCGCAGGCGGTCGCCTGCAGACCGCCGCCCGCGCCGTGGGCGTGATGGAGGCGGCGCTGCGAGCCACCGCGGTGCAGGTGGAGCACCGCAAGGTCTTCGGCAGGCCTCTGGCGGAGCACCCGTTACCTGCCGCCCGGCTGGCCGAGATGGCCGAGCGGGTGCAGTCCGGCCGCCAGCTGACCTACGAGGTCGCGGATCGCATGGACGCAAGGGATCCCGACGCCGCCGTGGCCGCCGCCGCGGTGAAGCTGGTGACCTGCTCGGACGCCGAGTGGGTCACCCGCCAGGCCATGCAGCTACACGGAGGGCTCGGGTACGCCGAGGAGTGCGTGGTCAGCCGCCTCTGGCAGGACGCCCGCGTGCTGACCATCTTCGAGGGGGCGGAGGAGGTGCTCGCCCTGAGGGTGATCGCCCGGCATCTGCTGCAGGAGCAGGGGCCGACGCCGGCCTCCCCGGAGACCGCGAGCGGTCCACGATGAGCAAGGCCTCCCCCGGCCCGTTCTTCGAGGACTTCGAGCTCGGCGCCATGCTGCCCTGCCCTCCGGCCCGGCAGATTGGGCAGTCGATGCGCACGATGTACGAGGCGCTGACCGGCGACCGGACGCCGAGCACGCTCAGCAGCCACGGCCCAACCCACCCGCTCATCGTCTTCCACACGGTCCTGTCGCAGACCGTGCGGCCGGTGTCGCTCAACGCCCGGGCCAACCTGGGATACGCCGAGCTCATCTGCCATCGACCCGTCGGCCTGGGCGCCACGCTGACGACGGAGGCCGAGGTCGTCGGGCTGCGCGAGACGTCGAGCAGGCAGACCGGGATCGTCTGGGTGCGGACGACCGGCCGCGACCGACAAGGCCCAGTGATCTCCTACGTGCGCTGGGTCATGGTGAAGAAGCGTGCGCCCGACACGGCCACCCCCTGGCGAGGCGGGGGCGCCGTGGTCCCGACCACCGCCGAGGTCGTCGACGCCGCGGACCTGCCCCCGGCGCCGCTTGTGACCGCGGTGGACGTCACGGGACCCTGGTTCCTCGGCGACTACACGGTCGGTGAGGTCCTCGATCACCCGGACGGCCAGCTGGTGGCGGAGGCCGACCACATGGCGTTCACCCGCCTGTTCGGCAACAGCGCCCGGGTGCACTTCGACCCCGCCACCACTGCGGACGGACGCCTCCTGGTCTTCGGCGGGTACACGATGTCCGTGGGGTACTCCCAGGCGCTGGAGGGGCTCGGCAACCGCCAGGGCCTCCTCGCCATCAACGCGGGCCGCCACACAGCCCCGGTGCACGCCGGCGACACCCTGCGGTCCCAGTCCGAGGTCATCGCCGTCGCGCCGGAGGCCCAGGCCCTGCGCCTAGCCTTGAGGGTCCGCAACCAGGCCGACGAGCAGGTGCTGGAGCTCGACTACTGGGAGCGCATGCCGTCCTGAGCGGCGCGGGCCGCCGGCTGAAGCCAAGGCCAATGTCTTGCCCTAAGGCGGGGTCGTAGCTAGCTTGTCCTCGCTGGACCGGCTGAGTAACGCCGAGCTTCCGGCAGACATGGTGCGCATCCTGCGCACCCAAGAACCCTTTCCCATGGAATACGCATTGAGTTTTCAAGACCTGGGCCTCTGTCCAGCCCTGCTCGACGCCGTGCACAAGGCCGGCTACAGCGACCCGACCCCCATTCAGACCGACGCGATCCCGCCGGTGCTCGCCGGCCGCGACGTGGTCGGAACCGCGCAGACCGGCACCGGCAAGACCGCCGCGTTCGCGCTCCCCATCATCCAGCGCCTGGACGCCATCGCCGGCGATGACGCCGTCCTGCGCACCCTGATCGTCACCCCCACCCGGGAGCTCGCCGCACAGATCGGCGACAGCTTCACCACCTACAGCCGGGGGCTCGATCTCTGGCACACGGTCGTCTTCGGCGGCGTCGGCCAAGGCCCGCAGGTCAAGGCGATGCGCAAAGGCGTGGACACCCTGATCGCGACCCCGGGCCGCCTCCTCGACCTGATGGGCCAGGGCCACATCCACCTCGGCGACATCGAGTTCTTCGTGCTCGACGAGGCCGACCGGATGCTCGACATGGGCTTCCTGCCGGACGTCAAGCGCATCATCGCCAAGCTGCCCCGTCAGCGGCAGACGCTGCTCTTCTCCGCGACCATGCCCGAGGCCATCCGCTCGTTGGCGGGCACGATGCTCAAGGACCCCGTCGCGGTGTCGGTCGATCCCGTGTCGTCCGCCGCCGAGCAGGTCGACCAGAAGCTGTTCTTCGTCGACAAGACCGACAAGCGCCGCCTGCTGGTGGACCTGCTGCGCAGCCCCGAGTTCACCCGGACCCTGGTGTTCACCCGCACCAAGCACGGGGCCAACCGGGTGGTGCAGCAGCTCGAAAAGGCCGGAGTCCACTCCGCCGCCATCCACGGCAACAAGTCCCAGGGCGCCCGCACCCGGGCGCTCGACGGCTTCAAGGACGGCAGGGTACGCGTGCTGGTGGCCACCGACCTGGCGGCCCGCGGCCTCGACGTCGACAGCGTCAGCCACGTCATCAACTTCGACCTGCCCAACGTGCCCGAGACCTACGTGCACCGCATCGGCCGCACGGCCCGCGCGGGCGCCTCGGGCATCGCCCTGTCGTTCTGCGACGTCGAGGAGCGCGAGTTCCTCATCGACATCGAGCGGTTGCTCGGCGAGCACATCGAGCGGGTGCTCGACCACGCGTACCCGCCGCGGCAGGCCCCGCCGGCGGCCACCGACCTCAGGGGCGCCCGGAGCACCCGCAGCCGCTCGAGCAATCGAGGCGGCGGCGGCACGGGCAGGGGCGGCGGCAGAGGCCGGGGCGGCGGCGGCGGCCGAGGCGGTCGCGGACGCGGTGGCGGCGGACGCGGACGCGGACGCGGACGCGGCGGGAGCGGTCAGCGCCACAGCTCGGCGGCGTAGCCCGACCCTCCCCGGGGTCGGCGAGTCGTCTACCCCGGGGATCCCGTCAGCTCGGCCCGCACGATGGCCGCGCCGGCGGCCAGCGCCTTGAGCTTCTCTCGGGCGCACGGCCGGGGCAGCTGCTTCATCCCGCAGTCCGTCGTCAGGGTGACCCGCTCAGCGGGGACATGCTTGAGGACTGTGCGGATCCGGTCTGCGACCTGCTCCGGCGCCTCGACGCCCAGCGATCGGACGTCGATGACGCCCGCGGCGACGCCCTTGTCGCCGGGCAGGTCCGACAGCACGTGCACGTCCGCCATGTCGCGGCACGCGAAGTCCAGGACGAACGAGCCCACCGGCGTGTCCAGGTACTCGTGGAGCACCGAGGCGTAGCCGCCGCGGGTCATGCCCTGCATCTGGTTGCCCCAGACGTTGCCCAGGCAGAAGTGCCAGGAGACATCGACGTGATCGGGCACGTTCCCCACCGTCTTCGCGACGACCTCCCGGATCCACGGGAAGTCCTTGGCGCCGGACAGGTTGGGCATCCAGGCGCCGAGATCCTCGAGCTGGATGTGCCGGCAGCCGGCGGCGATGAGGTCGTCGATCTCCGCGGCGAAGATCTCGGCCAGGGCGTAGGACAGCTCGTAGCGGTCCTTGATCGGGCCCCCCTCGAAGTGGGCCATGGTCGACAGCTGGGCCGGGCCTGCGCCGACGCACGCCTTCACCGGCCGCTCGGCGTTGTCGCAGGCGATCTCGAACAGCTCCCGGAGCCGCACCGGGCCTCGCTCGATGGCGCCGATGACCGCAACGCCGCCGGCCTCGTCCAGCGCCCACGCGTCGCGGCCCTTGGCCTGGGTCAGGGCGGGGTGCTCGCGTTTTTCCTTGCTGAAGCCCCCGATCCGCTCGAACCAGTACCAAAGGAACGAGCCGATCCCCATGCCGTAGTCGTCGAACCACATCTGGCCGTCCGCGACGAGATCCAGGCCGGCGACCTGCTGATCGGCCAGGACCGTGCGAACGGCGTCGACGTAGGCCTCCTCCCTGGCCTGGATCTTCCAGGCCTCCATCACGTCGCGGCCCTCCAGCTGGTCCGTGTACCAGTGGGGACGCGGGTACGAGCCGACCATGGTGGTCGGCAGCAGCGGCAGGTCGCTCATGCCAGCTCCTGGGCGACGCTCACCAGCGCCATGTGCTGGAAGCGGAACTTGCGGGCGCGCTCGTAGGTGCCCGTCGCGGACAAGCAGATCTCGTCGAAGCTGGTCGTGCGCACGTGGCGGTAGCCGCAGTCGGCGAGCAGCGGGAGGATGTCGTTGGTGCCGAACCGGAAGGGCTCGCCCACGTCGTCGACGGTGGCCCGGACCTCCACGTCGTCCGGAGTCAGGCGGGTGCCCTCGGCCATGCGCTTGTTGATGAAGTCGAAAGTCAGGACCGTGCCCTCGTGGCAGCCCTGCGCCACCCGTGTCAGCGTGGCCCGCACCGCCTCTTCGGGCAGGTAGGGGGTCACCCCCTCCCAGGTGATGAAGGCCGGGCGGCCGGGATCGAAGCCGGCGGCGGTCAGCCGCTCGAGGAAGTCGTCCTTTTCGAAGTCGCACGCCACGTAGGTCGCCGCGTCCGCGGGGTAGCCCTGCACCGTCCGGATGCGGTGCAGCTTCGCCGCCTGGGTGCCGGGGTGATCCACCTCGAAGAAGCGCAGGCCGGGCCGGGCCAGTCGCGCCGCCCGTGCGTCCAGCCCGGCGCCCAGGATCACCACCTGATCCCGGCCGGTGTAGTCCGCGGTGAGGTCCTCCAGGCAGGCGTCGATCCACCGCGTGCGCAGCGCCACCCAGAGCTGGGTGGGGGGCTGGATTCGGTCGAACGTGTCCGCGAGGGCGTGGCCGTCCGGCCCGGCGAGGGCGTCAGCCCACGGGTCGTCACAGAGGGCCTCGGGCTTCGCGCTCGCCCGCGCACGCATGGCCGCCACCATCATCGCCGTCTTGCTGAAGTCCTCAGGTGCCCTCATCGCCGCTCGCCTCCTGGTCGTTTGGGTCCTCGGCGTCCGCTTCCGCGGGCCTGGTTCGGACAATCTCCGGGCAGGACACGTTGCCGTTGCCGTCGAGATCCTGCTCTGGGGTGACCCGTCTGGCCACCCAGGTGCTCCCCGGCATGGTCTCGATCTCAAGGTTCGCCGCCGGCTCGATGCAGTCGTCGGACCACCCCAGGATCTGCTGTTCCAGCGTGGGATCGGCCTCGCGGGACAG
>PVBE012513978.1_pt1 | contig 17551 bp, 13 predicted proteins | sample 1631181 | NCBI WGS metagenome assembly PVBE01 (sample SAMN08397723, study PRJNA350692) | Marine metagenome, whole genome shotgun sequencing project. | isolation source: water | place: Pacific Ocean | collected 2012-04 | reverse complement strand
TTATCGGATTGCTCGCCACGCTCATCCCGATCGTTCGGGACGAAGCAATTGGCATGGCGGGGATCGACGAGCCAACGATTCACGACGCAACGCCTATGAATGGCGAATCCCGTGGCGGCCCCAACGGCTCCGGCACGGACGACCCGGACATCCCGGTTATAGTGGAGATATCGGACCCCCCCATGGATATCCTTGACGAAGATATTCCCCCCGCCCTGACCGATGCGCAAGCAGCCTACCTCCACGTCATCGGTTGGACTGAAAGGGTCGGCGGCGAACTTGGGGTTTGGGTGTCCGTCGACGAGCAAGCGTTGCGCGTAATCCAAGGCGGTGCCATCCTGCTCGACGCGCCCTGCGCCACGGCCCGCAATGGCGTCGGGTCGCTCATGAACAGCCTCAAGACCCCCTTGGGCTGGCATTCGGTCACAAAGAAACTGGGAGAAGACGCGCCCTGGGGTCAAGTGTTCCGGTCGCGGCAGCCGACCGGCGAAATTTGGAAGGCCGGCGGCGATACCACCGAAGATCTGGTGCTCACGCGGGTTCTACTACTCGACGGTGAGGAACCGGGCCTCAACAAAGGCGGCAACGTCGACTCCATGGCCCGCTTCATCTACATCCACGGCACCAATGACGAAGCCAACATCGGTACGCCCAGTTCCCACGGCTGCATCCGCCTACGCAACGACGACGTGATTCGCGCCTTCGAAATAATCCGTACCGGCGCGAAAGTGGTCATTACATTTGACGGCGGATCGTAAAATTCATCGCAGCCAGTTTGACAACAGACGTCGAGACTCCGGGCATGGGAAAGAGCATCCAGAGAAATGGACCTGGACAAGTGCGCGATGCAATCCTCCAGGTACTGACCACCAGCCCCAATGACATGACTGTGAAGCAGATCGAAAAAGATGTCACCAAAGTGATTGGAGCGACCGCGACCTCATCGGTCAGATCGTACCTCTGGCTCAACACCCTGACATCTTTGTACGCGAAGAGCGCGGAGCCTACAGACTCAGTAACCACCGGCAGAGTTGGTGGCCTGAGTAAGGCCTCTGAAAAGGGCCGGTCGATCCAATCGGAAGAGGCAACAAAATCGCGACCTTTGGGCATTGGCCAGAAGCAGACGCGAACGGAATGCAACATCCACTTGATCCCCCTTCAGAGACGCTACCGATAAAAGTCTCCCAACTTGTCATTGCTAGTCAGAACCCGCTACACGTGAAATTGGAATAAGAACGCGGAGCAACGTGGCATGGACTTCCAGCCCATGAAACACGGGCAGGATGGCCGTGCCACGGGATTGACATGAAATTAGATAAAGCATGCAGGAATAGGGCTTTACATGAAGCTGCAAGAAAATGCGTCCTTAACAGGAGGCACGACGAAGCAATCTACTTCGGTCGTTGTAGGACTTCGGCCTAGGATTGCGATTTCGGACACACAGGCGCGGCGTTCGCGGGGCGGCAAGTAGATTGCCGCGGTCGTCTGAGGCTCCCTCGCAATGACAATAGGGGCAGTTTTCGACTTTTGTCGGTCGCGCTTTCAAAGGGGATGTCATTGGAGGAGAGCCGACGCCATTTGCGGAAGTCCATGTGGAGCCGGCAGAGGCACGTCGCCATTCTTGCTGCCGTAGGTGTTTGCCTCTGGCCCCATTTCCGGCGCTCGCCCCTGGGGGTGGCGTTGATGCGCCGCGGAGTTGAAAATCCGCCGCGTTCGGCCTACCATGCGCGCTCTTGAGGGGCTGCTCTTCTTTGCTATCCAGGCCCTATCTCAGCGCTCAACAGCGAATGGATATACATGAGTTCGGCATCCTCCTCTGAGTCCGAAGTCTTGGACACGAAGACGCGTTCCGTTCTGAAGATCATGTTCCTCACGCTGTTCCTGGATCTTGTCGGCTTCTCGATCATTTTCCCCCTGTTCCCGAGCATGCTCGAGTATTACCTCGGACAGAGAGGCGGCAGTGGTCTGCTCGCATCGCTGGTCGCGGCGCTGGAACGCTTTACTGAATCCGTCAGCGCTCCGAGTGATATAGCGGTGATTGTCCTGTTCGGCGGGGTACTGAGTTCCCTCTATTCGATGCTCCAATTCCTCTTCGCGCCGATCCTCGGCAGCCTGTCGGATCGCTATGGACGCCGGCCCGTGTTGCTCGTGTCCGTAACGGGAATCTTGGTGTCCTACGCGCTCTGGTTTTTCGCGGGAAGTTTCGCGCTCTTGATTCTAGCGCGGACACTCGGCGGGATCATGAGTGGAAATGTCTCGACGGCGAGCGCGGTAGTGGCGGACGTCACGAGCGCCCGGAATCGTTCTAAGGGGATGGCGGTTGTCGGTGTGGCCTTTGGTTTAGGGTTCATCTTGGGGCCTGCGATAGGCGGATTCTCGGCCGCTCTCAACCTCACCGAACGATGGCCCGAATTGGCGCGGCTCGGGGTCAACCCGTTTAGCTTTCCGGCGCTCGTGGCGCTCGCGCTCTCCGCGGTGAATCTCGCTTTTGTCTACGCCAGGTTTCCAGAAACTCGGCCCGGATCGACGGCGAAAAACCGGGTCACGCGTTCGATAAACCCGTTGATCCTCTTCAGAACGGACGCCTATCCCGGCGTAACCAAGACGAACCTAACGAACTTCATCTACTTGACGGTCTTCGCAGGCATAGAATTCTCGCTCACGTTTCTCGCGATGGATCGACTCGGATACGGACCACGGCGGAATGCCTTCCTCTTCCTGTTCGTGGGCATCGTCTTGGTCTTAGTTCAAGGTGGCTACGTGCGCAGACAATCCGTGAGAATCGGGCCGAAGAAGATGTGCATACACGGATTGGCGCTTGTGATCCCAGGGATTGTTACCATCGGGTACTCGCATTCGGCGCCCATGCTCTACGCGGGCTTATTCCTGCTGGCCGCCGGCTCGGGACAGACGATTCCCTGCCTGGCGGCCCTCGCGTCGGTGTACACGCCGCCCGGCGAACAAGGCCGCGTGCTGGGCGTGTTCCGTTCGCTGGGCGCGTTGGGACGGGGCGTTGGCCCGCTGATCGCCTGTCTTCTCTACTGGCGCTTGGGCGCCACGCCCATGTGCTGGATCGGCGCCATTTCGATTCTTGTTCCGCTGGCCCTCGCGGCCTCTCTTCCGCAGCCGATAGAGAAGTAGTCGGTGGGCGCCACGATTGACTTGGCGCGATTGCGTATGGCATACTCCGTTCAGAAATTGACCCTGGGGTGTGCATTCGTCCTGCCCCGAGCGGATTTCCATACCGTTCCACGCAATTCTCTCCCAAGGCCATTGCCAACGAGCCATTGCCATTGCCAACGATTTATTTCCGGGCTAGTGCATTGACTCACAATTGGTGCAGCTTTTGAAAGCAAGGCAAAGTTTGCGTTTTCTGTCATCCTGAACGAAGTGAAGGATCTCGATACGGCAGAAGCCCAATGAAATAGAGATACTTCGCTTCGCTCGGCATGACGGATAAGATGGAAGCAGCATGAATCAATACACTAGGTCTGCGATGAGCCGGGGGAACGGAACGTCAAATATCTGGGACCAAGCGCATTCAAGAAAGGAAATCACTCGTGTCGATCAAGATCGGTATTAACGGGTTTGGCCGAATTGGCCGAAATGTCTTCAAGATTCTTCAGGAGGCCGGTGACTTTGAGGTCGTGGGGATAAACGATCTCACCGACGCGGCGACGCTCGCCCATTTGCTGAAGTACGACTCGAGCATGGGACGGTATCCCGGCACGGTTGTGGCGAAAGATGGAGCTATCGAAGTGGACGGCGCAGCCATCCCCATTTTCGCCGAGCGCGTCCCGGCTCAACTGAAGTGGGGAGATCTCGGCGTCGATATCGTGTTGGAGTCAACCGGAATCTTCCGCGCCAAAGAACAGTGCATGATGCATGTCGACGCGGGAGCGAAGAAGGTCCTCCTTAGCGTGCCACCCAAAGACGCCGTTGACGCCATCATCGTTCTGGGCGTCAACGACGATACGCTAAAGAGCAGTGACGTGGTTGTCTCCAACGCCAGTTGCACAACGAATTGCCTCGCCCCGATGGCCAAGGTGCTTCACGAGTCCTTTGGCATCAAGCGTGGCTTGATGAATACGATTCATGCCTACACGAACGACCAACGGCTGCAAGACATGCCGCACAGCGATCTGCGCCGTTCGCGAGCGGCAGCAGAGTCGATCATCCCAACGACTACCGGCGCGGCCAGGGCTGTCGGCGAAGTGTTGCCGGCGCTCAAAGGCAAGCTGGATGGCTTCGCCATGCGTGTTCCGATTCCTGTAGGTTCGGCGGTGGACTTGACGGTCGAGTTAGAGAAGAACGCCACGGCGGACGAAGTCAACGCGGCGATCAAGGCCGCGGCGAACGGCCCGCTCAAGGGCGTTATCGAATATTGCGTAGACCCCATCGTTTCCGCCGACATTGTCGGCAATCCGGCGTCGAGCATTTTCGATTCGCTGCTTACGACGGTGATGGACGGGAATTTCGCGAAAGCCGTTTCCTGGTATGACAACGAATGGGGCTACTCGAACCGCTGCGTGGACCTGTTTCGGAAGATGGCAGGGTAACGCGTCCGAGTCATGAAGAAGTTGAGCCTCCGAGATCTTGATGTCAGCGGCAAGCGCGTTCTTATGCGCGTCGATTTCAACGTGCCGATGGACGGCGGAGTCATCCGCGACGATACCCGAATCCGTGCCGCGCTGGAAAGTATTTGGTGTGTGCGCCAATGCGAGGGCAAGCTGATTCTCATGTCGCACATGGGCCGTCCGAAGGCTGGCGAAGACAACTCCGGCCTCACGATGGATCCCGTTGCCGACCGCCTGCGGGAACTGCTTGGCGGCAACGTAGTCAAGTCCGGCGAACTCATCGGACCGGGCGTCGAGTCTGCCGTCGCGGGTCTCAACGCGGGCGACATCCTGCTCCTTGAGAATACCCGCTTCCACCCGGGCGAGACCAAGAACGATCCGGAGCTGTCCGCGGCGCTGGCGCGTCTGGGCGATGTGTACGTGAGTGACGCCTTCGGGGCCGTTCACCGGGCTCACGCCTCGACGGTCGGGGCCGCCGAGAAATTCGAGCAACGGGCCGCGGGTTTTCTCGTGGCGAAGGAGATCAAGTTTTTCGGCAATATTCTGGAATCTCCGGAGCGTCCACTGTCTGCGATTTTGGGAGGGGCCAAAGTTTCCGACAAGATTCCGGTTATCGATAACCTGCTCGATTTGGTCGATACGCTGGTTATCGGCGGCGGCATGGCCTACACCTTTATCAAGGCCCAAGGGCACGAAATCGGCGATTCGCTGTTGGACGAGGCTGGATTGGACACCGCGAAAACCGCGCTGGCCAAGGCCGAGGAGAAGGGCGTCGAGTTGCTCCTGCCCGCCGATACGGTGGTCGCGGACGCCTTTTCCGCCGAAGCAAACACGAAAATCGTGCCTATCGACGCCATCGAACCTGGCTGGATGGGGTTGGACATAGGCCCTGCAACCGTGGCATCCTATTGCGATTCGCTCAAAAAGGCCCGGACCGTAGTATGGAACGGACCTCTGGGTGTGTTCGAAATGGAGCCGTATAGCGGCGGCACGCGCTCGATCGCGGAGTTGTTGGCCAGCGGTTCGGCTGTCAGTGTCATCGGCGGCGGCGACACAGCGGCGGCGGTCGCGCAGTTTGGCCTCGCCGACAAGATGTCTCACGTATCCACGGGCGGCGGCGCTTCCTTGGAAATGTTGGAAGGAAAGGAACTGCCTGGATTGGCGGTTCTTACGGATGGATAAGCGGCCCTGGCGGTGTTCGCCAAGATTATATGCAGACTTGACCGTTTCTCGGGCGCTTGCAATCGCCGGCGGCGCGCTGGGAAATGGCCGAATAAGAAGAGCGAGGTGAATTATGGTGATGACCAAAGAGCGAAAGATTGAAATTGTCAAAGAGCACGGCAAGAGCGAGACGGACACGGGTTCAACCGAAGTTCAGATCGCCCTGTTGACCGAACGCATCGACGAGTTGAACGAGCACTTCAAGATCCACGCGAAAGACCATGCCGGCCGCCGCGGCTTGCTCAAACTGGTAGGCCAACGCAGGAACCTGCTCAGTTATCTACGCGGTGTGGATGTGGAACGCTACCGCGCCATCGTGGGCAAGCTTGGCCTGCGCAAGTAAACTCTGTGCTAGCCTTAGGCATTCGCATTAGTCCCAATCGCGCCTCCCCCCACTCGTCTTTGCGAGGAGGCACGACGAAGCAATCTACTCCGGTCGCAATGTTGCGCTTGGCCAAGGACAAATCCTGACGCCAACAGGATTGAGTGTCGTGGGGCGGCGAGTAGATTGCCGCGGTCGCTTAGGCTCCCTCGCAAAGACGGGGGGAGAAGAGCGATTACGATGTACGAAACGCTATTACTGATCGTAGCCAGTTAGCAACACCAATCAGAAAAAACAGAAGGGTTACATGGAAAACATTGGAACGAGGTGAGAGACGTTCCTCAGCAGGGTCGGCACAGAAAAGTGCGCCCAAAGAAGAAAAGAAAGTAAGGAGAAAAAATGGAACGTCTCTCAGTTCAAGTAGGTACCGAAACAATCACATTTGAAACAGGCAGAATCGCCAAGCAGGCCCAGGGCTCCGTCCTCGTCACCTGCGGCGAGACTATAGTTCTCTCTGCCGTAACCGTAGCCAACAGCATGCGTCCCGGTCAGGATTTCTTTCCGATGACCGTCGACTACCGCGAAAAAGCCTATGCGGCGGGCGCCATTCCCGGCAACTTTTTCCGCCGCGAGGCGCGTCCGAGCGAACGCGAAATCCTCGTATGCCGCCTGACGGACCGGCCACTCCGGCCTCTGTTTCCGAAGGGATTCCTGAACGAAACGCAAGTCTGCCAGACGGTACTGTCGGCGGACAATATCCAAGACCCCGATGTGCTTGCAATCAACGCAGCATCGGCGGCAGTGCACATCTCGAAGATTCCCTTCAACGGCCCCATCGGCGCCGTGCGCATGGGCCGCATCGATGGCGAATTGGTCGTGAATCCCGCTATCGACGATATGGAAGACAGCACGATAGACATCGTCATGGCCGGCACAAAAGACTCGATCGTCATGGTCGAAGGCGGAGCCAGCCAGGAGCCCGAAGATGTCATGCTCGATGCGCTGGACATGGGCCACCAGGAGATCAAGAAGATCATCGCCTGCATCGAGGAGCTTCGCGAGAAGGCGGGCGTAGAAAAAATGGCTTTCGAGCCGCCGGTCATCGACGAAGGCATCAAGTCTGCCGTCGAGGCGATCGCGACCAGAGGCATGAACACTGCCCTTACCATCGCGGGGAAGGAAGCGCGTCAAGATGCGCTCGACGCGGTGAAGGACGAAGTCCACGCCAAGATGGAAGAGAAGCTGGGCGCGGATGACTACGCCGCGCAGCGCGAGGATATCAAGTTGTGCTACTACGCCCTAGAAAAGCACATGATGCGCGTTCAGACGGTTTCGACCCAAAAGCGTGTCGATGGACGCGCGCTCGACGAAATCCGGAAGATCACCATCGAGATGGGCGTTCTTCCGAGAGCCCACGGTTCGACACTCTTTACGCGCGGTGAAACGCAAGCCATCGTCGCTACGACCTTGGGCACGGCGCGCGACGAACAACGCATCGACCAACTTACGGGAGACGTCTTCAAACGCTTCTTCCTGCATTACAACTTCCCGCCATGGTCCGTCGGCGAAACGCGGCGCATCATGGGTCCGGGCCGCCGCGAAGTCGGCCATGGCCGCTTGGCGGAACGCGCGCTCGAAACCGTTGTTCCTTTCGAGTCGAACGGCGCGGAAGAGGATTTCCCTTACACCGTCCGCATCGTGTCGGAGATTACCGAGAGTAACGGTTCCAGTTCGATGGCTTCCGTCTGCGGCGGCAGCCTCAGCATGATGGACGCGGGCGTGAAGACGCTCGCGCCGGTCGCGGGCATCGCTATGGGCCTCATCAAGGAAGGCGACGATGCATGCGTATTGTCGGACATCCTGGGAGTGGAAGATCACCTGGGCGACATGGACTTCAAGGTCTGCGGCACGGCCAACGGGATCACCGCTTTCCAGATGGACTGCAAGATCGCCGGCGTGTCGCGCGACCTCATGGCGAAGGCCCTCGACCAGGCCAAGGCCGGACGCGAACACATTCTCGGCAAGATGGCCGAGGCGATCAGCGGGCCACGCGAAGATCTATCCAAATACGCGCCGCGCATTACGACCATCCAGATTCCGGTCGATAAGATCCGCGATATCATCGGACCTGGCGGCAAGGTCATCCGCGAAATCCAAGCCTCGACGGGCGCCGACGTCAATGTCGAAGATGACGGCAAGATAGCCGTCGCCGCGGCCGATAGCGAAGCGGCCAAAGCCGCTATCGAGATGATCGAGAGTATCACGGCCGAAGCGGAAGTGGGCGCCGTGTATCACGGCACCGTGACCCGCCTGATGAACTTCGGCGCCTTCGTCAATATCGTAGGCACCAGAGAAGGGCTGGTCCACATTTCGGAGATGGCGCTGGGCCGCGTGGACAAAGTCGAAGACGTAATGGATGTGGGCGACGAGGTCGATGTCAAAGTCATCGAGATCGACAACATGGGCCGCGTCAACCTCTCTAAACTCCAGGCCGATGTGGAACTTGGCCGCATCTCCGCAGAAGACTACGAAGAGAAAAAGGCCCGCGCGTCGAAACGGCCTGAACGTGGTCGTGGCGGGCGCGACGGTGGAGGCCGTGGCGGGCGCGACGGTGGAGGCCGAGACCGGCGGTAGTTGTCCGTCTAAGCGCAAAAGTTTTCGCAAATTCCTCCCCTGCATGGGGGAGGGGTTCTGCGATTCTGTGAACCAGCGAGTAACCCGATTTAGAGATCTCCCATGACACTTAGCCCCGGCTATACGAAATACCATCCCACGGTAGCGAAACTCGACAACGGGATGACTGTGGCCTTCGAACATTTGCCCCACCTGCACACGGCCACCATGGGTGTGTGGATTAAGGCCGGCTCGGCCGGGGAGACGGAGAAGCAAGCGGGCATCTCGCATCTCCTGGAACATCTGTTCTTCAAAGGCACTGAGCGGCGCAACAGCCGCGAACTCATGCACGCCATCGAAAGCCGCGGCGGGCATATGAACGCGTTCACCTCGCGCGAGTACACCTGCCTCTACGTGAAGACACTTTCGCAGCACTTGCCCATGGCCATGGACGTCCTGTCCGACGTGCTCAACCATTCCATCTTCTGCGATTTGGAGAAGGAGCGCAGCGTCATTCTCGAGGAAATCGCAGCGGGCATCGATGTGCCCGAGGAGTACGTCCACGATTTGCTGACCATGCGTTTGTGGCCCGATCACGCCTTGGGACGCCCCATCGCCGGTTCAGTCAAATCGGTTTCGGCTATTGGCCTTGAAGACGTCAAGATGTACAAGAACGCGTGGTATCAACCCGGCAACCTGACATTCTGCATCGCCGGCAACTTTGACCAGGCCGATGTGCTCGACACCGTGCGCCAACAATACGGCGATCTCGGCAACTCGGATCAAACACCGGCCTCCGGCCCGCCACCCCTCGGCAATGGCATGCAAATGGTCGACCGCGACATCGCCCAAGACCACGTCACCATGGCGTTTCCAGTGCCGGGTATCGGCGACGGGCGGCGCTATGTGTACGACATGCTCAGCAGCGCGCTCGGGGGCGGCTCTACCTCCCGCCTGTTCGACCGCATCCGCGAAGAGGAGGGCCTCGCCTACTCGATATATTCCTTCCACTCTGGGTATAAAGATGCGGGCGCGCTGGGGATGTACGCGGCGGTCGCGCCGGAGAACCTGAAGAAGGCCGTTGAACTCAGTTGCGAAGAACTGCGCAAGATCAAAGACGAGCCGCTGGACGCCGAGGAACTCGCGAGCAACGCCGAACAGTTGAAGGGCGGCCTGTTGCTGGCGCTCGAAGGCTCCTTCAATCGCATGTCGCGAATCGCACGATCGCTCTTGTACTTCGATCGGATCATCCCTATCGACGAGGTCCTCGACGCCGTCGACGCGGTCACCGCGGAACAGATCCAGACTCTCGCGCAGAAAACCTTTACCGAAGAACAATGCGCCATGACCGTGCTCGGACCATCCAACGGCCCGTCGGCCGCCCTCTCCCTCTAATCCGATAGGAGACAACGCGCCGTGTCCGACAAGGTCGAAGTCTCCATCGCGATCGAATCCCACGGCGAGGGGTTGCCCCTGCCAGGCTACGAAAGCGATTCTGCCGCAGGCATGGATCTGCGCGCGGCCGTGGTAGAGCCACTCACCATAGCGCCCGGCCAACGCGCCCTCGTCCCCACAGGCATTCGCATAGCGCTGCCGGCCGGAACCGAAGCCCAAGTCCGGCCACGTAGCGGCCTCGCCGTCAGGCGCGGGATCGGCCTCGTCAATTCGCCCGGCACCATCGACGCCGACTACCGCGGCGAGATCCGGATCATTCTGATCAACCTGGGCGATGCCGATTTCGTCATCGAACGCGGCGACCGCATCGCGCAACTCGTTGTCGCGCCGGTCCTTCGCGCGGTATGGCGGGAAAGAGACGCCCTGGACGACACCGAGCGTGGCGAAGGCGGATTCGGACACACAGGAGTCTAGACAAAATGTCTTACGGACGTTGAGGTCCGCGGTCAACGCGACCCATTTTCACGCGCGCCCAGGGCACGCCGGGCCGCTTGCGCCACTGGTTCGACCGAGGGCCAAGGATCGCCATTCCCGGCCCGAACAACTTCGACAAGCCCGCCCCTCGGCGCCCAGACTCGCGGGTTCGTTGGACCGAATATGGCCACCGTCGGACAGCCCACAGCCGCTGCAAGGTGTGTGATACCGCTGTCGTTCCCGATGTACACCGCCGTGTTCGCGAGTTGGCTTGCGACATCGGTCAGCGCCGCGTTCGTCAATTGGCTCGCCGCATGCTCCGTCTTCAGGGGCGATTCGCTTTCCATCTCGGCGGGGCCACCGCACCATCGCACCTCGCGGCCCTCGCGCGCAAGCGAGCTGACAAGCTCTTCAAAGTTCGCCAGCGGCCAATTCTTCTTCGGACTCCCGCTACCGGGATGTATAACGACATCATACGCCGCGATCGACTTTGGGACGCTGAGGCGGAAGGGCGGCCGACTCGTCAACTCGATCGATAACGCCTCCGCGTAATACTCTGAAGCGTGCCGATCCCATTGCTGAGGAGGAAGACCGGGATAGACACGCACGTCGCCGATCCCGAGGGCGTTCAACGCCTCGGCAAGCGAACCGTCGTCTTTCATCCAAACGATGGCGCGGTCGAATGAAGCCAGGAACGCTTCAAGCGCGTCCGTAGGTTCGCTGAAGATCGAATCGAATTCCAGCGAGGCAAAACTGTGGACGCGCTCAGCCAATCCGGCGGCTACGGCGATCTCCAAGCGCCCCTTGTCGCCAACAAGTTCGACCGGCCCATCTTCGCTGAGCGCGGCTAACGCCGGACAAGTCAAGATGAAATCGCCGACCCCACCCATGTGGACCATAACGGTCCGAATGCTCATGAGCCCCCCAGCGTCTTCGTTCGCCAGTGCCCGCGGGGACCCGTGTAGAAAGTGGCCGTCCCGAAGTACAGCGGCGAGATATCCGGTCTAGACATTCCAGATCCTCAATCCCCAAGGTCGTTTAGAAGCTACGTACTCTATCATGAAGAAGTCATGGAATATCCCCGTGCCGTAGCAAATTGTGGAGGGTCGAGGCCGTGGCCATGCGCCCCCCACTGCGTTATGATACGACTCGATCATTGCTTTGCCGTACCGAACGTTCACGCTGATGTCGAGAACCGGGAAAGGATACAGGCGCTCGCTGCAATGCCTCGCCGAGGACACCAAAATCAAGAGGAAGTGGACGCCCTCGGGCGGTTGCGCGCGCTCCTTGCCACGCAGCCGCGCGAGTTCTCTCTCAATCTCGCCGTATGCCCCTCCAGTTCATGCCGCGACGGGCTCATCCGATCCTTGCGGGACGTATTCGATTCGATCGACGTTGCACGGGTGTCCGAGAAGACGCTCGACCTGTTCAGCCACGTGCACGACCCGTCCACCGGTGGCCCACGTGACGCGCTCTTCGTCGTGGGCATGGAAGAGGTGTTGACCGGCGAACAGGACGCCGACATATTCCTGCGCGCCCTGGACGCTTCCCCCCGCCGCTTCAAGGCGTGGTACCCCTACCCCGTCGTGTTCTGGGTCGATGAAGATTCCTCGACGATCCTCCTGTCCCATGCGAAGGATTTCTGGGAGTGGCAAACTGGGGTGTTTCGCTTCGACGGGCCCGGGCAAGGCTGAACAGGTCCGCTACTTCGCGGCCGCCATTTCCCTCAATTTCGTTTTCAGGATTTTCCCCGAGGGTCCAAGGGGGAAACTGCCGATGACTTCGACGACGCGCGGGTACTTGTACGCGGCCATTTGTTCTTTGGACCAAGCCTTTATTTCCGTGGGATCGAGAGTCTTGCCGGCCTTGGGGATGACGTAGGCCATGATCTCCTCGCCGAGCTCTCGATGGGGAATGCCAATGACGGCGACGAGAGACACATCCGGATGGGTAACGATGACTTCTTCGAGTTCGCGGGGATAGACGTTGTATCCGCCGCGAATGATCATGTCCTTCGTACGATCCACGATGTAGAAATGCCCGTCCTCGTCAATCGAGCCCACATCGCCTGAGTGAAACCAGCCGCCCCGGAACGCTTCCTCGTTGGCTTCGGGCCGTTGATAATAGCCCTTCATGATGTTGTGTCCGCGGATGACGACTTCGCCCGGTTTGCCCACGGCGGCGTCGTTCATGTCTTCATCGACGCAACGCATCTCGACACCCCAGACGGGCACGCCGATCGAGCCGTGTTTACGTTCCATGCCGAGCCGGTTGAAGCAGGCGATGGGCGAGGTTTCGGAGAGCCCATAGCCTTCGAGGATGACCACTCGATACTTCTCCTCGAACTCTCTCATGACTTCGACTGGCATCGCAGCGCCGCCGCAACTGCAAAAGCGCAGGTTCTCCCTAATCTTGTCCAAGTCGAATTCGTCCGCCCCGGCGTAGTTCAGCACTTCCCAATACATCGTCGGCACACCCGCGAACATAGTGACCCCTTCATCTTGGAAGAGGCGCAAGACGTCCCCTGCGTTGAAGCGCGGCAACAACACCAGGGTGGCCCCGGCCTGGATGCCGCCGTTCAGCATCACGGTTTGGCCGTAGGAATGGAAAAGCGGCAATACCACGAGGTAGGTGTCTTCGTGCGTCGTATGGCCCAGCGTATTGGAAACCAGGGCATTCAAGATCATGTTGGAATGGGTCAGCTCGGCCCCTTTCGGCAAGCCTGTCGTCCCGGACGTGTAAAGGATCACCGCGGTGTCGTTGGCGTCCATCTGCTCCGTATCGAACTGATCGGGCTGGCTTTCGATCAAAGCGGCAAGCGTCTTGCCGCCCTCGATGGGAGAGTTGCCGCCCGGTGTGGCCGGGAGGTACCAAACGTGGCGGCATTCATCCACATCGGAAAAGGCCCCGGCGCCCTCTTGCGCGACAGGCAACTCGGGCGAACCCTCGAAACAGAACAGGGCAACCGAATCGGAGTCCTTCATGTGATAGGCCATCTCGCGGCGTTTCAGGAGCACGTTCAGCGGGACGACGGCGCAACCTGCCTTCAGGATTCCATAGTAGACCATGGGAAAGTACGGGAGGTTGGGGCAGCAGATGGCGACTTTCTCGCCGCGCTCGATTCCCGAGGCGCGTAGCCCGTTGGCGACCTGGCTAGAAATGGAATCAAGATCTTCGTAGGAGATGGATGTGCCCATGCAAGAAACCGCTGTTTTCTCGGGGTAGTGGCAGGCGCTGTCGGTCAACGAGACGGCTAGATTTTGCATAATGTAAGGTCTCCTTTCGGCGCTATGCTCGCAGGGCATTGGAAACGAGAGGGAAGCTTTGATTCTTTCACGATTCATTCGAAGAATCAAGCGCAGTTCGCGGCATGGCTCGGAAGAAACAGCAAAATGGATACATTGGCTCTTGGGCTGAACGCTTACGCCTGATCGATTCTCGCCCGCAGAGCCGGTGGCTTAACCCGGTTAACGATAAGTTCGCGCATAAGTACATGCGCCGAACCACATACCATAATTCTCGCGTCCACCAAACAAAGGCCAACGAGAAACCATGCGTCTACGGAAGAAAGAGATGCGCCGCGTATTCCTGTTCGCGGCGATGGTAGCCGTATTGGCCGGGATCATCGTCTATGTCAAGCATCGGCCTCAGCCAGCGCTCGTAATGCCGCCCAAGCCGCGCGAAGAGGCCGTCCTGCGCGAGATGCCGCCTGAGTTCAAATCGAGACGAACCGAAAAGCAGAAAACAGAAGCACACATAGCCGACGGCTCGGATCTGCCCAACTACAAGAACGGTTACTTCGTTCTCGTCGAAGCTGCGATACTGCTACCCGACCGACCCTCGGGGCGCGGTTCTGTGGCGATGCGTCATCCAGTAGCGAAACTCTTAGTATTGCACGAGCAAGAGCTTCCCGCTTTGGGCGACTATCTTCAACAATGCGAACCGGTCATCAGGTTGGCACGGACGGCGCTTGGTGCTGCGTACTTCCGCTATCCGGAAGACCACTATTATCCCCTTGACTTTTCTCGCAGGATCTACAGGGGCGCTTCGTATTTTTCGCGCCTTATGGCCGCCCAAGCAGTCTACCTCGCGCAAGCAGAAGAGGATCTCGATAGGGCGTTGGAGACGCTGACCGACGCCGTCATGTTGACGCAGCTCTGCCTGAGCGATGGAGGTCCATTTGATGCGATGCAATTTAGATGGTTGTTCACGAACCCGAGTATGGGGCTGTCTTTTGCCGACTTCGCCAAAGAGCAACTGTAACGGAGAACATACTGGCTGCACAGCAGCGCGTCCAAGAGGCCATAAGCAACCCCTTCTAGACGGCACGACCAGTGTTACGCACAATTTCCTAGTCAACTGGAGCATGGATTGGGTGTATGATCAATACGACGACGCGCGCGTGACCCGGCAGTGAAAGTCAGAAGTCAGTTATCTGAACGGAAACAAGGGTCGCTTCCTCGACGCCTTGGAGCAACCGTGGCCAGAGTTTGACCGGTGGTATCGGCAGTCTTCCCAGGAAGCACCCGAAGGTTTCGCATCTTCGTGCCACAAGTAGCTTGAGCATATCAAGCGCATGCAGACATCCTGGACCGATATGGTTCAACGCGTGGTCCTTGTCGCTTGCGTTTGAGCGGTATAAGCGTGACCACGCGCAACATCCGAACCGAGTTGACGAGCTAGCCCCCGACTGTATTTCTGAAACCCTCGCCGACCCCTCCACCGGACGACCCTACGTCCACGAAGTGAATCCCGGTGGCTACGCAATCGAGGAGCATGAGAGCTAACTCATCATTGAGCCACCAGCTGTGTCTATTGGATCGACCGGTCCCTAACAGTCCGGGCTAGTCCAGTGCCGGCAGGGCTTTCGCGCTTCCTTGGGCGCGTTCGCCGTCCGTCTTCTCCAAGAACGCCTCGACCGTCATCTGGCCGAGATCGCCTTCAGATCGGTCGCGGACCGACACGGTTCCCTCTTCCACTTCCCTCTTTCCGAGGATGAACGCGTAAGGAATCTTCTGGTTCTGCGCGTCGCGTATCTTGGCGTTCATCCGCTGGGAAGAAGCGTCGATTTCGGCGCGCAGCCCTTCGCGCTTGAGGCGCTCCAAGACTTCCTGCCCATAACCGAGCTGCTCGTCCGTGATCGGGATCACCATGATTTGAACGGGAGCGATCCACAGTGGGAACGCGCCCTTGTAGTGTTCCACAAGCATAGCGAAAAAACGCTCCGCGCTGCCGAATAGGGCCCGGTGCACCATGTAGGGCCGATGCTTCTCGCCGTCGTCGCCGATAAAGGTCATGTCGAAACGCTCGGGCAGGTTGAAGTCAAGCTGAACCGTGCTCAACTGCCATTCACGGCCCAGTGCGTCGCGCAGTTTCAGATCGATCTTCGGTCCGTAGAACGCACCACCCCCCTCATCGATATCGAAGGGCACGCCTTCCGCTTCGAGCGCCGCGCGCAGATCCGATTGCGCGTTCTCCCACTTAGCCGGTTGGCCGATAGATTTCTCAGGGGGTCTCGTCGAGAGATAGGCCTTGATGTCGGACAGGCCGAATTCGCGCAACACGTAGAGGGAAAAACGCAGCGCGTTCCGGACCTCTTGCGCCAACTGATACGGTGTGCAAAAGATGTGCGCGTCGTCCTGCGTAAAGCCGCGCACCCGCGTCATCCCGTGCAGCGCGCCGCTCCGCTCATAGCGGTACACCGTCCCAAACTCGGCCAAGCGCAGCGGCAACTCGCGGTACGAGCGCGGACGCGTCTTGTAGATCTGAATGTGGAACGGACAATTCATCGGCTTGAGGTAGTATTCCTCGCCATCAATTTCCATGGACGAATACATGTCGTCACGGTAGAAATCGAGATGACCGGAGGTTTCCCACAGCGCCGCCTTGCCGATATGCGGCGTATTCACGAACTCGTATCCGTTGAGCTGGTGCGCCGCGAGGCTAAAGCGCTCGGAAAGATAGCGCACCATCCCGCCCTTCGGCTGCCACAAGACGAGGCCCTGTCCGACCGCATTCGAAGTCGTGTACAACTCCAACTGCTTATTCAGGAGGCGGTGGTCCCGCTCCTTCGCTTCCTTGAGGCGATTCAAGTGATCCTTGAGGTCACCTTTGGAAAACCACGCCGTCCCGTAGATCCGCTGGAGCTGCGGATTCTTCTCGTTGCCGCGCCAATAGGCCGACGATACGTGGAACAGCTTGATGCCCTTCGGATGTAGTTTCCCCGTGCTCTCGACATGCGGGCCGCGGCACAGATCCACAAAATTCCCGTTGCGGTACATGGTTAGCTTCAGGTCGCCGCCGTCCGCACGCTCGAGGTTTTCATCCAGATTCCCGCTGGAAATCAGATCGAGCAGCTCCTTCTTATAGGGCTGCCCATCCGACATGGCGAGGGCCTCCTCCATAGTGACTTCCGAGCGCCCGAAGGGCTGGTCCTCTTTGATAATCCGCCTCATGCGGTTCTCGAAATCGGCCAGGTCGTCGTCCGTCAGCGGCCGCGGCAAATCGAAATCGTAGTAGAACCCATCCTCGATCGGAGGGCCGATCCCGAACTTCGCGTCGGGAAACACCTCGAGAACGGCCGTCGCCAGCACATGGGCCGCCGAATGCCGGTAAGCGTAATACTCGTCGTTCACATCCACGTTCGCACCTTCTCCTTTTCAGGGGACACCGGGATTATACGCATCCCCGCGTGGGCAGGCGGGGTGTCGAGTCGCACCGGGGAGGAGCCATGATACGCGACGCCAGGCTTGTGGACAAACGCGGACCGCGCCGCGCCACTTTGCCGGTTGCAACCGAATCGTGACCCTCCTTAACGAAAATACATCCTATTCTATCATTACAAGTCAGAATCCGCTTCGCGGGAAGTTGGGAGAAGAACGTGGCGGCAAGGTGGCATGGGCTTCCAGCCCATGAATCACAGGCAGAGCAGGCGGCTCAATGATAAGTT
>PVBE010959422.1_pt1 | contig 17555 bp, 18 predicted proteins | sample 1631181 | NCBI WGS metagenome assembly PVBE01 (sample SAMN08397723, study PRJNA350692) | Marine metagenome, whole genome shotgun sequencing project. | isolation source: water | place: Pacific Ocean | collected 2012-04 | reverse complement strand
TCTATTTTCTTGCTAGCCTAAAAATAGCCAGATGGGGTCCTCTACGGATCATTTCGGGTGACAACAATTAGCCATTCCCTATTCTCCTGAATTGGGCGTGGCTATTTTGTTTATCACCCCGGGTCGGATCTGGGCCCGTGGGGGTAATGGTAATCCCATCAGGCTTGTCACCCGAAATTGCGGGTTCGAATCCGGTCGGGTCCACCACGTCGGTCGCGACCGACGTGACATGCCAGCGAATAGCTGCGGCCCGGGACCAAAGAAGCCCCGCCGTCCAAACGGACAGCGGGGCTCTTAATTATGCCTTTAAAATTCCTTCGCCGCATCCACAATCTCACTCAGCTTGATGAGCTTCTTTTCATCACTCGTCCGCTCTTTCCACTCAACCGAATCATCCTTCAGCGTCTTTTCCGAGATGACGAGTCTGAGTGGAATGCCGATCAAATCTGAGTCGGCGAATTTTGCGCCAGGCGAAGCGTCACGATCATCCCAGAGCACTTCGATCCCCGCTTCCTCGAGATCGCCATACAAATCTTCACTCACGTTGTTGATACGCTCCTGCACCTCATCATCCTTCGACGCGAGCGAAATCAAATGCACAGCAAACGGCGCGATCGACTTTGGCCAGATTATTCCGTTCTCATCGTGATGCACTTCCACGACCGATCCCATCGTGCGCGATGGTCCGATTCCGTAGCAGCCCATGATGATCGGGATCATCTTTCCATCCTGGCCCGTCACCTTAAACTTGAACGCGTCAGAAAACTTACACTCAAGCGGGAAAATGTTCCCCACCTCAATCGACTTCTTGATCTCGTACTTCTTCTCATTCTCCCATTCCTCCTCTGGCAAAATCTCCCGATTGATCGCCTCGCCCGTTTTCTTATCGATGTACACATGGTCCTCCCCTGATTCGGTCGGCACCTGAAACTCATGTGAGTTCTTCTCAGTAAACACACCGCCAGACGCCGCGACCACCATCGCATCGAGCCCACACCGCTCATAAATTTTGAGATACGCCTCCTTCGACTTTTCATAAAAGTCGAGAAAATCCTCTTCGGTCGCATGAAAACTATAAAGGTCCTTCATCGAAAACTCTCTTCCACGCAGGAGTCCAGACTTTGCTCGCGGCTCATTGCGAAACTTATCCTGAATCTGATACACCGCCACGGGCAAATCTTTATACGACTTCACAAACTGCTGAACGAGTGGCGTGATCACTTCTTCCGCAGTTGAGCTCAGACTGTACTCTTTCTTCCCCGCACCTTCGAGCTTGAACATCACATCGATCTCATCCCATCGACCCGTTTTATCGTAAAGCTTCTTCGGGTGGAGCGCCGGCATCAAAACCTCCTGCGCACCGAGCGCGTCCATTTCCTCGCGGACGATCGTCTTGATCTTGCGAAGCACGCGAAGACCGAGCGGGAGGTATGTGTAAATCCCGGCGGCGAGCTGACTGATGAATCCGGCCTGCGATAACAGGCGCGCGTTCGGAGAATCCGCGTCCGCTGGAGCGTCTTTGCGAGTTTTCGTAAAAAGATGTGACTGTTTCATACGGAAGTAGACTACCTTCTAGGCGCTATCGTGGCAAACCACGTGGCGATCGGAACGGTGAGCACGAGCGCGGTGGTGCCGGCGAGGGTGCGGACGATTTCTTCGGCGATGATCGGCTCGTTCAGGAATCGTGCGAGTTCGATTTCGTTTGTGACGAGGAAGAGGAGGAAAAGCGGCATAGCGACACCAGCGTAGGCGAGCACAAGCGTGTTCACGGTAGAGGCGATGTGATGCCGGCCGATACGCATGGCGCGCCGGAAGAGTTCTTTGTCATCGAGCTCTGGGTTTGCCTCGCGCAGCTCTGCCACCGTCTCACTCTGCGCGATCGCGATATCGTCGAGCACACCCACGGCACCGAGGATGATCCCAGCGAGAAGCAGTCCCTTGAACGAAACGATTTCTACCGTCGTGAACGAGAGCAGGGCCGCTTCTTCAGATCCAAGTCCGGTGAGACGCGCAAGCTCAACGAACAAGTGTGCAAACGCAACCACGAGCGCGAGACCGATCAGGGTCGCAAGGAGCGCCATGAGGGTCTGTTTGTTAAAGCCATGCGCGAGGTGCATGTTTACGATGAGAATCATCGCGGCACCGATAACCGTGATGATCACCGGATCTCCTCCGGCAAGAATCTGCGGGAGGATGAACAAGAACAGAACCGCAATCGTCACAGCCAGGCCGATCATCGCGAGGAGGCCGCGAAGCCAACCAACGAGCAACGTCACGCCCACAAAAATGAGCAGGATGATAAGCAGCATCGGCGTACGCACCACATCACTGATGTAGGCGGTCTCATTCCCATCCGCGTCCATGACCACCTGCAGCATCACGAGATCTCCTTCTTTAAGCGCGTAGGGCTCGAGATCCGTATACGCATCCGATGAATCGATCACATACGAATCTCCCCCGTCTGTCCGCGCCTCGATGATCGTTTTCGATTCTCCCCCCTCGACCGTCTCCTCAATCAAATTCAAAATCGTGGCCTGGACCTCTACCGTTTCTTGCGCCGAGGCGACGCCAAAGCTCAGCATCCCGCTGATCAAGATCAAAAAGAGGAGAACACGTTTCATAATAGTGGAATGATAACAGATTTAGTCCTGACATTCGATTTATCCACAAAAACGTTTGATCGAAATTGCAAATGCACATATATTGCAAATGCAACTCGTTTGCATTTGCAACTTATTTGCACTTATGGATAAACATCGAAACGCCTGCAATATCAACGATGTGATAAAGAACCACGGACTAAAGTGGTCTGTTATTCGTCATACAATCGTCACACATTTCACAAAGCCTCGAGTGTGGAGTGCGTCACAACTCATGGAGGCTATCGAGTGGCCCGACATCTCAACCATTTACCGCAATCTGAAAAAACTCACCGAACGAGAGCTCATTGAGCCGCTCCTCGTTCACAACGGACAGACATATTACGAATGGAGCGAACGCGACCATCATGATCATGTGATCTGCTCTGACTGCGATGCTGTCGAATGCGTCCCCTGCCCCACCCCGAAGCTGAACTCGCATCGCCTACAGCTACACGATCTCTGTTCATCATGCCGCTAACATATGAAGAAACTCTTTCTTCTCATCGGGCTCGTGGTCATTGGTAGCGCACTCGTCCTCCTGCTACAAAGTGAATCTGAGCAAAACGAACCATCCGCCGACGTGGCTGCAACCATCTATCCGATTTATGACATCACACGCTCGATTGCCGGCGATGCACTCAACGTTGGACTCGTCCTTCCGGCCGGCGCCAGCCCGCACACATTTGAACCGACTCCATCACTCGTGCGCAAACTCAGCGATGCATCGGTGGTGTACGCAATTGGCCATGGATTTGATGATTGGGTAGACTCGGTGATTGAGACGGTGGAGTCGGAGAAGTTTATCGTCGACGGCGGAGTAAAACTTCGAGAGGCTGAGGAGCATGAGGAGGAGGGCGGGCACCACGGTGAAGAGGATCCGCACTACTGGCTTTCGGTCACACACGCTATCGTGATCGCCTCGAACATCAAGACCGACCTCTCCTCCAGGTACCCAGAGTATGAAGAAACATTCACGATCAACCTAGCCGACTACAGCAGCAAACTTGTTGAGACAGATCTAGAGATTCGACGTGTGCTCGGAGAAATCGAAAACCGCGGGCTCATCACCCTGCACGACGCATGGTATTATTTTGCTGAGGAGTACGATCTCGACATTGTCGGAACGTTCGAGCCAACAGCCGGGCGTGAACCAACTCCGCAATACCTCGCCGACCTCATCGGCGCCATCGAGGCGTCGCAGGCCACCACGCTCTACACTGAACCGCAGCTCGGCACGGACAGCCTCACAAGCTTCCTCGCAGACTACAACCTCTCCCTTGCCGAGCTCGATCCCATCGGGGGACAATCAAACGAGACGTATATTGAAATGATGCTTCAAAATGCCCAAACGATCGCGAACAATCAGTAGCAAGTCACAAGCAGCAAATGGCAAATCGGCGATCACCGTGAAAGATCTCACGGTGCGCTACGACGGCCCAAGCGTTATCGAGAACGTCTCCTTTTCGGTTCCTGATGGTCACATCGCCGCCGTCCTTGGTCCAAACGGCTCTGGGAAGTCCACACTCATCAAAACGATCCTCGGACTCATCAAGCCGCAAAGCGGAACGATCCGTCTGTTTGGGAAAGACCTCCACGAAGTGAGGCGACTCATCGGCTACGTCCCCCAGCGGTTTGATTTCGATAAGCACTTCCCCATCACCGTTCACGAATTCCTCGACCTCACCACACACCGCCATCAGGATTCATCGAACATGATGAACAAACTCCGCGCCGTGGGTCTTTCAAAATCGATCCTCAAAAAACGCATCGGCACCCTATCTGGCGGGCAGCTCCAACGCGTGCTTATCGCTCAGGCCACACTGCACGACCCGAGCCTGCTCATTCTCGACGAGCCCGCGACCGGGATCGACATCGTTGGAGAGGAAGCGTTCATCAACATATTGAAGACGCTCAACAAAGAGCAGCACACCACCATCCTCCTCGTGTCTCACGACGTCGCGATGGTGCTCAGACTCGTTGACACCGTGGTGTGCATCAATAAGAAGCTCATGTGCGCCGGCCCGCCGAAGTCCGCCCTGACTCAGCGGAAACTCGAAGATCTCTACGGAGGCGAAACCCACCTTTACGAACACGACCATGCTTGATCTCCTTTCCTATCCGTTCATGCAACGCGCACTCATTGCCGGAATTATCCTCGGGCTGTTGTTCGCATCCCTCGGCGTGATTGCGACCTTGCGCAAGATGGCCTTCTTCGGCGAAGGGGTCGCGCACGCCTCGCTCGCCGGGATCGCGATTGGCGTCCTCGCCGGCGTCGCCCCCCTCCCGCTCGCGCTCGCCTGGGGCGCAGGCGTGGCGACGCTCATTTACGTTCTCGAACGAACAACCAAACTCTCTTCCGATACTCTGATCGGTATCCTTTTCACCGCAAGCATGGCGCTCGGCGTTGTTCTCATCGCGCAGACGGAAGGCTATCAACCGGAGCTCCTCTCATTCCTTTTTGGAAGCATCCTCACAATCAAAACGGGCGACCTTGCGCTCATCGCCATCTTCGCCGTCCTGATCCTCGGCTGGTTCTTCCTGTCGCTCCGTCAGCTCACCCTCCTCTCTCTCTCAGAAGAAAGCGCGTCCGTCGCCGGTGTCCCTGTCCGCGCGCAGACGTTCATCTTCTACATCTCGCTCGCCATCGCAACGGTCCTTGGAGTAAAGATTCTTGGAATCATCCTCGTCTCTGCCCTGATTGTTCTGCCGCCAGCGATAAGCAGACTCTTTACCTCGTCGTTTAAAAGTTACCTAACGGTCTCGATTGTTGTTGCCGAGTTCATCATGGTCGTTGGTTTGATCCTCTCGTTCGAACTCGACCTTCCAAGCGGCGCGATGATCGTCCTCGTGGGTAGTGGACTCTTTTTGATCGCCGCCCTTGTGACCGCGCGTCAGGCATGAAGCCATTTTGCCAACACTGCCTTCCATCAAAACGTCGGAGCCACGTGGGTCCGATGCTAACCTGGTACACGGAGCATGCCGCCGAGTTCATGGCGACCCCCTACCGTGTCCTCGCCGGAAGTCGAAGTAGCGCATGGACGGGCCGTATCAACCAAGCGATCATGGACCTTCTTGCCGGCTTAAAAATGGTGACCTACGACGATGCGCCAAACCCCGAGAAGCTCAACCGCCGTGGGCGGATTTTTTTTGATGAAGCGAAGCGGCGTGGCTTCAATATTCGCGCGGTAAAAATCTTTAACCGTTACACAAACGAGTACCTTTTTTGTCACCGAGGTCGACGCCACCTGTACCAAAGTAACCCCCTGCTGATCTGGGAGCCGATGACCATGTTCGATGAAAAACGCGCAGCAAAAAAACTTTTGAAAAAACACGAACTCCCCCACGCGCACGGGGACAGTTTCTTTCAGGCAAAGCCTGCAATCGAATTCGCCCGCACCCTTAACTGGCCACTTGTTGTAAAACCCGATGGCGGATCACTCAGTCATCATGCGACGTATCCAGTCGAGGACGAAGCGCAGCTTAAAGATGCGATACGCATCGCAAAAGAATATCAACCTGCATTCGTGGTGGAGGAATTCGTAGAAGGGGATCTTTATCGCGGGACCGTCATCGATCAAGAACATGTATTTGTGTGCAGAAAAGACCCGGCATCAAAAACTGATGACGATGGATCAAACAAGGCCGTCCTGGCGCTCGGTTGCCGGGTGATCAATTGTACGAGCGAAACCCACCCAGACAACATCGAACTCTTCAAACAAATCGCCCGCGCTGCAGAGATGGATCTTGTTGGCATCGACTTCATCTGCCCCGACATCAAAAAATCTTGGCAGGAACAAAAAACGGCTGTGATTGAACTCAACAGCCTGCCCTACATTGATATGCATCAGTTCCCAGATGAGGGAGCGAGCGAGCGTGTGGATGCGCTAGTATGGGATGTCGTCCTGAAAAAGTTAGAACCCTCCGCTCCAGGTCGGGCTCTCGACGCCAAGGAAATGCGCAACGATCAAAACAATCCCGATCCCCATGACCACGTAGGCAATACGAACAATCGCTGCGGCATCGGGGTCATCGCGGGTGAAGGCAACGAAAATAAAAGCCGCGAAACCGAGAATCAAAATAATCGGCACGCCAGCAAGGATAATTCCACTGAGGAGGAGAAATGACATAGTGTCTGAGCCTAGCGAGAATAGAGACTTCTGTCAAGCATTATATCAGGTATTGACTCGGCTGCTGTTATTCGCTATCATCCCAGCACAAAATGCGCCGTTAGCTCAGTGGATCAGAGCACTTGGCTTCGGACCAAGGGGTCGGGGGTTCGAATCCCTCACGGCGCACCAGAAATTTTGTAAGCGCCGATAGCTCAGTTGGTAGAGCAGGTGGCTCTTAACCACTTGGCCGCAGGTTCGAGTCCTGCTCGGCGCACCAAAAAGACACCTCAATGCGAGGTGCTTTTTTGTTTCCTCAAGTCTTGACAATCCAGCGATTTTCTGCTACGCTCCCTTTCTGTACTTTCACTATCAACCACCACCCTAGGAGGGAACCTTGAGCCTCGTCAACTTCTATGTCCTGCGACACGGACAGAAGGCCGAACTCCTCCGCTGCCCTCACGTGGACGGACCCAAGGCCGACGTCGACTGACGTCCCACCCTTCGACAAGCTCAGGATCATCCCGAGCCGACCGATGGATGACCTCAACGCCCCGATCCAGTCTAACTGGACTCGGGGCGTGATTCTTTTTCAAAGCAGCGGGAGGGTCACAGACCCTCCCCTACCGTTTTCGTACGATACCTACATCCGCGTCCACCTCCACCTCATCTCCATCTTTGAACACCTTCGTCGCCGATTTCGTCCCGATCACCGTCGGGATTTTCATTTCGCGCGCGATGATTGCGGCGTGGCTCAAAATCCCACCCTCATCCGTAATGATCGCCGCCGCGCGCTTCATGAGTGGCACGTATTCAGGCGTCGTCATTTTACAAACAAGGACATCGCCGTCCTGAAAGTCACACGTCATGATCTCTTCGATCGGGACGATCCGAGCAAAGCTCGAACCGCGACGAACTCCTCATCAAGATCTTTGAACGCCCTCGTGATCTCTTTCCGTATCTCACCCGGCATCTCTTTAGAAAGCAAAACACCTCGGATTCTCTCCGAAGCATCATCAATCGTGTGCGTCATATGCACATCAACCTCGCAAAGCGCCGCATCAATCTCCGCGCGAAGTTCGTGCGCATCCAAAAACTTCTCAAACGCGCTCGTCAAAACGACAAAACCAGAAGGAACCGTCGCCCCCGCACGCGTAAGCTCCCCAAGCGAAGCGCCTTTGCCGCCGGCAGTGCGCACGTCCCCCTTCGCTAAATCCTGAATGCGTGTCGTGTAGCGCATAGGAGGAATAGGAAGTATAGGAATGATAGGAAGTATGTGTTTCGAGCGCGCGAAGGGGTTACCACCCCTTCGCATCGAGCGCCGCTTGCGCGGCGGAGACTTGGGCTTCTTGCTTGCTCATTCCTGTTCCCTTTGCCACAAGCTCGCCGCCGAGGTACGCGCCAACGCTGAACGTCTTGTTGTGATCGGGTCCTGTCTCTTCGAGCACCTTATAAGTCGGCGTTACGCTGAGGCGTGACTGAGACTCTTCCTGGAACCGACTCTTTGGATCAATGTAAAGCTTCTTCTCGAGAATCTCCGGAAGCGTTGAGAGTACGTTGTCATCGATAAACTTCTTTGCCTCATCCCATCCGTAATCGACGTACACCGCTCCGATGATCGCCTCCATCGCGTTTGCCAAAATGTAGTTTCGGGCTTTTTCCGAGGTGTCCTTCTGCTCCCCCTTTGACAGATACATGTAGTCCTCGATCCCGAGCTGGCGTCCGATCTTCGCGAGGTTGACTCCGTTCACGAGAGCCGCGCGCCAGTTCGTGAGCTCCCCTTCTGGGTTCTCATAATTTTCGTACAGGTATTTGGTGACAACGAGTTCGAGCACCGCGTCGCCCAGGAACTCCAGTCGCTCATTGTGTCCGAGCGGAAAGTCCGGATGCTCGTTGAGGTAGGATCGATGGACAACTGCTTGCTCGAGGTGCCCATCTTCTTTGAGTGGTACGTTGATGTGTTTTGCTAAGGCTTCTATATCATGACGCATACTGGATTTTAGGTTTGAGGTTTCTCTTCCTTATCTTCTTCTTTCTTCTCCTTTATCTCTTCTTTCTTATCGATCTCCTTAAGCGTCCCTTTTGCGATCATATCTTTATAGATCGCTCCGAGAACACCGTTGATGAATTTTCCTGATGCTCCCCCACCGAACGACTTCCCGAGCTCGATCGCTTCGTTGATTGATACCTTTGACGGGATCGACTCATCGAACTTCAGCTCATACGCCCCAAGGCGCAAGATGTTTCTGTCGACGATCGTCATATCTGCGATCGTCCAGTCTGGAGCAAAATGACTGAGTAGCTCGTCGATCTCCTTAATATTCTCCACTGTTGCCGTCACCTGCTTCCCAACATATTCCCCATCATCAAAATTCGGCGCGAATTCCTCCTTCACGTGTGAGATGATTTCTGAAAGCTTTGCCGTGTCCTGCTCTCTAAAATCCCATTCAAACAGACACTGCATCGCCATGGTCCGTGCTAAGTGACGATTCGACATATGTCACATGATACCACAAAGCAAAGATGCCCCGATTGGGACACCTAAGCGGCTTTTTCTTTTTTATTTGACTCCTTTGCTTCGCCAGAATCCTTCGCAGTCTTCTCAATCTTTGCTGGCGCGGCAGGCTTTACATCCTTCACTGCCTCCCCAACGCTCCTTCCTTTATATTGACCACACGCGGCACAAGCATTGTGAGGCTTTACGGGAGCCTTACAATTCGTGCACACCCCAAGACTCTGCGCTTTAAGCGCATGATGGGCCCGGCGGCGGCGAACCCTGGAGCTCGCGTTTCGAAACTTTGGAACTGACATACGGCAGGAGTGTAGATGAAACGTCCCAAATCGTCAAGTTCAGAGCTCTACATCCACCAGAATATCCTTAACCGTCTGAACATCGAGTCCCATGGCGCTAAGAAGGATGAAAAGATCTTCCGCTTCATCAAGATGCTCTTCCATCGTGTTGTCATTGAGCACCAATCCAAGCACCTGCCCTTCTTCTGCCCCGTAGACACGTTCCTGAATCTCTTCGAGGGTGAGGTCGTACGAGAGATGATCGATCGCAAATCCCATCTTGCCGAGCTCAATCACATCCACGCCGTTGTACGTTGCGGCAATCGGGGAACTGATCATATCTTCTGGTGACGGGCCTCCCTGACTTCCAAAGGTCGATCCGCTCGCTGTTGGATTTTCTGCCCCATCTCCACGGTTTGTTGTGTTGTAAAGAATCCCCTCAGGAAAATCAACGTCTTCATCTGTCATTCCCGTCGTAAGAATCTGTCCACTCGCCGGAAGTTGATTCAAAATTACCATCAAGTCTTCCATGTCCCCCAGAAAATCATTGCGCCCACTTGTTGCGGGTGTATTTGAATACCCATCCCACGAAGCATGGGAAATTCCGTGGTGATGCATAGCGAGCTCGTGACCGGATGATTCCCACGCGCGCACCTCGGAGAGCTTACCTTCCTCGAGGGCATAGGAAGCCCAACCGGGAGTAAAGCCGATTGTGAGCGGAACTTCATATTCATCTGCGAGGGCAACGAGATTCTCGAGGTCTCCCCAGCCCGCATCCATCGTAGACGCTTGCCTCACTTCAAGGTGTACCGTCACAAACGTATCTTCGAGAAGTGGAGTATCGTCAGAATCTTCAATCTCCTGGACGATCTCATCAACCGTTGCATCCGGCTCAGAACTGATGGCCTGAACAATCAGAAACGCAATCCAGCCGAGCATGACCACGGCCACAAAAATAAGCACGCCTGTTGTAAATTTTTTCATGTTCATATGAGGAAAGTATACTCTTCTAAAAGGAAGATACAAACCGGTGGAAACAAAGTGCCGACCCCCGTGAAGGAGTCGGCGAGAAAAGATGAGAACGTTGCCCTACTTGGCGGGCGATGCGCTCTGCTGGCGTCCGCGAGGCTTGCGGCGCGGAACGCGGGGAGTCACCTCGGGCTCCTCCTCGGCAGGCATCGGAAGGGCGAAGCCGAGCTTCCAGTCGAAGCTGCGCGCTCGCTGCGCGGCGCTGAATCCACGGTTGATCGCAACCGTCAGCCCGTGCTTGGTGCAGGCACGGTCCCACAGGCTCCTACCTGCCACTTCGCAGAGCTGCGTCACGACCACAGCGTTGCTGCTCGCCCCGAGCGTCTCGACCACCTCGATCAGATCCGCGGCGGTCGGTCCGTCACCCGGGAGGTCCGTGTCGCCACGGATGGCCGAGGCCACAGAAGACCCGACGATGTCCGAGTTGCGCAGGACCAGCCACGCTTCGCGCGCGACGCGACCCTCATCGATCCGCAGTCCAGGCTTCCGACGCTTGATCTCAATTTTTAGAACTTGCAAACGACACTCCTTTGTGTTTGTTGCCTCGTTCGCGCCCGCTTGGCGCGGAGCGAGTGTATCAGGAGGCGTCCCGACTGTCAATGCTGTGTTATGATCTGTTATATGATGAAAGTTTTTGTCACGATCGTTCTCGTTATCCTTGCCACCTTCTACGGACTCAACTCCCAGGAAAATGACGTGACTCTTACGGAAGTATCAACGGACGACATCTCTGGAGCTTCAATTTGGCTTTATGCCGTTCCGGATGACGAAGGGCGCATTGCTTTCTCTGCAGAAAATAACGGAAAACTTCTTGGAGGTTTCTCCGATGAAGAGAATTCCGAAATGGAGCCAGACTGGCAAACGCTCGTGAGCAAGAATGACATCGATGGCGCGAGCATCGCCGATCATTGGCACATCTTTGCGCGCGGATCTCACTGGATCGTCTTATCAACCGCAGAGGCGGACACAGCTTATCTCTTAAAGCTCGACCGTGAACTAAATCGCATCGCGCTTGAGCGCGTCGTAGACAAGGTAGAGCTTACGGACGAAGACCGTGCCAACCTCAACAATCCAGAAGACGAATCGACGCAAGTAATTCCCACAAACGACATGTTCCTGGTCGAGGATGGCGATGGGGTGACGGCAGGTTTCTTTTTGCCAGGAGTCGGACATCGCTTGTATCGATTTGATGAAAACCTCGCTCTGATCGAGACAATCGACATTGGAAAAAACTGGCGACACAGTAATGGCGCAAGCGCACTGCAATCTGAAGACAAATTTATCGTTCTCGCTCCAGAGCACATGAGTATGTCGCAAGAGGGAGTGGCCTCACTCCTTACGTACGACTCCGACTGGAACTTTCTGTCAGGTCAGGTGCTAATCGAGGAGGACGGAATCAACATCGGAATGCCGAGCGGTGTTTTTCTTGAGGACGGTAGCCTGATTGTCCATGCCCGCGTTCACGACACATCAAAATCATCTCACGGCGGAATGATCGTTCGATATATCTTCGATCCAGATCTCACGCTTATCGAAACCGAGATCGTAAAAGGCACTTCAACTAACTCTCGCGCTCATACGAATCTTTTAGGCGACCTCCTCTTTACAACGTGGGACGCAATGAACCAAACGTTCCTCCGCATTGATTCAATCTCTACCTCTCAATAATAAATAGCTCTTTCCATTGACAGGAGGCTCTTTTTTTGATTGGATATAGGTAAGTCTCGTCCTGAGACTCTCGATTACTCGTACCTTACAATAACCACTCTCCTGGAGGAGACATGACTTCCCTCATCATTCTGATGATCGCTTCAGCGCACGCCGGAGACTGCGCCAACACCACCGCGTCGAGCAATGCAGATCTTTCGTCGGTGATCGCCGCCGGAATGCATGCGTTCAGCGAGATGGAAGACGCACTGCTCACGAGCGCGCTCGCGGACGCTCCGACGTTCCTCGCGTGCCTCGGCGAACCGATCGAGCCGCGTGTCGCAGCCGCCTACTTCCGCCTGCAGGCCATCGAAGCCTTCATGGCAGACGATCTGTGGCTCGCGCGCCGGACATTCCTCGCCGCGCACCGTCTCGACCCGGCCTTTGAACTGCCAACGAGCATCGTTCCGCCTGGCCATGCCCTGCGCGAGCCCTGGAACAGTTCCTTGCTGCTCGAGATCCCGAACGGACAGCGTGTGGACTCTGCTGAAGGCGATGCGTACGTCGACGGCTCTTCCGTCGGACTGCACGCCCCGAACCTCCCGATGATCTTGCAGGTCGTCGTGGAGGGCGAGATCACCGGAACGCAGTACATTCCGCCTCGCCCCGATGCGCGAGAAGAGGAGGTAAGCGATGGCTGACCATCACCTCTTCGAGGGACACAGGCAATATCGCCTCCACGAAGCGATCGGCGAAGGCGGTCAGGCGATGGTCTACCGCGTTTGGGACAAGAAATGGAACAAGGAACGCGCGATCAAGATCCTCACGGTGAACGTCGCGAAGTCCGAGGCGCTGCGGAAGCGTTTCCAGCAAGAGGCGCTACTCATGGCCCGGCTCGAGCACCCGAACATCCTTCGCGTGATCGATGTCGGTGAAGTAGACGACCCGAGTCAGACGGACCCGGAAGATGCCGACTTGCCTCTCGCAGAGCGGCGACCGCTCAAGCGTCCCTTCATCGTCATGGAACTCATGGAGAGAGGGAGCCTGTTTGCTCAGGTATGCGAACACGGTGGCCTCTCGCCGCGCGAGCTGGTCGAAATCACCATCGACCTCATGCGCGCCCTCGGGTACGCACACCAGGGCGGCGTGGTTCACCGAGATGTGAAGCCCGCGAACATCATGATCGACCATCACGGCGTTCGTAAGCTCGGCGACTTCGGTATCGCCCATCTCGACAAAAGCAAGCTCACCAACACCATGGACGGGAGTGCCATGGGCTCGATGCTCTACATGGCGCCCGAGCAGTTCAAGCGAGCGAGCCAAGTCGACCACCGCGCGGACATCTACGCCGTTGGGACTACGATGTGGACCCTCGCTAGGGGTCACGGGCACGAACCGCCACCGAGTTTCTTCGCGGTTTGTAAGATGCGTCCGGAGTTGCTCAAGATTCTTCCTGAGCCGCTCCGAGCAATCATCATCAAGGCCACGCAGGCCGAGCCGAAGGATCGCTTCCAGAGCACCGAGGAGATGATCGAGGCGCTTCTCGCCCTTCCGGCAATGGACGACTTCGTCCCTGAACTCGTCACGCATCGGTTGCCTGACAAGAGCCCTCCGAGTAGTAGCCCGGGAATCGCCCCTAGCTACACCACCCCTTTCGAGGGTATCGGTGTGATGCCTGGGGTTAACCCCGGAAACGGAGGGATGGTAAGTGACGTCGGAGGACCGATTCCGATGCAGCGACCCGCCGCCGCTCCTCGTCCGCCGCTTGTCCCGCCACCTGTCGCCGCGGCAGATGATGGTGATGGACCCCCCAGGTTCACCCATGTTCCTCTCTCAGGCCGGCCAAGTAACGACACAGTCCTCCCGAGTGGTGAACTCCACGGGGGAGAACTTGCCGAAAACACCGCCGCGCCGCGCCGCTTGAGACTCACGGCATTCGTCGCCCTCGCACTTGCTCTCGTGGCAGTCCTGAGATTCGGAGCCTTCCAGTTCCTCATTCCCTCTTCCGGCGAGCCAGTCGCTCCCGCTCCGAAAGTTGTGGTAGCGCCTCAGGTTGAGGAGACCGTCGAAGCGGTCGAGGAGTTTGTGGGGCCGGTCCCAGTAGCCGAAGACCCTGAGCCTGTCGAAGAGCCGAAGGCGAAGACCAAGGCCAAGACGACAACGTCGAAACCAAGGACGCCGAGGCCGCCGCCGGCCCTCGAACCTGAAGCGGCACCCCAGATCGCAACCGTGACGGCGTCCGGTGACGCAGAAGCGGTGTGGCTCCGATCGAGCGCTGGCGTTCGCGTCGAGCTCGGAAGCATCCCGCCGGGGAGCTACCAGATCTACGCCATCTTCGGTGGTAAGGAATCTGTCGCCGGAGCGGTGAGTGCAAAGGACGGCGAGCAGATCACCATCCGATGCGCAAGCAGCTACAAGTCGTGTCAGCCGAAGCGCTGACCCTCGCCCCACCCAACGTCCGAAGACGCTGGGTGGGGTGTTTCTTTTTGTCTTGACGCGTACTCCCCACGATGCTAACGTCACATCTTCGCTTTCTCAGGAGAGAGGCGAGGACGAGCAGATGGAGGTTAGGAATCTCCCATGCTTAAAACCCCTAATCCGCAGGAGCGGAAAGGAAGGTACTGTGCCCGAAAACAAAAGAGGTCTCTTCATCGAGAAGGACCGTGAACTCGAGATGATGATCGAGGATCAGGAAGAACGCCTCACGGCGCTGAACGCCTGGCTCGCCGAGCGCAACCTCAAGCCGCGCGTCACTCGACGCGGGGTTCGTCTTGTCAGCGGGAGGGTCGAAGACCCTCCCCTACATTATTTTTTCTTCTTGGCCGTCTTCTTCTTCGCAGGCTTTTTCTTCTTCACAACCTTCGCCTTCGCCTCAACCACCTTCCCCTTGCCGCTCACGATCTTCTTTGGCTTTGCGCCAGTCTCTTCTACCACGACATCCTCGGGCTCTGTTTCAACAAATGCAATACTCGTCACAGTGTCATCCGCTTTCTTGAATCGCATCACGCGAACGCCCTGCGTTGCACGGCCGAGCTTTGAAATAGACGCGACGCCCATTCGGATCACCTGACCTCCCTCGGAAACCACCAAGAGATCCCGTGTGTCTTTTCCGCTGACCTTTTTTGCGGAAACAAGACGCCCAGTCTTCTTGGTAATCTTCGTGGTACGCACTCCGAGTCCTCCACGCTTTTGCAACTTATACTCCCCAAACGAAGTCCGCTTTCCGTATCCGTTTTCACTGATCACCATGAGGAGTCGCTTCGCCTCGATATCGTCCTTTGAAAGAATGGTCATGCCGACCACTTGATCGTCGCCCTTGAGCTTGATGCCCCGCACGCCAGCAGCGGCGCGGCCCATCACGCGCACATCCTTCTCACCAAAGCGAACCGCCATTCCGCCGGACGTCACGAGCATGACTTGATCTTCCCCTGTCGAGGTTTTCACCCACTCAAGGGCATCCCCATCGCGAAGCTTGATCGCAATGAGTCCTGAGCGGCGGACATTTTCAAACTCAGACAGATCTGTCTTCTTCGCCGTCCCGTGCCTTGTGACCATCACGATGTACTTAGCGCTCTCAATGTCTTCCGACTTCATGGTCGCAGTGACAGTCTCGCCAGACGCGAGTTGCAGGAAGTTCACGATCGCCTGGCCCTTTGCCGTTCGGGACGCCTCTGGAATTTCGTAGACCTTGAGCTTGAACACACGGCCACGTGAGGTGAAGAATAGAAGGTCTTGATGCGTCGTTGCCGTAAAGACCGACTCCACCATGTCTTCTTCCTTGGTACTGAGGCCAACCACACCCTTCCCTCCGCGCGTCTGCTTTCGGAAGGCGTCTGGATCGGTGCGCTTGATGTACCCATCGCGCGTCATCATCACAATCGTCTGCACGTTTGGAATCACGTCTTCCATTGAAAACTCCTTCACGCCGCTCTTCACAATCTTCGTGCGACGATCCTCTCCATACTTTTCTTTAATGCCAACCACTTCACCACGGATCACAGCCATCATCTTCTTTGGAGACTTCAAAATCGCCGTGAGCTCTTTGATGAGATCCATCTTCTCCTTATACTCCTGCTCGATCTTGAGTTGCTCGAGGTTAGCAAGACTCTGGAGTCGCATCTCGAGAATCGCCACCGCCTGACGCTCGGTCATTTTGAATTGCTTCATCAAATTCCCCCGCGCTGCTTCCTTATCTTTCGACTTTTTGATCGTCTTGATCACCGCATCGATCTTTGCGAGCGCAATGCGCAATCCTTCAAGAATATGCGCGCGCTCCTCGGCGCGAGCGAGGTCGAACTCAGTTCGACGTCGAACCACTTCTTGGCGATGCTTGATGTACTCCTCGAGCATCGGTTTGATCCCGAGCACCCGAGGCTGGATGCCATCAATGAGCGCTACCATGTTGAAATGAAAACTCGTCTGAAGCGGCGTCGCTTGATACAAACGATTGAGCACCTTGCGCGGATACGCATCTTTCTTCAGCTCGATCACCACGCGCACGCCATCCTTGTTACTCTCGTCGCGCAAATCTCGAATACCATCAATCTTTTTCTCACGAACCAAAAGCGCAATCTTCTCGAGCATGCTCGCCTTGTTCACCATAAACGGCACCTCGCTCACGATGATCCGATGCGCGCCCTTTTCTCCTTCAACAATCTCCGCAGCGGCGCGAACAACGATCCCTCCCTTCCCAGTCGCATACGCGGCCTTCAAATCCTTCCCACCATACACAATGGCTCCGGTTGGAAAGTCTGGACCCTGCACATACTTCAAAATATCGTCGAGCGTCGCTTCCTTGTTATCGATAAGCTCCAAAATAGCATCGCACAGCTCACGCAAATTGTGCGGCGGAATATTCGTCGCCATTCCAACCGCGATCCCGAGCGTCCCATTCAAAAGCAAGTTCGGGAGCTTAGCCGGCAGCACGGAAGGCTCTCGGTGCGATCCATCATAGTTCGGCCGAAAACTCACTGTATCTTTTTCAATATCTAGAAGAAGCTCTTCTGAAACTGATTCAAGCTTCGCCTCGGTATAACGCATCGCCGCTGCGCGATCTCCGTCCATCGAGCCGAAGTTTCCTTGCCCGCGAACGAGGGGCTGCCTGTACGAAAAGGTTTGTGCCATGCGCACCATCGCCTCGTAAATGGACGAGTCACCATGCGGGTGATACTTCGCCATCACTTCTCCAACCACGTTTGCTGACTTACGGAACCTGGCGCTCGCACGAAGACCGACGGTCCACATAGCGTACAGAATGCGGCGCTGCACCGGCTTGAGTCCGTCGCGCACATCTGGAAGGGCGAGCGAAACGATCACCGACATCGCGTAATCCAAATAACAC
>PVBE011744962.1_pt1 | contig 17556 bp, 17 predicted proteins | sample 1631181 | NCBI WGS metagenome assembly PVBE01 (sample SAMN08397723, study PRJNA350692) | Marine metagenome, whole genome shotgun sequencing project. | isolation source: water | place: Pacific Ocean | collected 2012-04 | reverse complement strand
GTGGTGAATGGTCGGGCCGCTGGGCTTCTGCTAAACACCCGCAAAATCCCACGTTCCGAGTCACCCCGGCGGTGCCTGGAGCGCTTCGAGTCAGCCACTCGCCCCCTCCCGGATGGACCGATAGGGGGCTGCATAGAGCGCGTACCCTGCCCGGGGTTCGAGCCCCCACGGTCGACCGCCCAGGTCGCTGTCGATGTGGGTGCTGGGATCCGGGGACCCGGAGAGTCAAAAGACTTCCGAGCTGGGAACGGGGCAGGTGATTCGCGGCGAGTCAGGTCGGGGATAGGACGGCTCTGGACGGCGGCCCAACCGCAGAAGGAGAGATCCATGTCCGATTCCACGGCCACACCCGAGGCCGACGTCGCTGCCGCTCCGCCCGTCGCGGGCGCCCAGGCAGCTGGCAGTTCCGAAGCCCCCGCCCCCGCCTCCCCCTCCACCCAGAGTGAGCTGGGCAAGGCCCTCGAGGCACAAGAGCTTTCAATTCGCTCGCTGCTCGAAGCCGGCGCGCATTACGGTCATCAGCCCGGGCGCTGGAATCCGCTGATGCGGTCCTACCTCTTCGGCGAGCGCAACGGCACTCACATCATCGACCTCGATCAGACATTGCCCTTGCTGAAGAGCGCGCTCGACTTCCTGCGCGAGACGACCGCCAGTGGCGGCAAGGTGCTCTTCGTGGGAACGAAGCGGCAGGCCGCGCCATCCATGATGGCCGAGGCCACGCGCGCTGGTCAGCACTACGTCAACAACCGCTGGCTCGGTGGCATGCTGACCAACTGGAAGACCGTCAAGAAGTCGATCGACCGCTACAACGCCTATCTCGAAATCCTCGCTTCGGAGGACAAGCGAGCCGAGCTCTCGAAGAAGGAGCTGGCGGGGATGACTCGTCAGGTCGAGAAGTACGCCAAGAGCCTGGCCGGTATTCGCACGATGGAACGTCAGCCCGATGCGCTCTTCATCATCGACGTGGGCAAGGAGGCGATCGCCGTGCATGAGGCCAAGCGTCTGCACATCCCGATCGTCGGCGTCGTGGACTCGAACTGCAGCCCGCGTCACATCGACTTCGTCGTGCCGGGCAACGATGACGCGATTCGGGCCATCGACCTCTACTGTTCGGTCGTGGCGGACGCGTGTCGTGAAGGATACGAGCTGCATCAGGCTGAGCTCGTTTCGCAGCAGGCCAGCCAGCCGGCTCCCCGGAAGAGCGATTCGGGGCCGAAGACCGGCCGGCGGGTGGTCGAGATCAAGCAAGCACCCCGACGCAGTCGAGGCGCGAGCTCATCGGCCGGTGGTGGCAAGGCCTACACCGCCGGTGGCGGCAAGGACGCCGACGCCAGGGCCACGGACAGCACCGCTGCCCGCACTGCCCCCGGCCCTGCGGCCCCCAGCACCGAAAAGACCAAGGACCCGGCTACGGACAAGGCGCCCGCCGCCCCCGCAGCGCCGCTGGAAAGGCCGGCGAGCCCCGAGAGCAGGGAATAATCGGCGGCTCCTCGGCGTCGGCGCTGCACCCGGGGCGCCGAAATCCAGAGGCGCAGCAAACCAGAGCACGCGGGGTGGAGTCGAAATCCAGAGTGGGCTTCGGCTCGGCCTGGACGCAGCTGAGCCCAGACCGGGTTCAGCCAGACGGATCGGGAGATCCGGGAGACCAAGACGGTGGCAGGAATTTCTGCAAAGGAAGTCAAGGCGCTTCGTGATTCCACGGGCGCGGGGATGATGGACTGCAAGCGCGCGCTGGCCGACGCCGAAGGCGACGTCGAAAAGGCGCTGGTGCTTCTGCGTGAGCGGGGTCTGTCCAAGGCCGGCAAGCGCGCGGGACGGGAGACCAGCGAGGGGAAGGTCGAGTATTCGATTTCCGGTGGTCGGGGAACGCTGATCGAGCTGGGTTGCGAGACGGACTTTGTCGCCAAGACGCCCGACTTTCAGAACCTGGCGCAGACTGTTGCGCAAGCCGTGGCCGCGGCGGGCAGTCTGGGCGATGTCGAGGCGGCGCTCGCCGCGCCGATGGATGGCAGCACGGTCGGCGACGTGATCACGGCCGCGGTCGCCAAGGTCGGCGAGAACATCCAGCTCTTGCGCGTCGCGACGCTCGACGTCAAGGGCGTCACCAACGGCTATATCCATGGTCTCGGCAAGCTGGGCGTGCTCGTCGCGCTCGAAACGGATCGGGCCGGAGACGCTCCCCTCGCGTTGGCCAGGGAGCTCGCGATGCACGTGGCTGCCCACGATCCGACACCGCTGGCGGTCGATCGCGACGGGATCTCGCCGGAGGTCGTGAACAAGGAGCGCACCTTCCTGACCAAGGAGGCCCTTGACAGCGGCAAGCCCGCCAAGGTCGTCGATAAGATGGTCGAGGGGCGACTGGGTAAGTTCTACTCCGCCAACTGCCTTCTCGAGCAGGGTTTCGTGAAGGACCCGGACAAGAGCGTCCGTGATATCCTTGCGGAAGCCAGCAAGGCCGCGGGCGGCGACATCAAGGTCGCCAGCTTCGTGCGATTCAAGCTGGGAGAGGCTGCCTCGGAGTGACGACTGCGTACCGGAGGCTTTTACTCAAGCTCTCCGGCGAGGGACTCGCCGGAGAAGACGGTTTCGGGATCCAGCCGGGCCTGATCGCCGGCGTCGCAGAGCAGATCCGCGAAGTCGTCGAGCTCGGCGTACAGGTCAGCGTCGTGATCGGCGGCGGCAATATCATCCGCGGCATCACGGCTGCTGCCGAGGGGATCGATCGCGCGCAGGCCGACTACATGGGCATGCTCGCGAGCGTGATCAACGCGATGGCTCTGCAGGATGCGCTCGAGAAGCAGGGGGTTCCGACGCGGGTCCAGACCGCCATCGAAATCGCCCAGGTCGCCGAACCCTATATCCGGAGGCGTGCCATTCGTCACCTCGAGAAGGGCCGAGTCGTGATCTTCGCCGCTGGCACGGGCAATCCCTATTTTACGACCGATACCGCGGCCGCCTTGCGGGCCGCCGAGATCCAGGCCGACGTCGTGTTGAAGGCGACCCACGTCGATGGCGTCTACAGCGCCGATCCGAACAAGGACAAGAACGCCACGCGCTACGACGAGCTGACTTTCACACAGGCCCAGCAGCGGGATCTCCGATTCATGGATCAGACGGCCATCGCGCTGTGTCGAGAGAACGACCTGCCGATCATGGTCTTCGACATGAGAGTGCCGGGGAATATCCTGAAGGTGGTGTGCGGTGAGAAGATCGGGACCGTCGTTCGCGAGACAAGAGCTCCGTAGAATGGGCCGGGCCAGCCCGGATCGGGCCAGGGCTGGGACTCACAGTCGGCAACGCAATTCAGTCAATGAGTTCAGAAGGAGACCCGGGATGGCGGAAGAGGAAGACGTCAAGGAAGTCATCGATGAGGGGCGGGCGTCGATGGACAAGGCGCTCGAGCGCTTCCGCAAGGAGTTGGTGAAGATTCGGACCGGCCGGGCGAGCACGAGTCTCGTCGACGGCGTGAATGTCGACTACTTCGGTTCGCCGACACCGCTCAAGCAGCTGGCAACGCTGTCGGTACCGGATCCGCGCATGATCGTGGTCTCCCCCTTCGACAAGACGGCGATCTCGTCGATCGAGAAGGCCATCCAGCGCTCGGACCTCGGTCTGACGCCGAGCAATGACGGAAAGGTGATCCGTATCCAGATTCCGCCGCTGACCGAAGAACGCCGCAAGGTGCTCGTGAAGCAGGTGCGCAAGATCGCGGAGGATCACCGGATCCGGGTTCGCGACGCGCGCCGAGATTCGATCGGGCTGCTGAAGGATCTCGAGGATGACGGGCTGTCCAAGGATGATCGACATCGTGCCGACAAGCAGGTGCAGGATGTGACCGACGAGTTCGTGAAGAAGATCGACGAGCTGACCGCCCAGAAGGAAAAGGACGTTCTCGAGGTCTAGACCGATGCTGAACCCAGAACTCGCCGAAGATCGAATCCCGCGTCACATCGCCGTGATCATGGACGGCAACGGCCGCTGGGCGCAGTGTCGCGGTCTCGAGCGCAACGCGGGCCATCGCGAAGGCATCGAGTCCGTGCGCGAGATCATCCGCGCCTGCCACGACTACGGCGTCGAGTTCCTGACTCTCTACGCGTTCTCGATCGAGAATTGGAGTCGGCCGCGCGGCGAGGTGTCCGAGCTGATGCGGCTGCTCGAGCAGTACCTCGAGACCGAGCTCGACGAGGTGATGGGCTACGACGCTCGGGTGCGATCGATCGGTCGACTCGATCGCCTGCCTCCGAGCACTCGGCGCGCCGTCGAGGTTGCGGTCCGCAAGACCGCCGGCAACAAGGGCATGCAGCTGATCTTTGCCCTCTCCTATGGTGGGCGCGCGGAGCTGGTCGACGCGGCCCGACGCATGATGCGCGATGCCGAGGCGGGCAAGCTCGATCCCGAGGACCTCGATGAGAAGAGCTTCGCGGCCTACCTCTACGCGCCCGACCTGCCCGATCCCGACCTCTTGATTCGAACCGGCAGCGAGCAGCGCATCTCGAATTTCCTGCTCTGGCAGATCGCCTATAGCGAGCTCCACTTGAGCCAGAAGATGTGGCCGGAGTTTCGACGTGCGGATTTCGAGACGGCCCTGGCCGACTATCAGGGGCGAGAGAGACGCTTCGGTCTGACGGGTGAGCAGGTTCGTCCCGGGGCGTGCGTCGAATCGGAAGCCCGATGAAGCGGCTGGCCATTCTCGGGAGCACCGGCAGCATCGGCGAGCAGACCCTCGAAGTGGTCGCGGCGCACCCCGATCGCTTCGAAGTCGTCTCGCTTGCCGCCGGACGCCGCGTGGCGCGTCTCGTCGAACAGGTTCGACAGTTTCGCCCTCAGCGCATCTGTGTCTCGGATCCCAACGAGGTCGCGGCACTTCGGGAGGCACTCGGGAGCGAAGTCGAAGTGAGTTCCGGGAAGTCCGGCCTCGTCGAGGTCGCGACCCAGCCCGCGGATCTGGTGGTCGCAGGGCTGGTGGGCGCCATCGGACTCGAGCCGGTGCTGGCAGCGATTCGAGCGGGTCGCACGATTGGCCTGGCCAACAAAGAGGTCATGGTGATGGCCGGGGCACTGGTGCGGCGCGAGGCCGCCCAGCGAAACGTCGAAATCATTCCGATCGATTCCGAGCACAGCGCGATCTTTCAGTGCCTCGCCGGGGGTCGCAGCGCCGACGTCGATCGGCTGATTCTGACCTGCTCGGGCGGTCCCTTCCGGACCTGGGAAGCCGAGCGGATCGCCGCCGCCACGGTCGAGCAGGCCCTCGCTCATCCCAACTGGTCGATGGGTGACAAGGTTTCGATCGATTCCGCGACGCTCATGAACAAGGGACTCGAAGTCATCGAGGCCCGTTGGCTCTTCGACGTCGAGGCGCACCGGGTCGAGGTGGTGGTGCATCCGCAGTCGATCGTGCATTCGCTGGTCGAGTTCTGCGATCGCTCGGTGCTGGCCCAGCTGGGGCTTCCGGACATGCGCGTGCCGATCGCGGTCGCCCTGGCCCATCCCGAGCGGGTGGCGCTCGACCTGCCGCGTCTCGACCTCGCTGGGCTCGCGCGGCTCGACTTCGAAAAGCCGGACCGCGAGCGCTTTCCCTGTCTCGATCTCGCCTATCGCGCAGCCTCGGGCAGCGAAGCGGCGCCCGCCGTGCTCAACGCCGCCAACGAAGTCGCGGTGGCTGCCTTCCTGGGTCGCCAGCTCGCGTTTCCCCAGATCGCCGAGTTGAACGCGGCCATTCTCGATGTGCATCTCGCTGAGCACGCGGGACAGCGGGTCGAAGATCTCGAAGCCATCGTGCGGGCCGACGCCTGGGCGCGGGGTGCGGCGACGGAGTGGCTGGTCAAACACCCGGAGCACCCGGAGCACCCGGAGCACCCGGAGCAGTCGCAGCAGGCGGTCCTACGCAGTGCGAGTCGGGGCGGCCGATGAATGTGATCGACCATCTCTTCGCCGTGATTCCGATGCTCGGGATTCTCATCCTGGTTCACGAGCTGGGCCATTTTCTGGTGGCCAAGGCGTGTGGCGTCCGGGTCGTGAAGTTCTCGATCGGCTTCGGAGCGCCGATTGGGTTCGGGCAATTCCGACTGCGCTGGATGCGCTCGGGCACCGAGTACGTCGTTGGATGGATTCCGCTCGGGGGCTTCGTCCGCATGCTCGGCGAGACGCTGCCCGGCGACGAGGGCGACCTGCTGCCGGTCCCCGCGGATGTGAGAGACGACGAGTATCTCGAGAGTAAGCCCGTCTGGCAGAAGCTGTCGATCACGCTCGCCGGGCCGCTGATGAATCTGCTGCTCCCGATTCTGTGCCTGATGGGCATCCTCTTCGTGGGGTTGCAGCGACCGAACGCGACGATCGGGATGGTCGAAGCGAATTCCCCGGCGGCGCGGGCGGGCATCCGAGCCGGGGATCGCATCGTTTCGTTCGGGGGAGAGTCCGTCGGCTGGTGGGACGAGGTCCTGGGGCCGATCCGCGAAGGCTCGGCGGGGCAGAGGGTACTCATCGAGGTCGAGAGGGACGGCGTTTTCGAGCGCATCGATGTGCCGTTGGCCTCCCATACCACCCTGGATCGATTCGGCGGGGTGGCTGAAACGGGTTGGATCGGACTCGGACATCGCCGGCTGTCCTCCCTGGTCGGCGTGCCGGGGGATTCCAGCCTGGGCGCCACGGCCGGCTTGCGCTCGGGCGACCTGGTGACTGCGGTGGGTGGGGTCGCGGTCGAGGACTGGGAAGGTTTGCGCACAGCGCATCGTGCGGCCGTCTCGCGGGCGCGTGAGCAAGGCGTCCGGACGGTGGTCTGGGAGGTGGAACGCCACTCGGAGAAGATCTTCCGCCCCGAGAAGGACGAAGCGAGTTCGACGCCCGGCCAGCGCGGCGCGGTCGGGCCAACGCGGGGCGAGTCGCGGCGGGATGCGCTGCGGCCGGCTGCCGAGAATCTCGAGTTCGAGGTCACTGCTGCGCCCGACATCGAGAAGTTGGGACTCGTGCCCGCACCGATCCTGGTGCATTCGGTTCAACCGGGCATGCCCGCCGAGCGCGCCGGGCTGCGCTCGGACGATCTGATTCTGGCCGTCGATGGCGTTCCGATCGGGAGCTTCGCGAGCTTCGCTTCGTTGATCCAGACCAGCGGCGGTCGCGAGCTCGCGATCACCTATTCGCGGGGCGGACGAGTCGGCTTTGCGCGGCTGCGCGCGGAAGAGACGGTCGTACCCGGAATCTACGAGATCGAGGGGATGGAGCAGAAGCTGTATCGGGTGGGCATCGAGAACGCGCTCTCCTCCTTGCCCGGTGCCCTCTCGACGGATCGCGTACGCAATCCGATCCACTCGCTGCCGCGCTCGGTCTCGATGAGCTGGCAGATGACGCGGAATTTTCTGGAAGGCCTCGGCAAGCTCTTCACGGGAGAGGTCGGGACGGATCAGCTCTCGGGTCCGATCGGCATCGCCCGGATCGCCCGGCGCTCGCTGGATCGGGGTTGGCTCGACTATGTGACGATGATGATGCTGATCAGCATCAATCTCGGGATCCTGAACCTGATGCCGATTCCGGTCCTGGATGGCGGCCAGATCGTGATCTACTCGATCGAGGGCATCAAGCGCTCTCCGGTGTCGCTGCGATCACGCGAGGTCGCGGCCCAGGTCGGCTTCGCGCTGCTGATCGTGCTGATGGGGCGCGCCTTCTGGAATGACCTCACGCCCTTCTGGTCCCAATTCGTACGCTGGTTGTCTGAAAGCCCCTGACGGCGATGGCGCGCACGGTCCTGGCAATCGAGTCGGCGACGGATTGGCTCTCGGTCGCGCTGCTCGATGGGGATCGCGTCGTCGAGCTGCGGCGCAGCGATTCGATCAGACAGCACGCGGCCGTCCTGCTGCCCATGATCGACGCGACGCTGACGGCGGCGGGATTGGACCTCGACGGGATCGATGCGCTGGCGGTCTCGACGGGTCCGGGATCCTTTACGAGCGTGCGGATCGGGCTCGCCACCGTGAAGGGTCTGGCGCTGCGTCGCGAGATCGAGGCGGTCGGGGTGTCGACCCTGGAAGCGATGGCGTTGGCGGGACTGGAGGCCGAGGGCGCGGGCGGCGAGGTCCTCAGCCTGCTCGATGCGCGACGCGGCGAGTGGTACGCCGGCAGCTGGACGCGCAGCGGCGCCCTCGCGTCGCCGCCCCGGCCCGCTCTCGCCGAAGGCCTCTACTCGCCGGACCGGCTCGCCGCCGCGCTCAGCGGTCCGCTTCGGGTCCTGGCCCCCGAGGCGGGCGGTTGGCTGGAGGCTCTCGAGGCCGCCGGCGTGGAGCTCGCGAGCCGGCTGCTCGGGGAGGCCGCCAGACCGAGTGCCGAATGGGTGGGTCGTCTGGCACAGCTGCGGCTGGCGGCCGGTGAGGGCGGGGCGGCGCGAGAGCTCGCCGCGCGCTACCTGCGACGCGCGGAGGCTGAGGCGAAGCGTCTCGGGGGGCCCGTCGAGGCGGGCGAGGTGGCCGATCTCACGGAGCCCAGTGAGCGCGCCTGAGAACGGGTCGGACTCGCCTCGCAATGTTGCTACTCGGCAAAAGGTCGCGTAATCTCGCACAGTTAGCGCGATCCACGATCGGCCCATCGGTTCGTCCGCCAAGCGGACGGCACGTCCACTCGATCTAATCGAATCTAATCGAATAGTCAAAAAATAGTCACAATCTTCCGAACCGGCCTCGGCTGTAGTCGAGTCTGCGCGGATTGGACCCAGCAGAAGGACTCAGAGACCCCTCATGGCACTGAATATCTACTACGACAAGGACGCGGACCTCGGCCGGATCCAGGGCAAGAAGGTCGCCGTCATCGGCTACGGCAGCCAGGGCCACGCCCACGCCCAGAACCTCCACCACTCGGGCGTCGAGGTCTGCGTCGGGCTGCGCAAGGACTCCTCGAGCTGGTCCAAGGTCGAGGCCGCCGGGCTCTCGGTGGCGACGGTTGCCGAGGCGACGCGCAAGGCCGATGTGATCATGCTGACGGTGCCCGATGAGCTCGCGGCCAGCATCTATCGCGAAGAGATCGCACCGAACCTCGAGGCGGGCAATTCCCTGGCGGTCGCCCACGGCTTCAACATCCACTTCCAGGCGATCACGCCCCCCGCGGACGTCAATGTGATCATGATCGCGCCGAAGGGGCCGGGTCATACCGTTCGCGACCACTACGAGCAGGGTCGCGGCATTCCGTGCCTGGTCGCGGTGCATCAGGATGCGACGGGTGAAGCGTTCCAGGTTGCGCTCGCCTACGCCTCGGCGATTGGTGGCGGCCGCGCCGGCATCATCGAGACCAGCTTCCGCGAGGAAACGGAGACCGATCTCTTCGGCGAGCAGGCCGTGCTCTGCGGTGGCCTGACGTCGCTGATGCAGGCCGGCTTCGAAACCCTCGTCGAGGCGGGCTACGCGCCGGAGATGGCGTATTTCGAATGCATCCATGAGACGAAGCTGATCATCGATCTGATCTACGAAGGAGGCATCGCGAACATGCGCTACTCGGTCAGCAATACGGCCGAGTACGGCGATTTCATAAGCGGCCCCCGAGTCATCGACGCCGGCGTGAAGGCGCGAATGAAGGAGGTGCTCGCCGACATCCAGTCGGGTGAATTCGCCAAGCGCTTCATCCTCGAGAATCAGGCGGGCAACGTCGCAATGAACGCGCGTCGTCGCGCCATGGCCGGGCATCCGCTCGAGGAGGTCGGTGCGCGGCTTCGTGGACTGATGCCCTGGCTCAGCGAGAAGCAGCTGGTCGATCGCAGCAAGAACTAGCAGCGATCGCTCGGCTGGAGTCGTGCCGTCAGTCAACTGACAGGGTCGACTGAAATGAGCGGCGCAGGTTGGAGGCTTCGAGATGCTGGCAGAGGAACCCGAAGGACCGCGGCGCAAACGCCGTCGACGGCGCAGGCGGCGTTCCGCCGATCCGGACCGGCGTGGCTTTGCGTCGCTGCTGCCGCAGCTGCTGACCACGGCCAACCTGGCGGCTGGCTTCTTCGCGATCGTAATGGCCAGTAGCGGCCAGGTCCTCGTCGCCTCCTACGGGATTTTCATCGCGGCGCTCTTCGACATCCTGGACGGCCGCGCGGCGCGCATGACGGGCAACGTGAGCCGCTTCGGGGCCGAGTACGATTCGATCGCCGACACCGTGTCCTTCGGCGTGGCGCCCGCGATCCTGGCCTTCCACGCGGGTGATTTCATGGTTCTCGGTTGGGCCGGCGGGGTCATGGCCTTCGTCTATACGGCCTGCGCCTCGCTTCGCCTGGCACGATTCAACGTCTCATCGGGACGCTATCGGGGGCGCTTCGACGGCCTGCCGACGCCGGCGGCCGCGGGCATGCTCGTCTCGGTGGTCTGGTTCAAGAATTTTCTGGTCGGACCGGAGGTGGGACTCGGAGTTCCGCCGCTTTTGCCGGCGCTCGGGGTGATGAGTCTAGGGCTGTTGATGGTCAGCCCGATTCCCTACCACAGCTTCAAGAACGTTCGTTTCGGCCAGAGCTACTCCGCCACAGTGATCCCGGTGATCGTTTCGATCCTGTTGATCCTCGAGCCGGGGCTCAACTTCTTCCTGGTGGGTGTCGCCTACGTCGGGTCGGGTCCGGCGGGCTACGCATGGCGCTGGCGAACGGGGCGCGCCCTCGAGCCCGCCGCGTACGAAGAGGCGTCGCCCGGCGCCGACGGGTCGGCTGCGAGTCCAAAGCTGACTCCAAAGCTGACCTCGCTCGCGACCCATCTCGGGGCCGCGGAAAAGCGTGAGGGGAGGGGGCATCATGAGCAGTGAGACGATTCGGATCTTCGATACGACGTTGCGCGACGGTGAACAGTCGCCGGGCTGCAGCATGAACATCCAGGAGAAGCTCGCGCTGGCGATTCAGCTCGAAAAGCTCGGAGTCAGCGTGATCGAGGCGGGCTTCCCGATCGCGAGTGACGGCGACTTCGAAGCGGTCCAGGCGATTGCGAAGCAGATCGACGAGGCCATCGTCTGCGGTCTGGCGCGCACCGGTGAGGGGGACATCGAACGCGCCGGTCGGGCGGTCGAGTCCGCGAAGAAGCCGCGCATCCATACCTTCATCGCCACCAGTGACATTCATCTCGAGCACAAGCTGCGAATGAGCCGCGAGCAGGTCCTGGAGGAGGTCGACCGTTCGGTCCGACAGGCGTGCGGATTCACGAGCGACGTCGAGTTCTCGGCCGAGGATGCGACGCGATCGGACTGGGACTACCTCGTGCAGGTCTTTTCGACCGCGGCCGAGGCCGGCGCGACGACGCTCAACGTGCCCGATACCGTCGGTTACACGACGCCCAAGGAGTACGGCGATCTGATCGCGCATCTCAGGGGTCGCGTGGCCAACGCCGAGAGTCTGATCTTCTCCGTGCACTGCCACAACGATCTCGGACTGGCCGTCGCCAACAGCCTGGCCGCGATTCGCAACGGGGCACGTCAGGTGGAGTGCACGCTGAACGGGATCGGCGAGCGGGCGGGCAACACCTCCCTCGAAGAAGTCGTGATGGCGCTCAAAGTTCGCGCGGATCAGTTCGAAGGGCTCGATACGAACATCGTGACCGAGGAGATCTATCCATCCAGTCGTCTGCTCTCGTCGGTGACCGGCGTCCAGGTCCAGCCGAACAAGGCAATCGTCGGCGACAACGCCTTCGCCCACGAGGCCGGCATTCATCAGGACGGCGTACTCAAGGCGGCCATCACCTACGAAATCATGACGCCGAAATCGATCGGCCGCGCATCGAACGAGCTGGTGCTCGGCAAGCATTCCGGACGCCACGCCTTCCGCAATCGCCTTTCCGAGCTCGGCTTCGCAGTCGAGGGCGAGGAGTTCGAGCGCGCCTTCAAGCGCTTCAAAGACCTCGCCGACGCCAAGAAGGTGATCTACAACGAGGATCTCGAGGCGATCGCGGCGGATTCGGTCCAGACCCTGGACGAGCGTTTCGAATTCCAGGGGCTGGATCTGCGCTGCGGCAGCCACGCCAAGCCTTCCGCGACGGTCCGTCTCGAACTCGATGGGGCTCTCGTCGAGTGCGCGGCATCCGGTGTCGGTCCCGTCGACGCGATCTTTTGTGCGATCTCCGAGCTGACCGGGACCAAGAGCGAGCTGATCCGATATCAGGTCCACGCGGTCACCGCCGGTCTCGATGCCCAGGGCGAAGTCTCGGTCACGATCGAGGAAGAGGGCCGGCGCGTGATCGGCAACGGCGTTCACGAGGACGTGATGGTGGCGAGCGCCAAAGCCTATGTCCATGCCCTCAACAAGCTCGAGTGGCACAAGCAGCGGCGAGACGTCGACGCGCCGCGCGGCATTTGATCCGGCTCTCGGCTGGCCCCTGGCTCTCGGCTGTCGGGGGTCGATTCCGGAAGGGGCTCGATCAGCCCCGCTTCGGGGCCATCCATGATTGGCTCAAGGCCGGAGCGCGGTGGGATGATCGTGACCTTCGATCTGTGTCACATCGATGTGAATGAGAAGATCGAGTTCTTCATGGACGCGAGCGATCAGTCCACCCGCGGCGGTGGGTGGCTCCAGGCCGAAAGCGGCGAAGGTCGTGGAGAGTCGGCCTCTGACATAACGCCGCCCTTCGAACTCGATGACTTCTACGGGGTACGAGACGGCGTGGTCCTGGCCTGCGATGGTCAGCTGGCCCTTGACGACGAAACTGGCGTTTCCGATGTCGCGCCGGAGCGCTTCGACATCGAGGGGCTCACTGGAGAAGCGCAGACTGGGCTGGATCTTCGCACCGAGGATGTCGGAGACCGAGCGGTTGCGCAGGATGTTGCCCGACTTGAGGCTCTTGATCGGAACCTCGACGACGATGCGTGGCCCGGTCGCGTCGTCTGACGATTCGAGTGTCGCGGCGACCTCGCAGCTCAAGCCGACCACGACGACGTCCTTTGCGAACAACCTGTCCTTGGTGGCGCGGTAGGCGACGCAGTGATCGTCGGGGTCGAAGATTCCCTCGTACTCGTCCGCCCCGGCCGGCGTCACCAGCAACGCGAAGGATCCGAGGATGGCGATCCATTGCTTCACTGCTCGATCTCCTGATCGTTGGGCGCGGTCTGTGGTCCCCGGCCGGAAGTGGTCGGCGAGTCTACCCCGTCCGGGTCGACCGAGCCCACCGAGGGCGTCGTGTCGAAATGCAATGCTGCCGTGTTCCACTTTCCATTTCTTCCAGCGCTTCGCCCGAAGCCGGTCCCATCGCGCTGCCTGATCTCTACATACCAAGCAGCGCCGCGCTGATAAATCCGTCCCATTTTTGATACGATCTCGCTCTCCTGCAAACTGTTTTGGCAGTTGGAGCTGAGATCTGATCTGTAGCCAAACAGCTTTGGACGCAGGGATCAAATACCTATTGTACTTCTTGTACCTCTACCTGCTGTGAATTGTAGAAAAGGTATTTGGAGAAGATGATGGCAGAACGAATCGTATTGTTGCCCGGTGACGGAATCGGTCCCGAGGTGACGGAGCAGGCGCGCCGGGTGTTGGTGGCGGCCGGGAGCAAGTTCGGACTCGAGTTCGAGTTTGTCGAAGAGTTGATCGGGGGCGCCTCGATCGACGCCTACGGGACACCGCTGCGCGACGAGGTCATCCAGGCCTGCCGAAGTAGTCGAGCGGTGCTGCTGGGGGCCGTCGGGGGTCCCAAATGGGACGCCATGCCGGTCGACGTGCGACCCGAGAAGGGTCTGCTCGGGATCCGCAGAGCGTTGGGTCTATACGCAAATCTGCGCCCGGCGGCGGTCTTTCCGGCGCTCGCGGACGCTTCGGCACTGCGTCCGGAGATCGTCTCGGGTGTCGATCTGCTGGTCGTGCGTGAGCTGACCGGAGGCATCTATTTTGGGGAGCCGCGCGGCCGCTCCGGCGAGAAGGGCGATCGACAGGCCCTGAACGCCATGTGCTACCACGAGAGCGAAGTCGAGCGCATCACGCGGGTCGCCTTCGAGCAGGCCCGGCTGCGTCGCAAGCACGTCACTCATGTTCACAAGGCGAACGTCCTCGACGTATCGCAGCTCTGGGTCGAAGTCGTCGATGAGGTCGCGCAGGACTACCCCGACGTCGAGCTCGCCCATCAGCTGGTCGATTCCTGCGCCATGTTGTTGGTGCAGGATCCCGGGCGTTTCGACGTGATCGTGACGGGCAATCTATTCGGCGACATCCTGTCCGACGAGGCCGCGATGATTACGGGCTCGCTCGGCATGTTGCCGTCGGCCAGCCTTGCGGACGGTGGCTTCGGGCTCTTCGAGCCGGTCCACGGCTCGGCGCCCGATATTGCCGGCAAGGATGTCGCCAATCCCCTGGCGGCGATTCAGAGCGTGGCGATGTTGCTGGAGACCGCCTTTGCCGAGTCGGAGGGGGCGAGGAATGCGGCTGCGGCGGTGCGCAAGGCCGTGATGGACGTGCTCGATGCAGGGCATCGCAGCGGCGATCTGTTGCTGCCCGGCGAAAGCCGCGAGACCGTCGGCTGTCGTCGCATGGGAGAGCTCGTGGTGATCGCGCTCGAGCGCGGCTAAGGGGACGACTTCGCCATGAACCAGACCCAGCCCCTGCGTATTGTCGTCTTCGGTGCGAGCGGTCGCGTCGGTGAGCAGGTGTTGAGCCAGCTCGAAGACACCGATTGGCCCATCGCCGAGATGGTGGGCGTCGTTTCCGCCGATTCGACGGCGGCCGAGTTCGAGTTTCGCGACGACGCTGTGAGCACCGTTGCGAAGTGGCCGACGTTTCGCGCCGGTGATCTCGTCTTTGTGTGTACGCCTGGCCCGGTCGCGCTCGAGATCGTGCGCTCGGCGCTGCAGGTGGGTGTGGCGTGTATCGACTGCACGGGCGTGATGGCGCAGCACGCCGAAGTGCCGATGCCGGTGCGGGACCGGGAGCTGGCGAGCGATGCGGTCGCGTCCGCACCCCTGCTGGCGTCGCCGGGTGCGACCACGCTGGCCTGGACGCCGCTTCTGGAGGCTCTCGAGAGCGCCGTGGGTGTGGCTCGGGTCGTGGCGACCGTGCTCTCGAGCGCGTCGGCGCGCGGGCGCCCTGGGCTGATCGCACTGTCGGAGGAGTCGATCGCGCTCTTCAACCAATCCGAGGGTCCGGCGGTCGGGCCGGCGGGACAGCCGGTGGCCTTCGATGTGATCCCTGGCGGCATCGACGAAGCGCGGGTTGCCGTCGAGCTGGCCCGGGTCTTCGATTCCAAGCTGCGCGTCGATCTGACGAGCGTGCAGGTGCCGACCTTCGTGGGGGAGGGCGCCGCGCTGGCGATCGAGTTGGGCTCGCCTCTCGACGAGGCGGCCTTCCTCAAGCTGCTGGGGGGCGTTCGTGGGCTGACGTTGGTGGACGAGGGTGTGGGGACGCGAGGGCTGGCCGCCGTCGATCACGACGCGCCGGAGCCGACCGGGCCGACGCTGCGGGATTCGGCTTCGGCAGAGAACATCCTGGTCGGCCGGATTCGGCCCGACGCCTCGCTGCCGGTCGGGATCGGATGGCGGCTCTGGCTCTCCTACGAGCCGCTCCGGATCGTTGCGCAGCACGCGGTTCGCCTGGCCTCGCTCCGCCGCTCGGACACATGAGGGACAGCGCTGAGAACCCGGGTGCCCGGGCTGCCGTCGATTCCAGCGCCCGCAGCTTCCGATTCGTGCTCGAGTACGACGGCGGCGATTTCGAGGGCTGGCAGGTCCAGGCCGGGACACGCGAAGCGCGCACCATCCAAGGCGAACTCGAGGCGGCGCTGGCCTCGCTCGGCATCCACTCACTCGGCGGAACCCGGGCGCGCGTTCGCGGTGCCGGGCGGACCGACGCCGGAGTCCACGCGCTGGGACAGGTGGCGAGCGCCCGACTCGAATCCCGCCTGGATGCCAAGACCCTGCTGCGTGCGCTCAACGCTCGGCTGCCGCGAGACATCGCCGTGTTGGCCGTCGAGCAGGTACCCGAGGGCTGGGATGCGCTGCGCGAGGCGCGCGGCAAACACTATCGCTACCAGATCTGGAACGGTCTGCTTCGCTCTCCGCTGCGTCTGGGGCGTTGGCACTGGGTTGCGGAGCCGCTCGATCTCGAGGCCATGCAGACGGCCATTCCGAGCTGGATCGGCCGGCACGACTTCGCGGCCTTCCAGGGGGCCGGCTCCGCGGTCGAGACGACCGTGAGGACCCTGGAGGCCATCGCGATCGCGGGAGCGAGCGGAGCCGAGATCCAGCTGGACTTCCGAGGAGAGGGGTTTCTGCGCCACATGGTGCGGAACCTGGCCGGCACGCTGATCGAGATCGGTCGTGGGCGCTGGGCACCCGCTGAGGCCAGCGAGATCCTGGGCTCGCGCGACCGTGCCCGGGCGGGCCCGACCGCCCCGGCCTCGGGCCTGCAGCTGGTGGCCGTTCGAGACTCCTGGTCGGAGGGTGAGCTGAGGGGCGTTTCGGTTGACGCCAGACATCCCGTTGGGTAAACCTACGCGGTCCTGGCGGCTCGTCCCGCGGGCAACGGGGTCTTTTGCGCCGCCCTCCGGATGATGGAGTGGCTTGTCAGACGAAAGACTTGGACAAAAGACTTGGACAAAAGACTTGGACAAAAGACTTGGACAAAAGACCTGGACGAAAGACCGAAGAGAATTTTGCGCGATCCCCTCGAATTCGAGGACCGCGCGGGAGAGCAGAAAACTCACCATGGCCAATCGAGCATTCGCTGCGACGAGGAGCATCAGCGCCGACCAGATCGAGCGCCGCTGGTACGTCGTGGATGCGGAAGACCTCGTGCTGGGCCGTCTCGCGACGCGCGTCGCGACGGTCCTGCGCGGCAAACACAAGCCGACCTTTACGCCGCATGCGGATACCGGTGATCACGTCATCGTCGTCAACGCCGAGAAGGTCGTCCTCACCGGGCGAAAGCGGCAGCAGAAGACCTACTACCGCCACAGCGGATACGTGGGCAGCATCAAGTCGATCACGGCGGAGAAGCTGCTCGCCTCTGCCCATTCGGATCGCGTCGTGCGATCGGCCATTCGCGGGATGCTCCCCAGAAACGCCCTCGGACGGCAGATGCTCTCGAAGCTTCGGGTCTACGCCGGCCCGAATCATCCCCACGCTTCCCAGAAGCCAGAGGAGCTTCCCCTTGCCTAACTCGACTCTTGAGATCCAAGCCACCGGCAAGCGCAAGACCGCGATCGCGCGCGTCCGCCTGCGGCCCGGCTCCGGCCAGATCAAGTGCAACGGCCGCGGCTACGAGGAGTACTTCCCGCGCTCGGCACTCCAGATCATGATCCGCACGCCCTTCGACAAGACCGAGACCCTGGGCCGCTACGATATCGAGGCGACGCTGTGCGGCGGTGGTCCCTCAGGTCAGGCCGGTGCGCTGCGCCATGGCATCGCTCGCGCGCTCGAGAAGCTGGATCCGAGCCAGCGCGTGACTCTGAAGCGAGCCGGCTATCTGACCCGCGACCCTCGAAAGAAGGAGCGCAAGAAATACGGTCAGAAGGGCGCCCGCGCGCGCTTCCAGTTCTCGAAGCGCTAGAGCCTTTCGCGACACGGCCGACGGCTCCTTCTTGGCTGACGGCTCCTTCTTGGCTGACGGCTCCTTCTTGGCTGACGGCTCTTGGTGGGCTGACGGCTCTT
>PVBE011153206.1_pt1 | contig 17557 bp, 3 predicted proteins | sample 1631181 | NCBI WGS metagenome assembly PVBE01 (sample SAMN08397723, study PRJNA350692) | Marine metagenome, whole genome shotgun sequencing project. | isolation source: water | place: Pacific Ocean | collected 2012-04 | reverse complement strand
GATGCTGGTGTGGACGATGCGCTCCACACCAGCCCGCGCGGCTGCGTCGATCAGGATGCGGCTGCGCTCGACGGCCAGGGCGTGGTGGTTGTCGCCGTGGGCGAAGCGTACCCAGTAGGTGTTGTAGAGCACCTGCACCCCGTCGAGGGAGCGGGTGAGGGCTTCGGAATTCTCCCAGTCCAGCAGCGAGGTCTGCACCCGCCCGTCGAAGGGATCGGGACGGTCCGGGTGACCCGTGAGGGAGCGCACTCGGGTGCCCTGCTCGAGGAGCAGCGTGGTGATGGCGCGGCCCGAATAGCCGGCGGCGCCGGTGACTGCGTGGAGGGATTCGGTGGACATCGATACTTCCTTTCGTTCTGAACGAACTGAAAGTTTACGGACGGGAGAGGGTGAAGGGAGCCCGGGGACAGTGCTTGTGAAGGCGAGGCCTAGAGGGTGGGGGCGGCGGCCAGGAAGGCCAGCAGGGCGCGGCTGGCCTGCTCGTTGGCCAGGAAACGTTCGAGGACCTGCTCACCCGTGCCCAGCAGGCTGTTCATCTGGGCCAGGCGCTTGCGCACGTCGTCGGGAGTGTCGTCGCCGATGTGGGCCAGGGCGTCGCGCACCACGCTGATCGCGGGGTCGAACTCTCGGCGCTTGCGCTCTCTGGCGATGGCGAAGAACATGGCCCAGACGTCGGGTTCGGTGACGTAGAAGTCGCGGCGATCGCCCGCCACGGGCATGCGGCGCACCACGCCCCATGCCCGCAGCTTCTGCAGGGACATGCTGGCGTTGCCGCGGCTGATCTCGAGCTCCGAGGCGATGTCGTCGAGGCAGATGGGTTCGCTCGACAGCATGAGCAGCGCGTGGATGCGGGCCATGGAGCGGTTGATGCCCCAGGCCACGCCCATGACGCCCCAGGACTCGACGAAGCGTTGGCGTGTTTCGGTATCCATGGAATCCTCACGTTCAATCTATAATGAATATTGCCACATCCGTACAGGGTGTCAAGCGTTTCGGGATAGGTTGCCGGGCTCGAAGGGAGTGACCATGCTCTGGCTCTCAATCCTCATCGCCTGCCAGCCCTCTTCCGACGACACCGGCGTCGACACGGCTCTCGTGGAGGAAACCTTCCTGGCTCCCGATCAGGTGGGACCTTGGATAGCGGGTACCTACGAGGACGTGGCGCCGGGACCTGACGGTGTCGAGCTGACGGTGCAGGTCTGGTTTCCGGCGTCGGAGGCCGACGACGAACCTTACAGCTACTCAGGCTACTTCGAGTACGGCGCCATGGAAGACGGCGTGCCCGACTGCGCCGAGCCTCGGCCGGTCATGGTCTTTTCCCACGGCAACACGGGCATGCGGTTCCAGTCGGTCTACCTCACCGAGCGCCTGGCATCGCGGGGCTGGGTGGTGGTGGCGCCAGACCACACCTTCAACACCTTCCTCGATCACGACAACGACATGCTGGGCGAGGTCATGTTCCGACGCCCCGGCGATGTTGCCGCCAGCTTCGACTGGCTGGTGGGTACCGCGGCGGCCGCGGGTGGACCGCTCGAGGGCTGTGTGGACGAATCCGCGGGGTACGCGGTCGCTGGACACTCCTTCGGTGGCTTCACCGCCGCGGCCGTGGCGGGCGCGGTGATCGATCCGGTCGCGACCGCCGACTACTGCGGTGGCCACGGGGGCTGGTTGTGTGACGAGGTGGCCACCTGGGCCCAGGAGCATCCGGGCGAGGTGGCCGCGCTGGGTGACGCGAGAGCGTGGGCGTCGGTACCCATGGCCCCCGCTGGCTACGAGGCGTTGATGGGGGGGCTGGCCGACGTGACCATCTCGGGCCTGGTGCTGGGTGGCTCCCGCGACACCACCACCTCCATGGGCGCGCAGGTCACGCCCATCTTCGAGGGCTGGGGTGGCCGCCCGGCGTATCTGGGAGAGATCGCCGATGCGGGGCACTACACCTTCAGCAATGCCTGCGACCTGGTGCCCACCTTCGACGACTGCGAGGAACCATACATCGAGCCCGCGCAGGCCTACGAGATCATCAACACCGTCACCACGGCCTTCCTTGGGCAGGCGATGGGAGATGACCGCTTCGACGAGTGGTTGCCGCCGGACGACGAGCGCTTGGACTGGACGGTGGGTGAATAGGCGTCAGGACAGCATCCCCATCAGTCGTCCGTCGTCGGCCAGGAAGACCCGCGGGCTGAGTGCCGTGCCCCCCGCGTCCCGGGCCTCTTCCCATAGCTGACGCACCAGGCGGTTGAAGGGCGTGTCCAGGGCCATGCTCGTCGTGGTGGCCAGTAGGAGGTTGCCGTGGGGGATGCCTACCGCCAGGGTCGTGGCGCCCAGCTCGTCGCGGCCCAGCCGCGCCATCTCCAGTCGGTCCAAGATGCGCTCGGCGGCCGCGGGGCCTTGGTGGACGCGCAGCTCCAGCCACGCGCCGCTCGGGGTGGGGGACTGCATCATTTGCCAGTGGACCGAGCGTGCAGAGAGCGCGGCCAGTGCGTGCTGCTCGGCCTGGGTGGCGCTCAATCCCATGGCCGCGAGTCGCTCTGGGCCCAGGGTGATCTGGAGGGGATCCTGCCACTGGCCGACGGTCACCAGGGGGATGTCGGGGCCCGCGAGCCCTGGGAGCAGGGAGCGGCAAGCCACCGTGTCGCGCTGGGACCAGTCACCGGGCTTCAAGACGGGGAGCAGGGCGTCGATGAGCGACCTCTTCGTGCGTTGCTCGGGAGCAATGGGTGTGGCTACCAGTCCTTGAGCCACTTGAGGACCTTTGCGGTTCGTGGGCTGTAGCCTGAGCGCCATCGTTTTCTGTCGCGCGAATTGATCGCTGCATCGATGCTGCTTTCCGGGATCACTCGACCGTCCTCCGCGGTACCCAGCTCGTTCGGATCGACGGCGGCAGCCGCGGTCCGCCGCAGGTCGGCGTCCACGGCGCGCCGTTCGAGGCCATGATCGAGCTCGATCCCCGTGGTCCCGTCCTTCGTGCTGTCCAGGACGGTGCCAGCGTCGTGGGAGTCCACGGCGTCTCTGGCACTCTCCCTCAACTCCACGTCCGTGCCGTGGTCGATGACCTCTTCCTTGCTTTGCTCTGCCCAGACCTCGATGCCCTGGCTTCCCAGGTAGCCGTCCATGTCCAGGGTGGGATCGCCGCATATGCCCATTGTCATGGCGGCCTGCGTGATTTCGAGGGCGGGGTTGCCGTCGGCGTAGAACTCCTTGTTCTCCAGCATCTTACCCGCGAGCTCGCGCACTTCTTGGACGTATGCACTGTTGGCGTCCAGGGAGGGGTGGTGATCCAGCTCCTTCAGGGGTGAGTGGCCATCGAGAAGCATGTGGGTGTGACCGAGTTCCGGGACCCACGTGGTGTCGCCTTGGATGACGCGTCCGTCCAGGTGCAGCCCCGCCAGGTCGACCACGTCGCCCCCTGCGATGTAGTGCGTGAAGTCGTGCTGCCGATCGTCGTCTGCGGCACCACCGTGCTTCCTGCGATGTTCGTCGACGTGACGTTTCTGTACACCTGCGCTCTGGAAGGTCGCGCCGCCGCCGATCATGCCTCCGAACTCCGTAGCCGCCCTCTCGGCCAAGCCCCCTCCCAGGCTGTGGCCGGTCACGTCCACCTTGCGACCCGATTCCTTCTGCATGTTTTCGAGATAATGTTGGATGGCCGCGCGGTTTCGGTGGAACTGCTTGGCTCCGACCATGCTGGGATTCAGGTCGTCCCTGAGGGCTTTTCCGCTGTCGGTACCCCGGAAGCTGAGCAGGGGGACGTTGTCGGAACCTTCGGTGGGCATGAAGCCCATCATCCTGAACGCGGACTCCGGGTCTTCGTGGAAGGTGGGCATTTGGTAGCCCATGCGTGCCAGGTACTCTTCGGTCTGCGCGGCGTTCATGGCGGGTCGGTCCCCGAACTCCTTCAAGCCGCCTGTCTCCGGATCGTAGTTGTAGGTGACGTCGTGGGCCACTTGCTCGTAGTTCAGGTGCTTCAGGGGCACTTCGACGTTGCCGGTCAGGGTCACCATTTCGTCCTTGGGCCGGGCTGACGGCTTGCTCCTCTTGCCGGTGGCTGCGTGGTCGGCGCCAGCCGGAGCTGTCGTGGGACCAGCGGTCCCCGTGCCGCCTCCGGACGCTGCGGGCTGCCTGGGTTTCGGTGGCTGGCCCGGCTTCTTGGGCGTGCTCTTGCCCGTGGCTTCGCGGGCGTAGTCCTGGGCGCTCTTCTCCAGGTGCTCGAGGTGGAAACGTTTCTTTGTCTCTGGATCGAGGTCGTCGTACCGCAGTCGGACCTTTTGGGTCGGGTCCTTCGGATCGGGCACCGTGATGGCGATCTCACCCGCGCGGAACTTGTCCAGCATGTCGGCGGCGAAGCCATACTCCTTTGGAACGGAGGTGTTCATGGTGCCCTGCGCGTCGGTGGACAGCAGCGTGCGGACGTCGTGGTAGAGCAGCTGTAGCAGCGGGTGTTCGTCCAGGCGGGCGCCGCCGGTCCCCTTGTGGCGGCGCAGGACGCCGGTCACCAGGTTCGAGCCGATGTTGACCTCGGCGATGATGCCCAGCTCCTTCATCTTGGCGATCTGCTCGTCCGTGGCTTGGGTGACGTGGCCGAGACGGATCTCCACCCCGCTGTCGGGGTTGGTGTAGCGCTCCTTGTTGGCCAACATGTGGTTGAGGAGGGTGTCCAGGTTGGCGTGTGCCAGCTCCGCCTGGGGCGAGTCGCCCTCGACACCGATGCGGCGCTGGAAGTCGGCGTGGGGATGACCCTCGCCCACGTGGGGCCGGAGCACGAGCTTTCGGCCCGAGATCCCTGCCTGGGTCTCGAGGATGTCGAAGAGCTTGTCCATGCGCTCCATGCCCTTGGCGTCCCAGCGCGTGGTCTCCTGGCCGCAGATGTCGATCCCGGCCACCAGGTCGGGCACGGCGACGTCGCGATGCTCATGGTCCTTCCTGTCGTAGTCCTTGCCGAACAACCGCCGCTTGACGTCGTCCTCGTCGAAGTCCTTCCCGTCCGCCGAGAAGCTCGTGGTGGACAGGTTGGGGAGCAGCCGGACCTTGATGTCGATGTCGGGCTCGTTGGCGATCTCGGCGAAGCGCTCGGGCGTGATGTCGATCTTGTCGAGCATGCCTTGCAGCTCGGCGTAGACGACGCCCTCTTCTTTCAGGCGGAGCAAGGTGGCTCGGGCGATGGCCTCGCCGCCGCCGCCCCCCTCGCGCTTGTTGATCTGGTCCACCAGGATCGCGCGGGGCACGTAGGTCATCCGGTAGGTCACGTCGTTGCTGGCGCTGACCATGAGGCGCAGGGCCGCCATGGGGTCCTGCTCGGCGATGGGGCTCGACAGGATCTCGCGCATCTTCTCCGTTGAGGGGCCGTTCTTCGCGTTGTCCAGCGTGCCCCAGGGGTCGGTGTCGTACAGCTCGCGCAGGCGTTCTACCGTCTTGGTGGCCGCAAGCTGGGGATCGTCCACCAGGTCGGGGAAGAGCAGCGTGGGGAAGTCCTCGGCGCGGAGCACGCCCGCGAGGTGGTTGTGGACCTCCGCGACGTCCTTGACCTTTACACGCCTGCCAAAGGGCTCGGGATTCAGCCCCACTCGTTGTGCGGTCTCTGCCAGGCTCTCACCGGGCAGGCGCAGGGCCGTCACGGCTTCTTCTTCGCGGCCTGCGAGGCGGGCGGCCTTTGCCACCAGGCGAATGTCGTAGTCGGCGTTCTGGGCTGCGTAGTCGGCGAAGTCGAAGCCTCCTCCGTTGATCTCGCGGTGGTTCAGGATGCGGCGGGCTTCCCTTTTGGTGAAGCCGGCCTTGACCAGGTCGTTCTGGTCTGCGGCTTCCAGGTCCACGGGGCCGCGTTTCTTGGGCGGGTCGCCGCCCCCCGGGGCTCGTGGAGCCTTCGGGGCGGGTGCGGGTGGTGCCTTGGAGGCGGGGCCGCCCGGCGCGGATACGATCGCGCTGGTCATGGGCTCCGTGGCCACGCCGAACTCCCGCAGCCCATCGACGCGCGCGCTGAGGGTGTCGAAGCCGGCCTGGAACGCATCGGGATCCGTGCCGTCGAGCTTGGCGATGTCGTCGATGACGCCGCCGACGGCCCGGTACGTGGCCCGCTCGTCGTCCGTGACCTCTTGGTTGGCGCGGGCCTTGTGGGCCTCACCCTCCTGGGAGTAGCCGCCCTCGCGGGTGTACAGGTAGCTGTTGTTGGCGACGTCGGCGATGTAGTCGATGTCGTCGAGGGTGTACTGGTGGGCGATGCAGTACTCGCTCTCCACGATGGACGAGTTCCTGGTGGCCGCCATGCGCTCGTACACTTCGGGCTTGAAGCGCACCATGAAGCGCTCTCCGCTGAGCAGCTGGTCCGTGTAGGCGTGGGTGGACGGACCGATGGCCGAGGTTGGGAACATGGGGTTGTTGCTGTGCATGGGCTGCAGGCCCTCGCGCACGCGCAGTTGGCCATCCTCGTCGGGCTTCAGCCGGATCTTCCCGTCCTTGCGGCCGTAGCTGAACATCTGCTTCATGTAGTCGGTCAGCGCGCCGTGCTTGGAGACGGGCTTGCTGGCGTCGGTCATGGCGGACATGGCGCCGCGGGACAGGACGCGGTCGTGGGCCAGCAAGCGGGTGAGCTCGCCACCCGCGATGAGCCTCACCTGGTCGGTGTTCTTGGTCACGCTGGACCGCCAGCTGTCGTCCGAGATCTGGCTGTCGAGCTTCTCGGTCGCTTGCTTCTTCTGCTTCTGTAGGCGCTCGAGCTCGTCGCTGGGGGAGAGGCGTGCGCTGGTCTTGGACTCAGCCTCGGTGCTGGGAGCCTTGGGTGAGGGCGCCGAGGGTGCACGGGGTGAGGGCGCCGAGGGTGCGCGTGGCGAGGGTGCTGCCTTGCGCTGGGCTGGCACCTCGTCCATGTAGATGACCACGGTGCCATCGTCGTCGATGATGCGCTGGGTGATGGCGAAGCTGGTGTTGCGGTCGAAGAGCACCTCGTTTTCGAGCTCTCCCTTGCCGGACAGGTCGGTGATGTTCTTGCCCGTGCGGGACTTGATGACGAACTCCACCTTGCCTTGGCCCGACTTGCCCAGCTGGGTGTCGTATTCGGTCGAGGTGCTGGTGAAGGCGTCCTCGGTGATGGTGGCGCCCTCCTGATATGCGTCGGTCCAAGCTCCGCCTTCGACTCGCCTGAACACGGCGCCGCGAACGTCTGGCAGCTTGTCCAGGGCCGAGGCCGTGATGGCGATCTGCGCTCGGTAGCTCTCCATCATCTCTGGCGCCTCGCCGCGCAAGGCCATGTTCATGTCGGCATAGTCCTGGCGGCTATAGGCGTAGACGGCCACGACCTCTTCATGTGTCAGGCCATGCTCGGTGACCATGCGTTGCAGCTCTGGACGGTCCGCCAGCAGCTGGGCCACGTCTTCCTCGTGGAAGTCGTAGTTCATGTTGTTGCGGCGGAAGGCTTCGATCTGCTCCGGGGTGGGATCGCCGTGGGAGCGGTCGCGGGCCTTGTCCACGTCTTCCGCCACCTTTCGTTCGGGTGGACGCACGGTGGTCTCGGGCAGAGGTGCCGTGACCTCCATGGGACCTGTCGTCTCCAGCACCTGCCGTTGCGGCTGTGCCGCCTCGGGGATGTCCAGCGTGATGTCCTCGGGACCCGAGCGCATCATGTTGGGCATCAGGCCCGTGGTGGCCACGTTGAGCTCGATGCCGAGTGCGTTGGTGATTGTATCACCGTGATGCAGGCCGGCTGAACCCTGGAGGTAGGCCTGGGCCAGGTCGGCGCGGCCGCCTTCGATGTTCAGGCGCAGTGTGGGATCGTTCGGGTGGAGTTGGTGGGTGGTCACCTTCAGCTCTGGGAAGGCGCGCTGCAGGTCTTCCATCATGGCCTGCAGCTGTCGCCCACGATGTTGCTCGAGGGCCTGTGTCACGTCAGATGTGTCACCTGCAGCGAAGGTGGCGTGGGCCGTGCGGAAGTCGCCGCCGAAGCCTTCGAGCAGGTCGTTGACCAGGCGCGTGCGGGTCTCGGTGTTGCCCTCACTGGTAGCGATGCCCCGGGCCACCGCGCTTCGCTTCGCCGGATCGGCGAACACGGCGAGCGCCGTGTTGGCGTCGCCAGTGGCCAGGGCCTGGCGGTCCCGCTCGCCCAGGAGGTCGGCCAGGCGTGCGGGTGCGCGTTGACGCCGTGCTGGTGCTACTTCCTTGGGATCGAAGGCCTTCATGACCATGGTAGGCGTGTCCGTGTCGGGCACGTCGTCGTGGTGTCGCTTGGGCAGCTTGGATGTCTTGGCGGGCTTGGTTTGGCCCGTTGCGGCCTTGGCCAGGCCTGGATCCACCGCCGGCATCTTCATGGTGCGGCGCCGGGTCTGGCCTGCAGCGATCTCGTCGATGGGGCCCGCGGCGGGCATGCGCTGGGTACGCCGCGGCTCGGAGGGGCTGAAGAAGTGGTCGAAGTCCTCGCCGTCGTCTTCCTCGACCTCGGGCGCCCGGCGCTTGGCGGTGGGCGCCTTGGGGGCGGCGGGTGCCGGAGCCTTGGGGGCTTCTGGTGCCTTTGCAGGCTTGGGCAACCCGAGCGCGTCGGCGATCTGGCGCGGAAGCTCCCGGGCCAGGGTGTCGTAGGCTTCGCGGTTGTGGTCCCTCAGCGCGTCGATGAGCGTCATCTTGGCTTGGAAGCCGCGCTTGTCCTCGGTCTTGGCGAAGATGAAGACCTCGGCTTCGAACATGTCGGTGATGCGCTTGACGTCGGTGTAGACCCCGTGCTCGTCGGGCTTGCCGAGCTTGGTGAGCACCATGTCGCGGATCTCGGGATCCGTCAGGCCCCGGCTGAGCATGCCGTGCTGGACGCCGTCCACCGCCTCGGGTGTGTCGCCCGCCTCGCGGTTCAGGGTGGAGTTGATCCGGTTTCCGACGGTGCCGCCATTCTCGAAGTTGTCGTTCGACGCCCACTTGCCCCCGACCGTGTAGTCGGCAACGTCCAGATCCGACAGCATCGTGACCAGATGCTTCTTCTTGTCGTCCCAGACGATCCGGCGGCCGTCGGGGTACTTGTAGACGACCTGCGTGTCCTTCACCCAGCCGGCCTTCATGGGGTACAGGCCGTTGAACTCCTCGGCGCCGGGCGGGCGGTCGCGCATCATCAGGACGGATCCCTCGTCCATGCCGTCCAGGATCGCCTTCTGGGTCTTGCGTGAGTATTGGTCGAGGTCGTCCTTCATGTAGGAGTAGGAGCCCTCGTCCTTGGGGATGTCCTCGACCTTCTTGGGCTTGATGGTGGCGTTGCAGGCCATCTCCTGCTTGATCAGCTCCTGGACTTCCGGCGAGAGCTTGGCGCCCTTGCCGTCCAGGAACTTGTCGAAGTGGGCGTCGACCTCCTTGGCCTCGGCGTCGTCGGGCGCGCGGGGCGGCTTGTGTCGCGACTTGGGCCCGGCCTTGATCTCGTCTGGATCGGTGGTCTTCTTGGCCTCGCCTGGCGCCTTGGGGCTTGGCGCCTTGGTCGTGGAGGGCCCATCGACCTCGGTCTTGGCTTTTGGGAGCTTGGTCTTGATGCGTGCGGTCCGCTCCTGGTCCTTGTGACCCAGGGTGACGGTGCCGTCGCCTTCGATGTGCAGCGGTGCCTGGCGTAGCGTGTCCTTGCGGCGGATGACGCCGTTCTTCTGCCAGACGTAGCCGTGCTCGTCGAGCTTCTCCCGGCCCTTGGCGGTGATCTGGCCGTCGTCGTCGATGATCTTCGAGCCCACCAGGCCGGAGCCGCCCTGCTCCTGTTCGCGGATGCGAGAGAAGTTGTCGTAGCCGTACCAGGCCTGGTTGACGGCCTCGGTGTGCAAGGTTCCCAGGCCCAGGGTCTGTTGCTGGTCGGGTGTCAAGTCCTTCCAGTGGGTCTGCTTGCCGTCCAGCATGATGCTGGTCCGGCCCCGGCGGAAGTCGTCGAGCATGTCCGCCGCGAAGCCGTACTCGCGGCCCATGTTGGTGCTCATGACCCCCTGGGCGTCGGTGGACAGGGTTGTCTTCACACCCGCGAGCATGAGCTTGATCAGCGGGTGCTCGTCCAGCCTGCCCTTGCCGGTGCTGTCGGCAGGCAGGGCGCCGGTGGCCAGGTTGCTGCCGACGTTGACCTCGGCGATGACGCCGAGCCGCTTCATCTGGGCGATGTGCTCGTCGGTCGCGTGGGTGACGTGGCCCAGGCGGACGATGACCTTGCCCTTGGGGGGCGGCTCGTAGTCGGGGTTCTTCTCGAGGGCGTTCAGCAGTACCGTGAGGTTGTTCCTGGCGGTCTTGGCCACCTCGCTGTCGGGGCCGCCGCCGTGGCGCCGGATCTCCGGGTCTTCGGAGTAGCCCTCGCCCACGTGGGGGCGGAGCACCAGCGGCCGGTCGGCCTTCTCGGCCTCGAGCGCCAGGGCCTTCAAGGCGATGTCCACCTGGCCGATGCTGTCCTTGGACCAGCGGCCCGCCTCGGGTCCGCAGATGTCCAGGCCGGCGACCAGCTCGCTCACGGGCTCGTCGCTGTCCTTGGACTTGCCCAGCATCTTGTAGACCTGCTCTTCGGTGATGGGCGTGCCGGTCAGCTTGCCTTCGTCGTCGACCGCCATCTGGGCCGTGAGCAGGTGAGGCAGCATGCGGACCATGATGCCCTTGTCCTTGCAGATGGCCTGGAACTCCTCGGCGCTCATGCCGGGCGTGGTGAGCTTGCCCTGCAGCTCGACGTACTTGATGCCCTGACCGGCCAGGCGCTCGACGGTGGCCTCCACGAAGGCCTTGACACTGCGGCGGTCGGTGATGCCCTCGTCGGGGCTCTCGAGGTACTTGAGCATCGCCCCGCGAGGATCGTAGGTGTAGTCGAAGGGCATCTCGGCGCTGGCCGACAGCACCCTCTTGAGTGTGCCCATGGGGTCGGCGTCGGTGCCAGGCTGGTTCAGGATGTCCTTGATGAGCTTGGCCGAGACCTTGGGCGAGCCGTCCCTGTTCGTGAGCACGCCGTCGAAGTTCGAGTTCTTGCCCCCGTCCGGGCCGTCGTCGTAGAACTCGCGCAGCTTGTCCAGCGTGAGCTTGGCAGCGACCTTGGGATCCCTGTCGTGCTCCTCCGGGAAGAGGATGCGGGGGAAGTCCTCGGCGTCCAGCACACCCTTGAAGTGGTTGTGCAGCTCGGCTACGCCGCTGACCACCACCTGCCGGCCATACTTGGCGCTGTCCAGCCCCAGCCGGTGGGCGGTCTCGGCCGGGCTCTCGCCGCGCTTGCGGGTCATGGCGACGACCGCATCTTCGCTTCCGGTGAGCTTCGCGATCTTGCCGAGGCTCCCCGGATTCAGCTTGGGGTTGGCCTTGACGAAGGCCTCGATGTCGAAGCCCTTGGCGCCCTTGACGTGGCTGCGGACGACGGAGATCTCGTCGTCGTCCAAGCCCATGTCCGCCAGCTGCCGCTTGGTGGACTTGGCGAGGTCGACCTGCTCCTTGCCGCCCACGACCTTGGAAGGCGGGACCTCGGTCTTGTCTCCCTTGCCCGCCTTGGGCTTTGCGGCCCGCGGCTTGACGCCTTCCTTGGCGCCGGTGGCCTTGTCGATCCCCTTGGGGTTGGCGCAGATCTGCTTGGGCTTCACATCGTCGGCATCCAGGGCGGAGGGGCCGGTGCTGAGGCGCTTGGTGGTCGCGATGTCGGTGGGACTGATCTTGCTGGTGTCGTAGCCGTGCTTGCCGGCCTGCTCGACCAGCTTCTTGGAGAACCTCGCCTTCTCGGATCGATAGTCGCCGCGTTTTTCGGCCTCGACGATCTTGTCGGGCATGTCGCCGTCGCCCAGGTCGAACTTCACCGCGCCGTGCCGGGCCTTGTTGATGGTCCACTCGAGCTGCTTGAGGTTGCCAGTGCTGGCGCCCCAACCCTCGGGCGCGGTCAGGGCGGGGAGGACGACCTCTTGGCCGGCCGTGAGCGAGCGTGGGAAGCTGCCGCCTTCATCGGCCAGCTGCGGATTGAGCTTCTTGAGCGCCAAGGCCAGGTCGTAGCTGCCGTCGGATTTTTTGGGCAGCTCCTTGTTGCTGCGCTCGTACAGGGCGACGATGCCGGCCTCGTGCTCGGCCGCCAGATCCTCCCAGCGCTTGGCGCTGCCCATGGGCTTCTTGGCCTCGGTGTAGGCGACGTTGAAGTCCTCCATCAGCCCCTGCTCCCGGCTGACGTGCTGGGCGTCCTTGTCGCCCCGGGTGCTGGAGGTGACCTTGACCTTGGGCTGCGAGGCTGGGTTGGAAGGATCGTAGTCGGGGTTTTCGATCTCGAAGCCGTGGTCCGCGTAGCGGTCGGCCAGGCCCCAGACGGCGTGCGCCATCTCGTGGGCGATGACCATCTGGCGATACTTGTCGTCCGAGGGAGCCTGGGGGCCCTCGCTGTACAGGTTGGCCGAGTCGGCGTCGCCATGCCCCTTGTGTACGTTCATGACCACGGGATCGGGCCCGTCGTCGTGGTCCTCGCCGCGGGCCTGGGCGTCGTCCCTCGCACGTTGCCGCGCTGCGTTGCTCGCATCCAGTTCGGCCTGGGTGACCACCTCGACCTCGATCTCCTGGCGGAGGGTGCGCTCGACACCGTCCACCACGATTCGGTGCTTGGGATCGTTGAAGTAGGCACTGTTGGCCTGCTCCACGTCGCTCTTGGTGCGCTGCATGGCCGGGTCGTCCTTGTCTTGGACGACCAGCACGACCTTCTGGCGGATGACGTAGCTGCCGTCGTCGGCCACCTCGCCGTCGAAGCCGAACTTGGTCTGGTAGCCCCACTTGCCGCCGGCCCCGTCGTCGATGTGGCGGGTGGTGCCAGACTCGTCCTCGTAGGTCAGGGGGTCGTTCATTTGGCCTTGGACACGCCTGGTACCGCTGGTGGGATCGGCCGGGTCGGTCTCGGGCCGCACTCGCACGGGCCCGTCCGAGATCTCCACACCCAGGGTCTTGGACAGGGAGCCGCCGAAGAGTTGTTGCGAGGCCTGTTCCAGGAACGCGCGTGCGCGCGGGGTCTCGGCTCCCTCGAACTCGAAGGTGAGCTTGGGGCTGTTGGGATCGAGCCGCTTGGCGGTGACCTTCATGCCCGGGAACTGCTCCTGGACTTCGGCCATCAGCGAGCCGACCAGCTTGCCGCGGTGTTGGTTCAGAGCCTTCTTGACGGCCCTGGATTCGGCCGTGTCGAAGCTGTTATGCGCGGCCGAGAAGTCACCGCCGAAGCTGTCCAGCAGGTTCTTGACCTGCTTGCGGCGCTCTGCCGGGGCGTCGGGGGCTTCCTCGAAGTGTTTGTTGACTGCTTTGCGCACCGCTGCGGATGCAAACACCTGTGTCGCGGCGGCGGGGTCGCCGCCGGTGATGTCCGCAGGCTCGCCCTTGGCCAGGGCCTTTGCCACGGACTTGGACAGGTCGTCCTTGCGCTCCTTGGTGGAGACCACGCGCGTGGGATCGTGCGCTTGATAGAAGTCCGCCACCGGGCGGTAGATGGTCTCACCCGTATCGGTGACCAGCGCGATGCGTCGGCCGGCGAAGGCCTGGCCCTCGGAGTCCACGCCCGTCTTCATGGCGGTCGGAACGACCTTGGTCACGCGGACCGTGCGGCCGTCGTCCAGGGTGATCTCCTGGCCCTTGAAGGTCTTGGCATTGTTCCAGATCTCCCCGCGCGAGCCACCGGGCAGCAGCTCGTTTGCCAGATGTGTCGGGGTCTTGGTCTTGCCGCTGACCTTCAGGCCCGGGACGATCTTGCCGCCCTCGATATGCAGCGGGACCTGCGTGCCCGTGTCGCTGCGCGCGATGACGTTGTTCTCGCGCACGACGTAGCCGAGCTTCTCGAGCTTGGCCTTGGCCTCGGGGCTGAACACCCCGTCGTCGCCCAGGACCTTGGCGCCGATGATGTTGCCCTTCTCCGCCGCGATGTCGTCGTAGTTGGCGAACACCTTGAAGCGCTGGGCGCCGTCCTCGAGCTCCTGTGGCGCGTCGATGGTTTTTCTCGCCTTGCGTGTGTCGTCGCCGGAAAAATCGGCTTCTTGTGCGACCTTGGCGTCGGTCTCCGCCCTGCGCGCGCGGCGCTGCTCGGGTGTGTCACTTGTATCGACCGCCGTGTCGTCCTCGCGGCGCGCTCGCCGTGTCGAGCTGTCTCCACCATCGGCATCGAGGTTGGCCACGTCCTCGCCGTCGATGCGGCGTGTCGGGGTGTCTCGCGCGACCTCCCGCACTTCCTCGGCCGCGTCCCTGACGCGCCGCCGTGCTTCGGCGCCCGTGGGTGAGTCGTCTCCGGACTCCGATGCGTCGCTTGCGTCGGCCTGCTGTATCAGGCGATCCGCGTCGCCTTGCCTCCGGGCAGCTTCCGTGGCGCGCTCGTCTGCGGCGCCCTGCAACACATCGGCGATGACCTGGTTTTCCTCGGCGATCTTGCCGTTGGCTTCGGAGATGATGTGTCGCAGCTGGTCGGGGCTCAAGTCCGAGTCACCCGACTGCAGCTTCTTGGTGGCGTAGTCCAGCTCGAGCTGGGCGTCCTTCTTGCGCCGCTTGGCTTTCATGGCGGCGACGGTCTTGGAGCGGGAGATGCCGGTCTTTGCCAGGTCCTGCCACAGGGGATCGAGAAGGACAGACTTGAGCAGCGAGAAGTCGAAGCCTTCGCCCTTGGCCCAGGCTTCCCACTTGTCCATGTCCAGGGCGTTGTCGACGATACCGCCCGAGACGCTGTCCAGGAGCTTCAAGCCGTAGTGCTGCATGAACCCGATCTTGTCGATCTTGACGAGCTTGCCTGCGTCGTCGAAGTGCTCGATGATCTTGCCCTTGCCCTTCTCGATGTTGCCTTCTACCGCCTCGAGCTTGCCGCCGGTCAGCTTGCCGATGCCCTTGCCGACCACGAACTTGGCGCCTGACTTGACCGCGCCCATGGCGGTCTGCTTTGCGATGTGCTCGAAGAAGTTGCCGCCCTCGAGGGCCTGCTCGCTGTGCAGCACGGCCTTGGCCATGCTCTCGGCTGCCCCGGACGCCATCTCGCTCGCGGCTTCCTTCATGAAGGCCTTGAAGCCCGTCTTGGCGCCTTCCTTGATGATGCCCTTGCCGGCCTTGGCGGCCTGGGCGGCCATCTTGCCGGTCTTGAGGAAGTCGCCGAGGCCGGCCGATGCCGCGTCGATGGCGCCTTCGCCAAGGTCCATCAACATCTCCTCCCAGCCGTAGCCGCCACCCTTGAGGCCGGCCTTGACCGTCATCGTCACCATCATCACGGCCAGCTGCTTGGCGGCGGCGATGGCCATCTGGATCAGGCGCATCAGGATACCCACGGCCGCGGCCTGGCCGCCCGGGATTATCATCAGCACGATGCTGGCGACGACCTGGATGGCGTTCACGATTGCGTCGGTGGCCGTGTCACGAACCTCGCGGTAGTTCTTGGCGTCCTGTTCCTGCCAGTCGCAGATCTCCTTGAGCTCCTCGAACTTGTCCGGATCGGTGAGCTTGCCGTTTTCGTCGAACATGGCTTCGACTTCGGCCGTGTGCTTGAGCAGCAGCGCGCTGTTGGAGTGAGCGCCCAGGGCCTCGAGGCCGTCCATCATCAGGTTGCCGAAGAAGTTGCCGGCGCCGCTGCGCTCGAAGTCGTAGCGCATCCGAGCTCGCTCGAGGTAGTCCTGCGGCGTGCTGGGCTTGCCCATCAGCAGCAGCTTCATCTCGAAGCCTTCGGTGCCCGAGAAGTCGCCCTCTACCCACTCTTCCAGGGTCTGATCTACGCCCAGCACGTCTCGAGACAAGGACTCGAACTTGCGCGCGAACGACGCTCGTTCGGCGGGGGACATGTCATGCACGCGCTCCAGGATTTTCTTGGCGCGGTCTTCGTCGGTGCCCAAGCCGTGCATGGAGTAGGCCAGCTCGAGCTCGGGATCGGCCTCGCCTTTTTCGGCCAGCTGCTCGAAGTACACCCGCTCGAGGCCCTCCATCTCATCGCCGAGCATGATCTGAAGGGCAGTCTGGCCGGTGCCGTGCTTGTCGCGGTACTCACCGCCGGGGCCGCCGAAGGCGTTGTTGAAGTAGCCCTTCAGGCGGGCGAAGTGTTCCTTGGTGCGGCCACCGCGGCCTTCCTTGGCCGCCTTGAGGGTCTCTTCGATGAGCTTCTCGTCGGTGCCCCAACCGTCGGCGGCATACTCGAGCCGCCAGGCGTCCGCGGCTGCCTTGTCGCCCATGGCCTCGGCGTCGATGACCTTGAACTCCGGCGAGGAGGTGGAGAAGTCGCTCATGACCTCGGCCATGAAGCTGCCACCGTCGCTCAAGTTCTCGTTGTAATAGCGGATGGCTTCCTGCACCTGCTCCGGCGTCAGGTCGTCCATGGCCTTGAGGAAGTCGTCCTCCTCGGTGCCCCAGCTCGAGAAGTCCCACCAGTCGCCCGAGCCGTGCATGGCCATCTTCATCTTCACGGCGGCGATGTGGGCCTTGTTGGCGTCGGCCTTGCCGGTGACCTCGTTGATCTTGGTGATGGCGTCGACCATGGCGCGCTCGTTGGTTCCCAGGTCGGCCTTGACCTTCTCGAGGAACCACTTGCCTTCCTTGCCGCTGACCAGCTTGGTGCGCTCCTCGACGGTCATGTTCTCGAGGGTCGCGAAGATGAGATCCTCGTCCTCGCACCAGGAGCGGTCCGAGTACTCCAGGAGCATCTCGCGCACGCCCTCGACGCGGTGCTTCTTGGACATCATCATCAGGGCGATCTTGCCCTCGTTCTTGTCGTTCCAGAAGCTGTCCCAGCCGCTGGCCTCGAAGCCGTCCTCGGGCTTCCAGTCGCCCAGGTCCATGTCCTCGCGCATCTGGGTCTCGAAGTCCTTGCCGAAGTGGCGTCGGTACTCGACCTTGACCAGGTCGATCTCCTCGGGGGTCAGGGACGCGAGGGTCTTGAGCACCTGCTTCTCGTCGTCGCCCCAGCCGTCGATGGCCTTGAACAGCGTGTTGGCCGAGTCCTTGATCTTCTTCTTCTTGGACGTGATGAGCTTGTTGAGCTTCTTCTTGTCGCTCACCGCCAGCTTGTAGATCTCCTGGGGTGACTTGTTCTTGTTGGCCGGGTCCTTGCGCAACTCCTTGACACGCTGCGTGATGGCCATCTCGCGACACGTGTGGTCCAGCTCTTGTTTGCGGTTGCGCCCCGAGGCGTGGTCCTCGGCGTCCTTGAGCATGGCCACGGCGGCCGCCTTTTCGTCGCCATCCAGGTGCTTCTTGATCAGCTCCTCGAGCTTGAGCACGTTGCCCTTGGAGTCCGTGACCTCGACGCCCTCCGGGGCGGGCTTGGACATCAGGTCGCGCAGCTTCACCAGCTCGGCTGGGTTGAGTCGGGCCAGGGAGCCGAGGATCACCGAGTCATTGACCCAGAGCCGGGAGTGCAGTTCCTTCTCTATCATCTTTGCAGAGTCTTTGACCTTCGCGTCGTCGACCGGGTAGCTGCCATCGGGGTTGGTCTTGGTGGCGCCGATTTTGGCCTTCAGCGCCATGGTCTCTGGGTCGCGGCCCATGCCCAGCAAGGTGCCACCGGCGACCCAGGTGCCGATAACCGCGGCACCGATTGCCGTGCCGATGCCGGGCAGGGCCATGTTCAACACAACGGCACCTACGATGGCCACGGCCGCCTCGAAGAACGTGGGCTTCATGTCCTCGTCGATCTTCTCCT
>PVBE010858817.1_pt1 | contig 17557 bp, 16 predicted proteins | sample 1631181 | NCBI WGS metagenome assembly PVBE01 (sample SAMN08397723, study PRJNA350692) | Marine metagenome, whole genome shotgun sequencing project. | isolation source: water | place: Pacific Ocean | collected 2012-04 | reverse complement strand
CGCTCGGATTTTCAACCCCAAGAGCGGCCGCACGGTTATGCTGGCAATCGACCACGGATATTTTCAAGGGCCGACCACCGGTCTGGAAAGAATTGATCTCAATATACTCCCACTAGTACCCCATGCAGATACCCTTATGCTCACCCGGGGTATTTTGAGAAGTATTGTCCCACCTTCAACCACACAATCTATTGTTTTACGCGTTTCCGGCGGAACGAGTATATTGAAAGAGCTGTCAAATGAAGAAATTGCCGTTGATATTGAAGATTCGATGCGACTCAATGTTTGCGCCATGGCGGTTCAGGTATTTATCGGCGGCGAATACGAAAAAGAGTCGATCATCAATATGACGCGGATGGTGGACCAGGGGACCCGTTACGGAATTCCTACCCTGGCGGTGACTGCCGTAGGTAAGGATATGGCACGGGATGCCCGATACTTCAGGCTGGCCACCCGTATTTGCGCGGAACTCGGCGCCAACTACATCAAAACCTATTACATTGAAGGAGGCTTTGAAACGGTGACATCCTCATGCCCTGTACCGATCGTCATGGCCGGTGGTAAGAAAATCTCGGAAAAGGATGCTTTACACATGGCATACAATGCCGTTAACCAAGGGGCTGCCGGGGTTGACATGGGGCGCAACATCTTCCAGTCCGAAGACCCCGTTGCAATGATCCAGGCCGTAAAGGCGGTTGTCCACGACAATGAAAACCCGGAGATGGCCTACGATCTGTATAACAGTTTGAAAAATCAATAAACCGACCCAATTTAGAGCAGGGAAAAAGGTCATGGAAAGCACTTATAGCGAGGTCGAGGCAGAAAAGTTTGTCAAGCATTACCCGGATGTGGCCAGAGCGCTTGCCCTCCGTGCTTACACCTCGCGGTTGATAGGTGCAGACCCTAACCTGGTGTTACACGGCGGTGGGAATACCTCGGTTAAAGTAAGGCAGAGAAATATCCTGGGGGAAGAACAGGAAGTTCTTTTCGTCAAGGGAAGTGGGGTTGATTTAGTTGACATTGGGCCGGACGATTTCGTTGCCCTCGACCTTGTATTTCTCAAAAAGCTTCGAACCCTGGAGAGCCTCGAAGATGAGGAAATGGCAAGCCAGATGCAGATTCATAAACTGCATATCTCTCCCTTGAACCCCTCTGTTGAGGCGCTCCTCCATGCCTTTTTGCCACATAGGTACGTTGACCACACCCACGCCGACAGCGTTCTTGTTCTGACAAATCAGACAGAAGGCCCGAATTTGATCCATAAAGCCCTTGGCCCCGGGGTTGCGGTCCTGCCCTACACCATGTCCGGCCTGCCTTTGGCCAAAGCAGTAGCGACCCAATACGAAAATCACCGTGAGCTGGAGGCCATTGTCATTGTTAACCATGGGATTTTTACCTTTGCCGAGGATGCAGAAACATCATACGAGCGAATGATCAACTTCGTCAACCGTGCTCGGGCATTCATAGCTCATAAAATTGAGGGGAAACCCCATATCACACCGCGAGCCGATATCCAATTCGTTCAGGAGGCGGAATCTGGCGTCGCTCGCTTTGTCCAGACGATGCGAGGGGCTTGTGCCCACAGGGGTTCTGACGGCAGGTTGCGCCGCTTTATTGTTGAATTTCGGAACACACAAGATTTGTTGGAAGCTTCTGTTTCCAATATAGCACAAACCCTGTGTGCTTCGGGCGTTCTAACGCCAGACCATGTGATTCGTACCAAGAATAAGATTGCCTACGTAGATACTCTTCCGAAAAACAACACTGATATTCTAAAAAGAATCAACCAGGTGGTCGAGGACTTTGTAAAGGATTATCATCGATATTTCAGGGAGCAGGTAAGGGCCAGAGGGTTTGACCTGCAAGAACTCGATCCCTACCCGAGGATCTTTATTGTTGCGGGTCTCGGCATGTTTGCCCTGGGATTTTCACGAAAAGAAGCTAAAGTAGCGGCGGATATTGCGGAAAAAACTATTTGTGCTAAAATCAAGGCCAATGCGATGGGTCAATACCTTCCGATAACCGATTCTCATATATTTGATATGGAGTATTGGCCCCTCCAGCAGAAGAAGCTGGGTCAGTTTTCATCACTTTTGCTACAGGGTCAAATTGCTCTGATTACAGGTGCGGGTGGTGCAATCGGATATGGTATCGCCGATCGGTTGTTGGCTGCAGGGGCGGCTGTCGTACTCTCCGACATTGATGAATCCCGCGCGGAAAAGGTTTGTTCCTTCCTCAAGGAAAGATATCGAAATGGTGAGATTGAATTAATCCCCTTTGATGTGACAGATTATCAATCCGCAGCATCGGCCGTTGATGAAATAAGTCGGCGACTCGGGGGAGTCGATATCATTGTCCCCAACGCCGGAATCGCCCATGTTGCAAAAATCGAGGACCTGGAACCGGATAAACTGGATCAGGTTATTGCGGTGAATTTCAAAGGAACGTTTAACACCATCAAAGCGGCCATTCCTGTTTTCAAACAACAAGGTACCGGTGGTCATATCATCGTGATAAGCTCAAAAAATGTATTCGATCCGGGTGCTGCCTTTGGCGCATACAGTGCTTCAAAAGCAGGCTCCCATCAGATTTCAAAAATCGCCGCTTTGGAGCTTGCTGAGTTGGGCGTTCGGGTTAATATGATAAACCCGGATGCAGTTTTCGGTGATGGGGAAATATCTTCAAAGCTTTGGGATCTAGTTGGTCCGGACAGAATGAAATCCCGGGGGCTGGATTTCGAAGGCCTAAAGGAGTATTATCGAAACCGGAATCTATTGCAAACACAGGTTCTGGCAGAACATGTGGGCAATGTGGTCGTATTTTTTGCCAGTGACCAAACGCCGACCACCGGGGCATCTTTCCCGGTGGACGGGGGGATTGCTCCGGCTTTTCCAAGGTAAATGCTTACCGAATTTGTTTAGTCATCATCCCCATGCCAGATCATTCTCAATAACGGTCCCCTTCTTTATAATTGTCGCGGCGTTTTGTCTGTTTTTAATTGTAACGTTTTCTTTTAAAGTGACGTTTTCTTCAAAATAGACGTCACCGATAATGGTAATCGATTCACAATCGACAAGGGAAGGGACACCATGTCGGAACCGTTTGTTGAAAAGATCTATTTGTCCGTAGAATCTCGGATCAAGATTTATTTTTAGTTTGTCCAATCTCCTTGCAGGGTTTACAACGAGACCTTTATCATCTGAGAGAAGATAACAATCCGACCGAACCGCCAACAGGTCATTGCATGTTTTGACCGGTATTAAGCGGGACTTGGGAACGATGACAGCTGTGGCACCATCAAAAACAGAGATGGCAGCACCCATCGCGGTTTCGATCTGAAATACCTTTGGGCTCGATTCATCTCTGGGGTCTAATGTTTTTGGATTGAGAATCAATGGCAGCAGGATGGTATGCTGTTGATCGAAAAAATTTTTTAGAAAATCCAAATTAACCCAGATGTTGTTGGTGTTAAAATATCGGTAAAGTTGGCTATCCTGAAAAGTGTTGAATTCGGCTTTCGGGCATTGTGCAGCCTCCCGCAGAATTAGGCGGCCGTCAGTGTGTCTAGCGAGGTGCCCCCCTTTTTTGTCTCCCGGTGTTCTTGCAGAAATCTCCATCATGAATGGAAATCCTTTTTCTGAAAAATAACCCAGCAGAGACTCATCCATAGTAGCCCCCAAATTGTCAGAGTTGGTTATCAAAGCATATTTTATCCCATCATTTAGAAGTCGCAAAAGTGATCCGGATGAAAACAGAGCAAGATAAATATTACCGTGTCCGGGCGGATTCCATTCCAGATCTCGATTCTTTGGCCAGGTGGCCGGCGCCAGATTCTTTTTGAGAATTTTTGGGAACTTGTGTTGAAGAAAAATGAGCGGCGGTGGGAGGGAGCTGATCTTTGACAGTGTCGCGCGGGTATCCGCATCCGTGCTGAAACTGTTCATAAGGGCCAGCTTTATTTTACAGCTCTCAGCCTGGCCCAGAATGATATCAAGAAACGTTTTACCTTTTTTAACCTCGATAAGCGACTTGGCCCGGGTAAGCCCCATGCTTGTACCCAGGCCGCCGTTTAATACTATTCTGGCGGCATGTTTGAGTGCATTTTTTCCTGCCCTGATATAGGTGGTTAAATACCGGGCATCTTCAAAGTCCTCAGGATTAACCGGCTTGATCTCTTTATCAGATATAAGACCGGTTTCACCCGAAACAACCTGGTTGTAATAGGTGGAAAAGGTATCGCTCAGAACAGGAGGGAGCGCTTCTGCCCCCATTTTTGATATAAACTCGGGTAGATAATGCGTTGTGTATGAATTTGTCACATGATGCTTCCAAATGATAGACAAAGGTTTTCTCCAAAACCAAAAAATCAAGTCACCGGCTCAATCCACTCCATGGGATCTTCAGCTCTTCCATACTGAATGTCGGTGATTGCCTTAAAAAATTTACCGGCGTTCGGGCCCACCTGGCCGTCACCGATGGTTATGATTTTACCACCATATTTTACTTCTCCAACCGGTGAAATAACTGCAGCTGTCCCTGATCCAAAAATTTCAGTGAGTATTCCGGATTCATGGGCTTCAATCAATTCACCGATACTGATTTTTCGCTCCGTAACCTTCATTCCCCATATTTTGGCAAGGGAGATAACGGTGTTCCTTGTGATTCCCGGAAGGATGCTCCCGCTGAGAGATGGTGTGATCAGTTCTTCGTTGATAATGAAGAAAATGTTCATGGATCCAACTTCTTCAACATATTTTTGTTCTACGCCATCCAGCCACAGCACCTGGGAATACCCTTCTTTGAGCGCCTTTTCAGCAGCAAGCAGGCTTGCCGCATAATTACCCGGTGTTTTGGCTTCGCCCATACCGCCGCGGACTGCCCGAACATGGTCTTTGGTAACCCATATTTTGATCGGATTAAAACCTTCGGCATAATAAGCGCCCACCGGAGAGAGCATGATAAAGTACCGATAGGTATATGAAGCGCGTATACCCAGGAAGGGATCCATCGCAATAATAGTAGGGCGCACATATAGGGATGTTTCAGGCACTTTTGGAACCCAGTCCTTTTCGATGTGCAACAAATTTTTCAATGCATCGAGAGCAAAAGTCTCATCCACCTCCGGTATGCATAATGCTTTGGCCGAACGATTTAATCGTTTGAAATTGTCTTTTGGTCGGAAGAGCTGGACAGTACCGGCACCGGTCCGGTATGCCTTTAAACCTTCAAAAATAGCTTGACCGTAGTGAAGCACCATTGTTGCGGGGTCCATCTCGATCGGTCTGTAAGGCTCTATTCGAGGGTTATGCCACCCCTCATCGGGATGATAATCCATATTAAACATATGATCGGTGAAGAGTATGCCAAAACCGAGTGCAGAATCGTCCGGCTTGGGTTTGGGTGAGTTGGACATGGTGATGGCGATTTTCATTTGAACTCCTCTTAATATCTATCGTAGGTTAGATCCCATTTTATGTTCGCAAGGTCTGCGACGGTTTAAATCATTGATTTTAGCGTAACCAGATCGAGCTGATCTGTTACGTCTTCTGCCAGGTCTGACACCGAGGCGATGGTCTCCAAACAGCGTCTCAGGTGAAGTTTGTGGCTATGGTCCAAAGTGGAGATAAAGATTTGTTTTGTTAAGTTCCATTCGATCTTGTCCACTTCTGATTCTTTGAGGCCGACCTCCTTTGCATGCTTACGAATGACCTCTATCGAGCAGTTCCCTTTGATAAAGCAAATGATCGCCGCCTTCAATGGTTTGATGATACCCAGGGATTCCTGACTTACCTCAAGAAACAGCAGTTTTAATTCGTCAGGGAACACCGGCCGTTGATTTAAGAAAAAATCACAGCAGGTTTCCCCCGCATCGGCCACCTCATCAAGGCTTTCAACCAGCTTATAAATATCTCCTCTAAGCCGTGGTAAGTAAGCACCGGAATAGAGTTTGTCCCGCATTTCATAACGGACCAGGTCGGCTCTGGTCTCGATCCTATCGACCTGTTGGGCCAATCTTTTTGCGCTATTTATATCGTCCTTAAGGTAGGAGTCGAGCGTCTTTGCAGCTGATAACACACACTCTTCCACAATTTCAACATGCTTTAGGATGAGCACGATCATTTCTTTTTCTTTTTTATAAAACGCCATTGTTCTCTGTTCCTCCTCTATAAAGAAATGCTTAAAATCGAAAAGACGAAAGTCATACTTCAGGTACCCATGCCGAAAGTGGCAAGATAAATCTGCATGATCAGGTGTGCAAGGGCACCGGTGGATAATGGTGTAGCAACCCATCCGATGGCTATCTCTATAAGCGTCCTTTTTGTTACGGTTTTTGAGCCTTTTATGAAACCTACCCCTGCTACGCCGCCAACAATAGCCTGGGATGAGGATACCGGGATACCCACCTGAGTAAACAGGTGAACCGTAATTGCCGCGGAAAACTCAGCAATAAATGCAGAAAAACCATCCAGGTCCACAATTTTTTTTCCGACCGTTTCCATGACATTCCGGCTATATGTCAAGACACCCGCCGCAATGCTGAGGCTCCCGAGCAGTGCAGCGTAAAATGGAGATAAAAGGCCGGCTCCCACATAGACACCTGTAACGTTGGCCACGTTGTTGGCACCCAGAGAATAAGCTCCGTAACAACCGGCAAAAATCAACGCAATTCGAGTAAACAGGTTACGGCGTTCAATATCTAAAAGGATGTTTTGAAAGAGTTTTCCGACAACAGGGTAAAAAATAGCGGTAAGAAGCATGGCACCGATCGGCGTGAGCGCCCAGGCGAGAAACACTTTACCAAGTTTTGAAAAATCCGGAATCCCTGATATCATTCCGATTCCAAGCACCGCACCCATTATGGCTTGGGATGTTGAAACAGGGAGCGAGAGATATGAAAAAACAGCCACGCAAAAGCCGGCTGAAATAGTTGCAATAAAAGCGGCCATATGTGACAGCTGTGTCATTTCACCCACGGTGTCCATGCTCTTGTATCCCTCGAGCAGCGCACCGATAATAACAAAGGTGGAAATCAGAATGACGGCTGTTTTATATTTTAGAACGTTAGCAGCCACTCCTGTACCAAAGATATTGGCCGAATCATTACTTCCGAGACTCCAACCTAAAAATAAGGCACCGATAAGTTTCCACATCAATAAAAACCTTTAAAGATTAAAGTCGGCTTCAAAATCGCTATTGAGCAGCATTGTGCCATTTAGCGAAAAACCTGTGTTTGAAATACTTTCTAACAACTTGTAACATAATTCAGACGGAAGACAAGAAAAATGATCGTGGGAAAATCGAGTATAAAACAGGATGGCAAAACCGGAAGGACGATTTCATTTCGAACCGAATCCATTTAATAGTTCTCTGATTATCATTCTCGCAGGTGATTTTTAAAGACAAGTTAAAGGTCATGCGGTAACGAAACGTCTTTCATGCATCATCAGATAGAGACCGCTTGAGGTAATAATAATGGCACCTGAAATGGTCCAGGTATCGGGTAGATCTTCAAATAGAATGAAACCTAAAATCGTTGCCCATATGAGGGTTGTATAATCAAATGGCGCCAGCAAAGACACCGATGCGAATTCAAAGGCCTTAATCATAAAGTAATGCCCCATCATCCCAAGAAATCCCAGCAGCACAAAGACCAACCACTGTTCAAGAGAGGGGGGGCAGCCAGACGAATAGAACGGCAATACTGGAGAGAATCAGTCCGCCTGCACCTGAACAGAACAGGGTCGTTAATGCATTATCTGACTGGCCGAGAATGCGAGTTGTGATTTGGAAGCTTGCGTAAAAAAGGGCAGTGATCAACGGTACGGTAAGGTTGACACCCAATTAAATATTCCCATTCCTGTCCGCATGACAAGCAAAACAACAAGAAGCCCAACTATAACAACTCCTCAACGGTGTGTGCTAACATTTGCACCTAAAATCAGTACCGAAAGTGCCGTTACCAACAGGGGGAGGTAAAAGCAATTACAAAACAATCCGCCAGCGGCATAAACCTCAAAGCGCTCCAGAATGTAACGCCCGCACAAAAAAGCAAAATTGAGCGAAGAATCTGCAGCTTTATTTTTTTTGTCTGAAGGATATTCCCCGATGCCCTTTGGAAAAAGAAAAGTGCAACAAAAAGAAAATGGACCATATAACGTCCCCATACCACCATCAACAACGGAAGTTCACTGCTTAGATGCTACGCTGCTGCATCCAAAGAAGAAAAGCAGACTGTCATAGAGATCATATCAACGATCCCATAAAACGGCTTTTCTGTAGGAGTCGCATCAGTATTTCCATTAAACATTTGGGAGAATTTGTCCTTTTGCATTCAGTAATCATTTTGAAGAGTCTGGATCTCTATCAGAGCCTGCATCAGAGGTCAATGGATACCCCACTACGCCCCCATATAAATTCGTCACTATTTTCCAAGGGGGTACATTATGGATTTTTTGATTTAGGCTGATTTTTTCTCTTTGCCAATGGGGCAAACATTGACACACATTCCGCAAACTCTGACCCCGGTTATTGCTTTCTCCAGGTGTTTGCGATAACCGATGCACCGCTGGATGTTGAAACGGGATTCCCGCGGTTCGGAAGGATCAAAAGACCTGCCCGTGAAGGCATTGGGCGGACAACCTTCAACACAGCTTCGACAATCACCGCACCCATTGGTTAAAGGCAGGCCGGCTTTCATGGGGGCATCAGTTAAAACGGTCACCCATCGGACACGTGGACCGATTTCCGGTGTAATCAGCATGCAGCTCGGTCCTATCCAACCCAAACCGGCCAGATTCGCAGCCAGCTTATGGGAAAAAAGGCCTCGAATGTTTTTTGTGTCGGCTCTATCCGAAGCAGGAACCAGAAGAGATTTAAAGCCATGTTCGCTCAACGTGGCGCTGAGTCGCAATGCAATCCGATCCAGGCTTTGGTTGACCGTGTAATACAAGTAGTCATAGGTCCTGGCAATTATGGCCTCCTTGTGCCGGTGAAGTTGGTCCACGATTCGGTCACTCATCGCTATCCCTACTGAAAGTGCACGGGGAAATGCGTTTAAAAATTCCCCACCCTGTTCGAAAATGGCTTCTTTTGCCACGGCTAAATCTGCCACCCCGAAAAACCGGGCACCCATGTCCACCGCTTTATGCCCAAGAATATTTTTAAGTTTCATAATTGATTGTGTTTTCATTTTTCCGGGAATAGATACAGAATTTAAGTTTAGGGAAGGGACACGGAGCATCCAATCTCGCCTGCCGTGGTATAAAATCACCCCCCATTAAAATCGATCATGTATTCTCTTGATTCATCTCTATCAGATAATACATTTATCATAGTTATTCTATAAATTCAACAATATCCCCCTATCCTAATTAAACCGTTTTCCCATTTTGTTATTGCTCATTAGGACTATATATTGCATCAGATGATTATCCGTATAGCGGATTGTTTTATTGTTGATTGGAAGCTATGAATTGCTTAGAAGTATCTAATTATTGCTACATCATTAGGGGATTTATATTATTTTTATTCCACGCAGGGAGGATGTCATGACAAGAAAATGGGTTTTTGTGTTCATGATGGGTGCCATCTTAGCAAGTGGTGTATTTTCACAAACCGTATACAGGGAAATTACGAGATCTGGTACACCCAGGACATGATCGTTTTAGATGCGGACGGCAGTGTGTTATTGAACAAAGAAGGTGCCTTAAATTTTCGGCACAGTGGTCGTGCCGGTTTTGGATCTGTATGCGACAGATACTCTCAGCGTTGAATAATAAGCATCCCCTTTTTGAGATCGTAGTAAGGACAAAGTCGGGGTTGTGTGCCGTAAAAGGACGGATATCAAGCAGCAGTCAAACTGTAGCAGCAGACGACTTGGATTCAGATACCGGATACCGGTCATAATGTCAAGAAGGCATTTTTCTGTAGACAGGCTGAAATGTTGGGATTATTGTAATTCTTTCGCAACGAACCAATACGCAGAAACTGCACAAAGTTTCGTATTTTCAGTTTAGGAAAAATCTATATTAAAAAACTGAGTTGTACGAAACTCAATAATTTTTTTGTTGAATATTCAATAGGATATACTATTGGAAAGAGCGAGGTTATTACAATGAGGCGATCAGCTTGAACCGGTACCTATAAAGTAATCACCGTGCACCAGAAAAATTTCTTTTTACCCTATGCCTGATGCAACTTTCCTTAAAATATCAGGCGCGAAACTTGAGTTCATTTTTTCTAAAAGCTGAAATTCTTCCGTAGCGAATCAATATATAATGTTATAAGGAAAAAATAACAATGAAAACAGTATTAAATCTTTTGATCGCAACTTCACTTCTTATCGCAACTACAGTCTATTCTGACACAATTAAGACAATACTTTTTGAGACTATCGATAGAGGTGCAGGTTCTAAATATGAAAAAAATAATAAACAACACCTTATAGAAATTTATAAACAACATGATTGGAAAATATTCTGGGGTCAGCATACAAATGGGACTTTCCCTTCGCCCAAATTGCCTGAAGTCGATTTTCAAAACTATTTCATTGTTATAGCTATCGACGAAATAAGAAGTAGCGGTGGATATACGCTTGAAATAAAAGAAATTACAATTGATACGGCTCTTGAGAATAGGCCGTTTAGAATAACACTCCAAGCAGAACAACCGGGGTCAGCGAGCACAACAACAAACGCCTTAACGCGACCATATCATATTGTTAGGATAAAGAAATAAAAAACCTTATATAGTGCCTGAACGAAAAGTCTTGATTTTTATTTGGCGGTGCTCGCAAAAATTAAAATTCGCAAAGTCAACAGTGTCCCCAGTTGGTCGATAGTTTGCACAACGATGAAAATGGTAGTCTTTTTGCGATTTTCAGAAACACTTCTCCTCTAGTCACCTTGTTTTTATTATATCAGAGCCGATCTACTATGCTGCTTTACGACGCTTTCACTTCAACTCTTGCTGCTGAATTAGATGGCCCATTATCTGTATGTTTCGCGCTAAAACCGTTAACGCCACGTAGCGCTTAAATCCATGAAGTCCGTGATCCAGACAACGGTCTAATCCATGATTTTCCAAAGCATTTATCGAAGATTCAACTGCTGAATGCTTACGCCTGGCTTCAACAAATTCTTCCGATTGCTCTATCTTTTGCTCTGTTGTTGATAATCGTCCCTTTTTCGGTAACATCACCAATCCAGTATCTTTGGCACCTTGAGCAATTGCAACCGCCACTTTATCATCTGTCTGCCGCTCCATTGCCAGGTGATGAAGAGTGAAACCATAGTGATCTTTTAGCACACGAACTTCTAATCCTAATTCTTGCGGTACGCCGGCTTTGCCCTTGCTGACCCACTCGGTATGAGGTTCAAATATTGAGCAAACCTTCTCTTGGTGCGGTATTGTCTTATCTAAAACAATTCTTCTTCAAATCTGATCATTCTGTCGTTACGCATGACGAATATACTCCTCAACCGCGCTCAGTCTAAAATCCTGGGACATCGATAATATCCCAAGCTCACGCAGGAGTCGGATCGTCTCTTTTGCCCTTAATACAAATCCTTGACATACGTCGATGTAATTTTGATGAGCATTAATAATGAATTGATCTCTTTGCGCCTTTTACCTTCATCCTTCGATGTGGAGCGGTTCAGGCTTTGAATTTTTCGCAGTATTCGTTTCACTTTCAATATGTGATGATGACTCTGTCGCCATTCACTGATGCCGATCTCCGCACAGATGCTCGCAATGAGGCTTATCATTTTTCGTATCGCATCAAAAAGCAGGTTGGTGTCGGTCGGATACAGAATTTCAATGCAAGCAAAAAATGCGTTGTTCTAGAAAATCTTCGTGTCGTTTTATGCGAAATTGTAATGTAATATCAATATCTTAATAATTACCATTCAGACACTAAACAGGTAAAAAGTAAACGCGAGTCAAAGCATTTATTGACCTGAAATCGAGAAAGTTTTTCTTGGTTGAAAAACCTTTTTTAATAAAACAAACAGGTAGGTTGCACAGAGTATCAAGTTTATTCCATTGGTGACACTGCGAACGAGTTTTGCGTTAGAGGTAGAAATAAAATAATCTATTTTGCCCCGATTCCTTTTTGCTTGACTCTAAAGGCATATTGCTTTATAATTAATTGAATATAAATGAAATTTTTCCCCCATCAAACCAAGGCAAGCAGAAATGAGAATCGCCTCGAATTGGATTTGGATCTTGCTGCTCCTTTTGTTCACAACACTTTTCCAAGCGTGCGCCTTCAACAAGAAAATGACTGTTGTGTTTGCGGCATCGCTCCTAGAAGAGGTCGCAAAGTCTTCATACAAACAATCCGAGCTTAGAGTAATCCAGAAAGGAATGCCGGCCTATCTAATGCTTATGGACGGAATGGTCGAGGCCTGGCCGAAAAACGAGCGCCTGCTGATCGCCGCCGCCCAGGGATACGCTTCCTACGCCTCTGCTTTTATTGAAGATCATGACAGAATCTATGCAAGAACATTATATGGCAAAGCCAAGGACTATGCCTTAAGATCTCTGGCCAGAAGAGGGTTTGAAAGAGCGAGCGAACGATCCTTTGACGATTTTGAAAAGGGTCTGACCAATCTGAGAAAAAAAGATGTTTCCTACCTGTTCTGGGCAGCGGCAAACTGGGGGAGCTGGATCGGTCTGAACCTTAATTCCATGGAGGCGATGGCCCAACTCCCCCGGGTAGAACTGATGATGAGACGCGTCCTGGAGCTGGATGAAAGATTTTACTATGGTGGGCCGCATCTCTTCATGGGCATCTGGTATGCGTCGAGACCCAAGATCGGCGGAGGGAATCTAAAATTGGCTCAAAACCACTTTAAAAGAGCCATGGAACTGGGAGAAGGGAAGTTTTTAATGACTCATGTTTCTTATGCCTATCATTACGCTCGAAGAGCTTTTGACAAAGATCTTTTTACCTCCACCTTAAGTCAGGTTATAGAAACGCCTGCCGATACTTTACCTGAACTGACTCTTCTGAATACCGTAGCCCACCAAAAAGCAAAAAAATTGCTAAACAATGTGGAAAAATATTTTTAACAGGAGCAAGTAGGATGAGAAGAGAAGCATTCCTCAAAATGATCGGCTTGAGCCTTTTTGTTTTGATTTTTGCGGCCCCAGCCGCCGTCGGGGCTGGAAAGGGTGTCGTTATTAAAATGGCCACCCTGGCGCCGGAGGGAAGTGCCTGGATGCAAATTTTTAATGAATTAAATGCCGAGATAAAGAAAAAAACCGATGGCAACATTCGGTTTAGATTGTATCCGGGTGGCATCCTGGGAGATGAAACAGACATGCTCAGAAAAATGGTTATCGGTCAGATTCAAGGGGCGATCCTCTCAGCACCCGGGTTATCAGGTCTGAATAGAGATATGGAGGTATTTCAAATCCCTTTCCTTTTCCAAACCTACGATGAAGTCGACCATGTGTTGAAAAAAATGAGTGGATTCTTTAAAAAGGGTTTTGAAAAAAAAGGATATGTTCTGTTGGGATGGTCCGAGGGTGGATTTGTTCGGCTGATGTCTACCACCCCCATCTCCTCTATCGATGACCTGAAAAAAGCCAAGGTTTGGACCTGGGAAGCAGCGCCGATGGCCGAGGCAATCTTTGATGCGACCGGGGTTTCAGCCATTCCCCTATCTGTCCCCGATGTTCTTGTCGGCCTTCAAACCGGACTGGTAGACGTGGTTTATGCGCCGCCGGCAGGCGCCATCTCCTTACAGTGGTTCACCAAGGTACGATATTTAACCGATGTCCCGTTGATTTATCTGGCAGGTGGCATTCTCGTGAAAAAAAATATTTTTGAACGGATATCCAAGAGATACCAGGGCACTCTAATGGAACTCCTTCAACAATACATGGTAAAAATGAAAGAAGTGATACGAAACGAAAATCGCGAGGCCATCAGGGTAATGGCGAACCATGGGATCAAAATCGTCCACCCATCCGATGAACAGACCGCAAAATTTAAACAGATTGCAAAAAAAGCGATAGAGCAGTTGAATGACACTAGATTTTCCAAGGCAGTTTTGGAACAGATATACACCCATCTGGAAGAACATCGAAAGGAAAAAAAATGATGGATCGATGGGACCGGTTTGATAAAATCATCAGCCAGGTCGAGCAATTCGTACTGTCTTTTTTTCTGGCAGTTCTGATCTTGGTGGCATTTTCACAAATCGTATTGAGGAATTTCTGGGAAACCGGTCTCTCCTGGGGCGATCCACTCGCTAGATATCTGGTACTCTGGATCGGGTTTATCGGCGCTGCATTGGCCACCAAAGAAAACAAACATATCAGCATCGATCTTTTTTCCCAGTGGGTGAGCAGCGTCGGGAATACCCTGATCAAGCTAATCAATCATTTATTTTCGACTTTTATATCCGGGCTGTTGGCCTTTGCAGCTTTCCGTTTCACACAAAACGAGGCTTTATTTGGAGGTGCCTCCGTTTTTGGGATTCCTGCTTGGATACCTCTAATAATTCTCCCCATCGCCTTTGGATTGATGACATTGAGATTTGGTTTCCGATTTTTGAAAATATTTTTCACTATCTTGTTCACCGGCGCAAATCAAGACGATACAAAAAGCAGATGAGTCTCTTTATCACAGCGACTATCATCCTTATCTCCCTTTTATTCGGCACACCTATTTTTGTGGTCATTTCCGGCCTGGCCCTCTATCTGTTTTTCTTCGCTCAGATTGATCTATCGGCCATCATCATCGAGATGCACCGAATGGCCACCACCTCGATGCTTGTTGCCATCCCCCTGTTTACGTTTGCCGGATATCTTGTATCGGAAAGCGGGGCACCCAAAAGATTAATCCGATTCTCAAATGCGATTCTGGGTTGGCTTCCGGGGGGCCTCTCTATCATCGCGCTTATCACGTGTGCGATCTTTACCGCTTTGACCGGGGCAACCGGTCTTACCATCATCGCCATTGGCGGAATCCTACTACCTGCGATGATAGAGGGTAAGTATCCGGAGAGCCTCTCTCTCGGGTTGTTGACCACTTCAGGAACGCTCGGGCTTCTTTTCCCGCCGAGTCTCCCTCTGATTATCTATGCGATTGTAGCTAAGGTCAGAATCGATCAACTGTTCATTGCCGGCATCCTCCCCGGAACTCTGCTGGTACTCATGCTCTCCTTATTCAGTATTCACAGATCGGTTCGCGCCGATGTTCCAAAAACTCAGTTTCGCCTAGGGGAGGTTTTTATGGCTTTAAGAGAATCTCTTTGGGAGCTACCCCTCCCCTTTATATTATTGGGTGGGATTTACACTGGATACTTCGCCGTCAGCGAAGCCTCCGCCATTACGGTGGTCTATATTATCATGGTTGAAGTGGTCGTCTACCGGGATGTCAAATGGCGGGAATTGCCCGAAATCATGAAAAAAAGCATGGTGTTGGTGGGGGTTATCCTGATCATTCTTGGGGCTGCAATGGGTCTAACGAATTATTTGATCGATGCGGAAATACCGATGAAGATATTAGATTTTATTAGGGCGCATATTGAAAATCGATTTTTTTTCCTGATTGTGTTGAACTTATTTCTCCTAGCCGTCGGATGTACAATGGGTATATTCTCTTCTTTGGTCGTCGTCATCCCTCTCATCACACCAATTGCAGCGGTTTACGGCATCCATCCGGTTCACCTCGGGATTATTTTCCTCACCAATTTAGAGATAGGTGCCTCCATACCTCCCTTGGGGATCAATCTCTTCATTTCCAGTATTCGTTTTGAAAGACCGGTGTTGGAACTATATTTGGCTTCTCTCCCTTTTATCGTTATCCTTTTGATCGGCTTGACCCTGATCACCTATCTTCCCTGGATCAGCCTTGTTCTAATAAGATAAGTTTGAACTCACCCATATTTTCAGCCCACCATTTTCCCTATTGTAAATCTTTATTACCGCTAACTCTATACGTTTTCTATCCTTAAACTGTCCTTTATATTCAACACCATCTGCTTTGGTATACGTTCCCAGACCATCAAATTCCCCACCTTTGAATTGTCCGGCATAATTGACGCCATCGGTTTGAGCATAAACACCGTTAGTGTTGACGATAAAAATAGAGAGTGCTAAAAATAATAAAGATTTTAATGCGTTCATCTTAAATTTCCCGTTTAATTTTTTGCTTAAATTCTTTACAATCGGATTTATAACACATCTCCAAAAGAAAGCAATAATTCTTATGGCCCCAATATTTTGAATATCTTGATCAGGCAAGAGGATCTTATGGCCTTACACAGATCGTTATATTTGATCTGAAAACGCAGTTTACCGGAGGAAACCAAAGATGGACAATAAAAGAAAGACCGCACTGGTTACCGGTGCGAGCAGCGGCATCGGCCGCAAGACAGCCATTAAGTTGGCCGAGAACGGTTTTCAAGTCATCGGTGCAGCCAGACGCATGGACCGGCTTGTTGAACTATCTGATCAGTTCAAGGGTATCATTCCAAAAAAAGTAGATCTTTCAATTCCAGAGGATACCGAAAGATTCTGCTAGGAGATTAAAGGGTTGTCGGAATCGGTTTCCGTGTTGATCAATAACGCAGGGTACAGCATCCGAGGGACGCTTGAGGACGTTTCCATTGAAGCTGCCAGACGCATCTTTGAGGTCAATTTTTTCTCACTGATCAGCGTCACCCGGGCCTGTCTACCCGGCATGCGTCGGCTCAGAGAGGGTACAATTGTCAATCTCAGTTCCATCGTGGGAAAGTTTACGTTCCCCATGGGCGGTGTATATGCAGCGACCAAATATGCTGTGGAAGGGATCAGTGATGCCCTACGTATGGAGCTCCGACCCCTTGGCATAAAGGTTATCACCATCCGCCCGGGTGTTATTGCCACTGAATTCAACGAGGTGGCCACTGAAATGACAGGTGATCTGATGCCGATGACCGACCCCGATTATAAACCGATTTACGAGGCGGTGGGAACAGGCGTGGGAAAAATGTTTATAGGACTGACCATACCCGACCCGGATTTGATCGCAAACATCATCTTGGAGGTGGTTCTGTCGGAGTCTCCCAAATCAACCTACGCGGGCGGTCCATTCACGGACGAAATCTTATCAAAACGGCTTCTGCTGGATGATGATGCGTTCGACCGTTTCTGGACCGAGAAGATCGGAATAACAGAAATGAAGATAGAATAAGATCGAATCGACACCAACGGTCTAACAGAGGAACCTCATTATATCCAAACGCTCGTCTTAAGCGAACCCTGGCGCCTTCGAGGGTGGGTTGACTTTTTAAAATGCGCTTGATATTTTTCGTCGATTCCAACTCATCCTCCGCGGTCATATCTTTCGTTTATTAGGTTTTATCCTTTTCCCCATTCTTTTATAATGCAACGCTATCAAAAAACCGGCCTTTACTTTCCTTATGTCCTAAATTAAGCCTGTTCAATATCTTAACTTATTGTAATTATATATTAATATCATACTCTTTTTGGAGAGTAACTCAAAACAACTCTAAACGAAGAAAATAAGAGAATTTAAGAGATTGATGGCATCGAT
>PVBE012083330.1_pt1 | contig 17559 bp, 14 predicted proteins | sample 1631181 | NCBI WGS metagenome assembly PVBE01 (sample SAMN08397723, study PRJNA350692) | Marine metagenome, whole genome shotgun sequencing project. | isolation source: water | place: Pacific Ocean | collected 2012-04 | reverse complement strand
CCGAGACCCGCCACCAATGTCATTGCGAGGCCCGATGGTTCGAGGTCCTCACCACAGGCTCCGGAGGGCCGTGGCAATCTGGCTGTGGGGACCACTCCTCCTCTGGATTGCTTCGTCGCCCCTATAGGTCGTCCTTCCGCGGAAGGACTCGCAATGACGATTTGCAAGCGTATTTCAGAGACAGCGCACTAGTGCTTTGTTCGCTAGATACCGATACGTTTACATGCCGTAAGGCACGGCTAGTTTTTGATCCGCTCTAGCGGGGGTTCCAAGGGGGCTTAGCCCCCTGGAAGGGGGCCTGGGGGCTCCCCCCCCTAAACATATCGGGCGGGCGGGTGGGATAGATCAAGAATTGTGCAACTAAGCACATGAATCGCTACTCCCTCGGAACGATGGGCAGGGTGATGTGGGAGGGATACTCGGTCGAATGAAGCACCGTTTGTAGAGCGGAGACAAAATTGCTGTCCGTCCCGATCTGTTCCCCGGTGTTTGTGTTCCGGTCGAACCGGGGGAAGTTGCTGCTGGATATCTCCAGGCGGATACGGTGCCCCTTCTTGAACAGGTTGCTGGTGGCCCAGAGGTCGATGGTGTACTCGTACACCTGGTTGGGTTGGATCAGGCTGGCCGGCTGCCGGGGGTTCCGGTAGCGGGCGCGGATTATCGCGTCGGTCAGGTTGCGGGCGTCGCCGCAGGGGCAGGCGTCAACCAGCTTGGCCGTGAAGTCCGTGTCTCTGGCCGAACTGGAGGCGTACAGCGTCACGGTGACGGGCCCCGTCACCTCGGTGTCCTGCTCTAGCGGAGGTGTGCTGTAGACGAGCACGTCGGGCCGGGCCTCTATGGGCGTCTGATCATATGCGCCTGGGACCTGAAACGCTAAGTCGCAGCAAAGTGGACCGCCTCGGGTCGGCACCGGGTCGATGGGATTGTAGACATAGACGTCCGGCGGTTCATCACCTGGCGGGTCCGGGCTTAGCCAGCCGTCGCCGATCAGCGTGTTGGCCTTTCCCCGGCTGTGAAAATGGTAGTCAACCTGCTCGGCTCTACGGAGCGGCCACTCGTCTTCGAACCGCCAGACGTTTTCGCCCATCACGAAGATGCGGACCGGCTTTTCGTCCGGCACCCCGTTGTCCTCGCCCTTGAGCCAGTGGTCGTAAAACCGCATGGTAAGGCCCTGTAGGTCCACCGCATCTCCTGAGGATCGGGTCCCGAAGTTGTACTCGCCCGAAACGCTGGTGGGTGAACTCCCGTGTACCCAGGGGCCGAGGGTGAGCCTCTGGCCGCGGCGCGCCTCCTCCGTGGCTCCCATCTGCCTCATTCTGGTGAAGTTCTTGATCGTCCCGCCAAGGAATATGTCGTACCAGCCCCCGATGTTGAACGCGGGAACCGTGATCTCTGTGTGGGACTCCTCGATGGAGATCCTCTTCCAGTAATCGTCGTACTCCGGGTGGGCCAGCCAGTCGTAGTAGTAGGGCGCCAGGTTGCCCTTCAGGTGCGGCATGTCTTGCAATGGCAGGTGATTGTACGCCGTCGTCAGGTCGTCTTTGGCCTCGATCAAGTGGTCCAGTTGCTCGGGCGGCAGCAGGAGCCGTCGGGACAGGTTGTCCCAGTTGGCCACCGTCAGGTACCCCAGCGCCCAGGATAAGTTGAAACCCAGCTCGAAGGCGCCGCCCTGCCAGGCCCAGCCCTCGTGGTAATCGGAGGAGGTGACCCCGGGCGCTATGCCCGCCAGCGACGGTGGCTTCGATTTTGCCGCCAGCCACTGTGTCGCCCCCACATAGGAGCCGCCGTACATGCCCACCTTTCCAGTGCACCAGTCCTGGCCGGCGACCCACTCCACCGAGTCGTACCCGTCGTCTATCTCATTGACGAAGGCGTAGAAGTCGCCATCGGACCTGTACCGGCCCCGGACATCCTGGATGACGACGGCATAGCCGTTCATGGCGGCCCTGATGGCGTCGAAGCGCCCCCTGGATACCGGCCCGCTCTTGTCGTAAGGGCTGCGTTGGAGCAGCGCCGGAAACTTGGAACTCTCATCGGGCCGGTACACATCCACGTAGGTTATGGTCCCATCCCTCAACATCAGGGGTATATTGGGCTCGAACTTCACCGAATGTGGGCCTGCCATGTGCGGAACCTCCAGGCGAGCGGATTCATGGTAATCGATGCGGTGTTCGCCGCGCGGTGGGTGTGAATTTAGCACACGCCTGGACGGCTGGCAACCCCTGAGCACACGTGGCTGAGTGATGCGGCAGATATGTTGTTTTACCCATGGTCAAGGCGTTACGAGGCCCCTGTTCCCGTCTTGCAACACTGGCCCGCCGCGGCTTCCTCTGCTAGAATCTGGCCGATAACGCTGGCTGGCGGGTCTACGTTGCGGCGATAGTGCCCGCGACTGAACTTGCCGCTCGTGCAGACAGCAGCCCCCGAGGGTAGGAGATGAAATGCCGACCAAAGAAGATCTTAAAATCGCGGTCCAGGAAGAAATAGATCGGCGGGGCCAGGAGCTTATCCAGATCGCCCGGACCATCCTTGCCAATCCCGAACCGGGCTTCCGCGAGACGAAGACTTCCCGGCTCGTAGGCGAAAAATTCCGGGAGATGGGCATCCCTTTCCAAGGTGACATCGCCCTCACCGGCCTCCAAGGCATGTTGGAAGGCGGGGCTTCAGGCCCCACCGTGGCCGTGATGGGAGAACTCGACTCCCTGAAAGTACTGGGACATCCCCACGCCGACCCTGTCACCAACGCCGCACATGCCTGTGGCCACCACTGCCAGATCGGCATGATGCTGGGTGTGGCGGCGGGCCTTCAGGCGCCCGGAGTACTGGAGAGCCTCGCCGGGCGGGTGGCGTTGATCGCCGTACCCGCCGAGGAGTATATCGAGATCGAATACCGCGACGAGCTGAGACGGCAGGGGAAGCTCGAGTTCCTGGGTGGAAAGCCCGAGTTCATACGTCTCGGCGCACTTGACGACGTGGATATGGCGATGATGACGCACACCTCCAGCAGCCCGGACGAGGGAAAGATTGCGATGGGCGGCACCAATAACGGCATCATCGCCAAACGCATAAGCTTTATCGGGCGAGCCGCCCATGCCGGCGGCGCTCCCCACGCGGGCATCAACGCGCTGAACGCGGCGATGATAGCGCTGTCGGCCATCCACGCACAGCGCGAAACCTATCGCGACGAGGACACCATTCGCATCCATCCCATCATCACCGAGGGCGGTGTCGCGGTCAGCTCGGTCCCAGCCGACGTGCGCATGGAGACCTTCGTCCGTGGCAAGACCATAGAAGCCTTCATGTCAGCCAGCGAGAAGGTCGACCGTGCCCTCAGGGCCGGCGCCCTGGCGGTGGGCGGCAGCGTGACTATCACCTCCCTGCCGGGCTACCTGCCTATACACAACGACCAGGCCATGTTGGACCTCTACCGGGCCAACGCCGGCGGCCTTGTGGGGGAAGAGAACATGGCGGTCCTGGGACACCGCACCGGATCCACCGACATGGGTGACGTGTCCCAGATCATGCCGGTCATCCATCCCTACGTGGCAGCGGCCACCGGCAACAGCCACGGGAACGACTACCTGGTACAGGACTACGAACTGGGTGTCCTGACCGCGGCCAAGGCCATGGCCATGACCGTGGTTGACCTGCTGGCCGACGGAGGGAAAAGGGCCGCTGAGATCAAGGGCGATTACAGGGCGCCGCTGACCAAACAAAGCTACCTCTCGTTGATGCGCGGCATGCAGCAAGAGGAGACCTTCACCGAGTGAACGCGAGCGGTGACGCGGACTCAGGTCAGGGCGTGAGGTGCCCAAGGTGGCAGAAAAACGCTGGTCGGAGACCGCCTAAGTAAGTGGTCACAAAGAGTTTGACATCTGTCACCCTGAGCCCTTCGGCTTCGCTCAGGATAGACCCCGCGAAGGGTCTGTCCGCCACCTTAATCTGTATTGGCGCGGACTCCGATTCTTCGGAGAGGTGGTGGTTTCCCATACAAGAAATCGACTGCCACCCACCGCCAGATACTTCGAAATCCTTCCGCGGAAGGACTCCTCAGCATGACAGTGTGTTAAATCAATATTGATCGGGTACTTAGAGGTCTGTAACAACAAGGATATGGGGGAGTCCATAGGGGGAGAATCCCCCTATGGTGGGGGTATTGGGGGGCACCCCCAAATAACATGCAGGGTGGGCGGGCGGGAAGAGAGAGCCATACTGGCCAAATGCCTGAAGCAGATATGACCGACACCGAAGACCTGAAAGCTAAAGCCCAGGCCGCCATCGACCGGCGTCGTGATTGGCTGATCGACATCGCCAAGTCCGTTCTCCAGAACCCCGAATCGGGCTTCCAGGAGAAAAAGACCTCTCAGCTGGTGAGCGAGAAGCTGGGCGAGCTGGGCATAAAGCACGAGTCCGGCATCGCCCTGACCGGCATCAAAGGGTACCTGCGTGGGAGCAGACCCGGGCCCACCGTCGCCGTCATGGGAGAGCTGGACTCGGTCAAGGTGCTGGGCCATCCCCACACCGACCCCGAGACCGGTGCGGCTCACGCATGCGGTCACCACTGCCAGGTCGGCATGTTGCTGGGAGCGGCCCTGGGGTTGACGGCTCCCGGAGTAATCGACTCCCTGAGCGGCACCGTGGCGCTGATGGCCCTGCCGGCAGAGGAGTTCATCGACGTCGAGTACCGCTGGGGCCTGCATCAGGAAGGCACCCTGGGCCTGATGTCCGGCAAGCAGGAGTTCATCCGGCTGGGAGCCTTCGACGACGTTGACATGGCCATGATGGTGCACACATCGGCTTCGGCCCAGGACGGCCACTTCGCCGTCGGCGGCACCAGTAACGGCCACCTGGTCAAGTACATAACCTTCCTTGGCAGGGCGGCCCACTCCGGCGTAGCGCCTCACCAGGGGGTCAACGCCCTGAACGCGGCCATGGTGGCCTTGAACGCCTTGAGCGCCCAGAGGGAGACCCTGCGCAACGAGGACATCGTCCGGCTGCACGGCATCCTGACCAGGGGCGGGACCGCCGTCAACTCGGTCCCGGCCGATGTCAGGTACGAGGGCCGCGTCCGCGCCAGGGATGCCGACGCCATCGCCGACGCCAACGCCAGGATGGACCGGTGCCTGCGGGCAGGGACGCTGGCCGTGGGAGCGAAGGTCAACATCGTCACCATCCCCGGGTACCTGCCGTTGGTCAACGACGAAGGGTTGATGGATGTCTTCAGAGAGAACGCGGTCAGGCTGGTGTCTCGATCAAAGGTGGTTACCCACCCCAACGACCTTAACCGGGGCGGCTCCACCGACATGGGCGACCTGAGCCAGATCATGCCGGTGGTGCATCCCTATACCGGCGCGGCGACAGGGAGCGGCCACGGCACCGACTACCTGATCAGGGACTACGACCAGGCCGTCGTCAAGCCCGCCAAGGCCATGGCCATGTCGGTCATCGACCTGCTGGCCGGCGGCGCGGCCAGGGCCAAAGAGGTCCTGGCCAAGAGTCCTCCGCGCATGACGAAAGACCGGTACCTGGCCATTCAGTCCCAGCGCCTCTCCGAGGAGCTATACGAGGGGAAGTAACTACTCGTAGATTCGGCATGGATCTAGTGTGGTGTTCCCGAAGTTCGCCATCAATGTCATTGCGAGGCCCGACGACGGAGGGCCGTGGCAATCTGGCTGTGGGGTCCGCCCCTCGTCCAGGTTGCTTCGTCGCCCTTCCGCGGAAGGACTTCCTCGCAATGACAATTCGCAAGCGTATTTCAGAAACGGGCTAGGTTGGCGGACCAATTGTTGAGGAAAGTACGACCTTTGAGACCTCACAATTCTTGCTGGACTCATCTATACAGAAATGCGGGTTGGTGAACAGCTTGTTTATAGTTTTGGAAGGCTGCTCTGTCGTTTATCGAGATTGTCCCGAGTCTGGAAAACAAGATGTCATCATTCCCATCAGAACAATTAGGTAGCAATAGGATTGGTAGCAAATGAAATCACATAGGTCCGGGTTATCAATAGTCTTTCCGACAGAATACCCCAGTCCGCCTTCGTCTAGTTGAACTAAATTCCACTCCGAAGCAGCCGGGCTCCCATGTACAACGTTGCTGAAGAGGTCGCATATTTGTTTGGCAACTTCAATGTCAGCTTTGTCTGTCATCGCGGCGAGCATTCTTGAGAATGACGGCCTTTTTCTATACTGCCAACCTGCTTTCCATGATTCCAGTTTGTCTGGATGGCGGTAAAGATATGAGATGATCGCAGCTCGCTCAATTAGCGGTCGCATGAGAGTGAGAGCGCCAAAAAGGTACCCTTGCCGAACCAACTCACGGATTGTCAAAGCGAGGTTGATCCCCTGCGGAATTACCTGACAGGCAGCCTCCTGAAGTTCTGTCAACACATTACGGTGAGTGTATGCAGCAACAAGGGAGTTCTGCTCCAGACAGGACATTATGACCTGGTCGAACTGGTAAACTGATTCTCTTCCCAAATATGGCTCGTTTGATGGTAGGTAAACAACTTGAGGCATCTGCTCAGTGCCCATGTTGCTCCTTTCGATTGCCCATAGCGTTACAGGTCAGTTGACCCAACGGTAACTAGGAGTGCGGAGAAGGTTCGTTGCTGCTAAATGGCGGTGGTTCCCCGGATTGGACTTGTCACTATGACCAATTTACCACACCACGCTACCCCCCAAACCACTCCGCGAGCCCGTCCCGGTTGCGCTCCAGCCAGGCGATGTTGAGGCTGATCCGCTCCAGCGACTGGCGGATGGTGCGCTCGGCGGCCGGCACGGGATTGTCCTTGAAGAACCGCTCGACGTCCTCACGCTTCTCCGGCGTCGTAAACCGGGAGGTGATGGATACCAGCCGCATCACGCCGAAGCCGCCCTCGCCGTACCGGCGGTAGAGCTCTCCCCAGTTGTCCTTCAGGAACTCCCAGGCCAGGTCGCGACCGCTCCGGTTGGATGCCACCGTGGCCAGGACGTTGATGGTCTCGTGCACCCGCACCTCGTCAGACAGGGACCTCCGGAGCGTCTCCTCCAGCAACTCGGGCCGCTCGAAACTCCCCAACGCGCCCAGGAGCCGGACCTTCTCCTCCTCCATCGTCGCCCGTTTGCGCAGGTCCCACATGGAGTCGTAGGTTGACCCGTCGCCCCTTTTGGCGGCCAGGCCCAACACTACGCTCCGGATGTCCGGATGCACGCTGGTGCGGTCCTCCAGATAGCCGGTGAACCGGGTCCCGGCCTCCTCCAAGGTCTCCTCGTCCCCGTAGTTGCCAAGCTGGGCCAGCGCGGTGCCGCGGAGCAGCGCGTCCAGATGGCCTTCCCCCGGCCTGGCGTCCCACCCACTCCTGCGGGCGATCGGCCGGAAGATACCCCTGGCGAGGGCTTGATAACCGCCTGAAAAAGGCTCGTCCCACAGGAGCGCGTCCAGGCTTCCTAGGTTGGCCGCCAGGTCGGCGCACACCGAGGCGTCGGTCTCGTTGTCGTAGGCCTCGGCCAGGGTCAGGAAATCGGTGGCCGGGATGTGTCCGGCCCTGGTCAGCGCGTAGGTGTCGTTCTGGATGCCCAGCCTGTCGGCGGGCGGCAGCACCAGGCCCCGGATGGGCGCCGTCAGCTTCGCCAGCTCCTCGGGCGGGTACTTGGTCCGGTAGAACCCCGTGTGGTACGGGTTCACCTTGACCCATTCGTCGGAAGAGCCGTATGATGCCGGCTCGACGCGGCTGGTATGCCGGGGCTCTTCCATCAACGACGTGACCGGCTGAGCGTCGCTGGCCGTCCGCATGCTCACCGGTACACGCCAGAGCGTTTCGTCCGTCTCCTTCCGGCCCACGATATCTTCGTATAGAAACCGGTTCTGAGAGACGGTGACGTCCGTGCCGTCATCGTCCCGGCTGACCTGGACGTCCAGCACCGGGTATCCCGTCTGCTTCACCCAGGTATCCATGACGGCCGTCACCGGCTGGCCCGACGACTCACCCAGGGCGTCCCACAGGTCCTGCGTTCGGGCGTTCCCGTACATGTGCTTGGTAAGGTACTGGTGCAACCCCTCTTGGAAAACCTCCGGCCCGAGGAACTGCTCCAGCATCCTGATGATCGACGCCCCCTTGCTGTAGCTGATGGCGTCGAAAAGCTCACCGATCTCGGCGGGGTTCCGGACCTCCTGCTCGATGGGGTGGGAGTTGGCCAGGCCGTCCAGGCTCAACGCGCTGTTGGTGTCCGCCATCAGGAACTGCGTCCACATCTCCCAGTCCGGGAACAGATTGTCCACCGCCTTGTCGCCCATCCACGAGGCGAAGCTCTCGTTGAGCCACAGGTCGTTCCACCAGGCCATCGTCACCAGGTCCCCGAACCACATGTGGGCGATCTCGTGGGCCATGATCCCCGCCACGACCTGCCGCACCCGGGCCGAAGAGTGCTCGGGGTCTACCAGCAGCGCCACCTCTCGATATGTGACTGCGCCCCAGTTCTCCATCGCGCCTGCCGCGAAGTCCGGTATCGCCAGGTGGTCCAGCTTGGGCAGAGGGTAGGGGATTCCAAAATAATCGTTGAAATAGTCCAACAGCCTGACCGAGGTCTCCAGGGCGAACCGTCCTTGATCCTCCTTGCCCCGGGTCGTCCAGACCCGGACCAGCGTGCCGTCGTCGGTCGTCTGCTCGACCGAGGCCAGGTCGCCCACCGCCAGAGCCAGAAGGTACGTCGACATCACCGGCGTCTCGGCAAAGCGGATGGTCTTCACCCCCGGCCGAGTTTCGGTCTCGCTAACCGCCGGCATGTTCGATACCGCCACCAGGTTGGATGGTATCTCGGCAGTCACCTGGAACGTCGCCTTGACCGACGGCTCGTCCCAGCATGGGAAAGCCCGCCGCGCGTCTGTGGCCTCGAACTGGGTAGTGGCGAGATACCGCTCCTGGCCGTGGACGTCGGTGTAGTGGCTGCGGTAGAAGCCGCGCAGCTTGTCGTTGAGCTCGCCGGTGAACTCGATCTCAAGCCGCGCCGTCCCTCGCGGCAGCTCGGTGTCGAAGGCGAATGTCACCGTCTCCGAGTCCTCGTCAAACCCGGTGTTTACAGGCACCCGATCGCTACTGTTTTCTAACAAAAGCCGGCAGGACTGGATGGCTATCTCAATGCAGTGAAGCGTTATCGAGGAAGTCGGCTTCGCCACCTCGATCACAATTGTTTCGCGGCCACGGAAGGTGAAATCGTCAAGGTTGGGCGCCAACGTGAGGTCGTACCTGGTGGGTTTCACGTCTGATGGCAGTGTCACCCCGTTCGGCTCTGGCATTTTATCTCCATGTTCGGTTGGGCTTGATACACACACTAAAAAATCTCTTCCCCCTCAGAGTGACCGTTCTCTCTGGTTTCCGATCCCCTGAGAGGGAAGTTTGGCTGGGGGGTGACCATCGTGGAGTCGCTGTGTGTGGTCTACCGCCCAGTCCAGTTCGGCTTCCGCTTCTCTGCGAACGCCTTTGGGCCCTCGATAAAGTCCTCCGAGGCCGCGGCCCGTTCGAACTCGCTGTACTTTCGGCTCAGGGCGATCTCCAGCGGCGAGTCCAGGCCGCTCATGGCCATCTGCTTGCTGGCGCGGGCCGACAGCGGCGCCACCTCCAGAATCTCGTTAGCCCACCTCTCGGCCGTGGGCATCAGCTCGGCCAGCGGTACCACTTCGTTGACAATCCCGATCTCGTGTGCCTCCTGAGCCGAGAGCCGCCTCCCGGTCAGCATCATGCCCATGGCCAGCTTGAGAGGGATCTGTCGTGGCAGCCGGTGAACCCCCGTGGACGCCACCAGGCCCACCCTCGCCTCGGGCAGACCGACCTGGGCATGGTCGGCGGCGATGATGATGTCGCACGCCAGGGCCAGTTCCAACCCGCCGCCCAGCGCATACCCGTTGACGGCGGCTATGATGGGCTTCCAGCATGTGAAGCCCGTGGTGATACCGCCGAAGGCGGCGCTGTCGCCGGCCGGCTCGCGGTACCGCCCTTGCTCCGCCGTGTACTTCAGGTCGTTGCCCGCGCTGAAGGCCCGGTCGCCCGTGCCGGTCAAGATTGCGACCCACAACTCCGGGTCGTCTCGAAAATCGGAAAAGGCGTGGTGTATCTCCACGTTGGCCGGCTTGTGGATGGCATTCAACCGCTCGGGTCGGTTAATCGTCACGTATGCGATCTTGCCGCGCTTCTCGTATTTGATGAACTCGTACGACATGGGTCTCCTCATCATCTCCGGAGTGGTGTGCGGGCGAGTATACCAGATAAGACCGGCACTAACTCACCAACGATTCCGCCTCCTAACTAGCCCTGAGACCCCCAACGGCCCCAGTAGGTCACCTGCTCCACGGGATCGCGCCGGGTTGGTCCGTACCCGACCCCGTCGGCGGGGTAGCCGATGGGCAGAAGGGCGGCGGTCTCCACGTTGTCAGGGATTCCCAGAAGCGCCTTGACCTCCTGCTCAAATCGCTTGTGGAGCGTGGTGATCACGCTCCCCAGGCCTAGTCCGCGGGCGGCCAGAAGCAGGTTCTGGACGGCGGGGTAGATGGACGAGCCCCTGGACATCGTGTCGGGCGAGCCGTCGTGCTCGATACAGGCCAGGATGAGAACCGGCACCTCGGCTATGTTCTCCGCCAGCTCGGCGGCGGATGCTCTGACCCTGTGCTCGATCGGCGACGGGCTGGTCGGCCCGTCGTAGGCCGCCTCCCACGCCCGCCGGTAGTACTCACCTATGGGGTGCTTGATGGCGGGGTCCCGGATGATGATAAATTTCCAGTTCTGCTGGTTTGCTCCGCTGGGAGCCCGGATCGCCGCATCTATCAGCTTGCTGATCGTCTCGTCCGGTACCGGGTCGGACTTGAACCGGCGGATGGCCCGCTGTGTGTACATTGCTTCGAACAAATCTATGCTCTCAGGCACCGTTGATGACCTCACTTTCATCTTTGCTCCTGCTCGGACCGGATTATATCCTACCGCCTGCGTCGATGGCCTCGCTTTGCTAGAATGGCTCCGGTCCATCGGTACCGTTAAGACCGGAGTACGGGGAGGATGCGGGCATGAAAGTCGGCACCGGAACCAACGCGAAGACCGTGGCGGAGATCCGCATGGCCGCCGGGCGTATCGAAGGGCTGGGGTATGACGTCATCGCCTCCAGCGAGTCTGGCCACAACCCCTTCCTCCCGCTGGTGCTGGCGGCCGAGCACACCGAGCGGGTCCAACTCCTGACGTCCATAGCCCTCGCCTTCGTGCGCAGCCCCATGGACATGGCGTACATGGCCTGGGACCTACAGGCCATGTCCAACGGCCGGTTTCTGCTTGGTCTGGGAAGTCAGGTGCGGGGCCACGTAGTCAGGCGGTACGGTATGGAGTGGGTCTCTCCCGTGCCACGTATGCGGGAGTATATCCAGGCCCTCCGCACCATATGGGACTGCTTTCAGAATGGGACCAGGCTGGACTTTCAGGGCGACCACTATAGGTTCAATCTAATGACCCCGTTCTTCAACCCCGGCCCTATTGGGCGACCCGACGTCAAGATCTATCTGGCCGTGGTCAATCCGGGGATGCTTCAGGTGGCGGGCGAGGTCTGCGACGGTGTGCTCCTCCACCCTTTCAACACGCCCAGATACACCGAAGAGGTGGTCCTGCCCAATCTGGAAAAGGGCGTCGCCAGATCGGGCCGTACGCTCTCGGACCTGGACATCGGAGCAGGCGGGTTCATCGTGGCCAGGAGCACCGAGGAGGAGCTGGAGGCCGCCAGAAACGCGACCCGGAGCGCCATAGCCCACTATGCTTCGACCAGGGTCTACGCACCCGTGATGCACTGCCACGGCTGGGGAGACACGGCTGAGAAGCTGTACCGTATGTCGATCGACGGTGAATGGTCCCAGATGGCGTCCCAGATCACCGACGAGATGTTGGAGGCGTTCGCGGTTATAGGCACCTTCGACGAGATCGCCGACCAGGTCAGGGCCCGGCACGCTTCCTATGCCACGACCGTTTCCCTGACCTTACCCGAACCAGCCCCACCGGACGATGGGCCCCTGCGTGAACTGGTCCGAGAGCTTCGGGCTATCTGAGGGTGTGCTCTGATACGGTGTCAAGACCCTGACCTATTGGGGTTTTTGTCAGGGACTCCCCGGCCGCCCCGACACGTCTGGGATGAGTTCGGGATAGCTACCGTTAAGGACGGGTAGGTGGGTTGAAGTGCGAAACCTTGCGGGCGGACCGTCGTCGCCGCTCCCTGTCCACCAGCTCCCTTATCTCCCCGACGGCCTCGTCAAGCCGTCCGTCGTGATTGACGACCGTGTGATCGAACTTGGGGGCCTCCGCCAACTCGTTCTGCGCGGTCTCGAGCCTGAGTTTCAAAGCCCCCGGAGATTCCGTCATTCGCAGGCGTAGCCGGGAGGCCAGCTCCTCCATGTTCGGCGGGGCCAGAAAAACGAAGACCGCATCCGGGGCGATCTTCTTGATAGTGGCGGCTCCCTGAACGTCTGCTTTGATAATCACATCCCGTCCACGGCCCAGGGCCTGTTCCACCTGTTCTTTGGGGACTCCATAGAGGTTTCCGTACACCTCGGCGTACTCCAGCAGATCGTCCCGCTCGATCATGTGGCGGAAGGTCTCTGCCGTAACGAAGATGTAGTCAACCCCGTCATGCTCGTTGGGACGCTGGGGGCGGGTGGTGGCGGTTACCGTGATATGCCAGGGGTTGTCTTCCCCCCGCATAAGCTCCTTCATCCTGGCCAGGACCGCGTCCTTGCCGACACCAGAGGGTCCGGACAGTACGACCAGCAAGGGATTCGTCGTCTCGGATGGGGAGGAACTCAAAAGCTGGTCCTCGGCCTCTCGAACTCGCTCAGCGTATCCCAGAAGGAAGGGTACGAGACTTCGGCGGCCTCGGCGCCGACCACGGCGGTGAGGCCTCGGGCCAGCAGCCCGGCGATCCCCATGGTCATGGCGATGCGGTGGTCTCCATAGCTCTGGCACTCGGTTCCGTATAGCCGGCTACTTCCCTGGATGACCATCCCGTCGGGGCGTTCCTCGATATCGGCGCCCATGCGTGTCAGGCCGTCCACCGTGGCCAGGATGCGGTCCGACTCCTTGACCCGCAGCTCCTGGGCGTCCTTGATGACTGTGGCGCCTTTGGCGAAGCAGGCGGCCAGTGCGAGGACCGGCAGTTCGTCGATGACCCGCGGGATCAGGTCTCCGCCTATCTCCGTTCCGACCAGTTCACTGGTCTCGGCGACAAGATCGGCCGAGGACTCGCCTCCATCCTCGTGAACGTTCTCCACCGTTATTCGGCCGCCCATGGCCTTGAGTACGTCCAGTATCCCAGTCCGTGACGGATTGATGCCGACCCCTTCCACCCGGATGCGCGCGTTGGGGTGGCAGCACCCTGCCACCAGCCAGGACGCGGCGCCGCTTATGTCCCCCGGCACGCGGATATCCTTCGATTTTAGCCTGGACCGTCGGACTGTGATGCTGAGCCCGTCCACCCGAATGTCTGCGCCCATAGCCTCCATTAACCTGGTGGTGTGGTCGCGGGTGGCCGCAGGCTGGTGGATAGTAGTCTCTCCGTCGGCGTGTAACCCGGCGATGAGGATGCAGGACTTGACCTGAGCGCTGGCAACCGGCAGTTTGTAATCGATGCCGCGCAGGTTTCCGCCGTGGATTGCCAGGGGGGGCAGCGTATCTTGAGACCGGCCGATGACCGTCGCCCCCATCTGGAGCAGGGGTCGGACGATGCGGTCCATCGGCCGCTCGCGAAGGGAATGGTCTCCTGAGATGACACTGAAGAAGGGCTGTGCGGCAAGCAGTCCGGAGACCAGCCGCATCGTGGTACCGCTGTTCCCTGAGTTCAATACAGTGGCCGGCTCGCTCAGCCCATCGGGGCCATGACCGTCCACCGTGAAGCACTCCTCGGCCCCGCAGACATGGCAGTTGTGGTGCCTCAGTATGTGGGCGCCGAGGCTCCTGAGGCAGCGCAGCATCGAGATCCGGTCGTCACCGACGCAGATGTTCGAGACATGGGCGGTCCCCTGGGCGATGGAATTCAACAGAAGGGCACGGTGTGAGATCGACTTATCGCCGGGCGGCACCGCGACTCCCTCAATACGGTCGGGTGAGCTTATAACCTGTCGCATCGCTGAGCCCTACCGTTTACCGAGGTACTTCCAGTTTTGCTTCTGTTTCTTATCGCCGCCGGTCATCTGCCTGTAGCGCTCAACTAATCGTCCGCCGACCAGGGCCGTCGCCATGGACTCGCTGGCCGTGGGAAGCGTAGGTTGGGCACTGTCTACCACCGCGTTGTTCTCCCATCGAGCGCGGGCCTCCCAAGCCCTCACGAACGGCTCCAGCAGGTCCTCGCTCTGTTCCTTAATCTGGTTCCGGTAGGAGTAGAGTTCGGTGATCATCTGGTCCAGCCAGTGGACCAGAGCCTCCGGGTTGGCCAGGCAGGCTGCCTCGTTGTCCGCCGGGTCGTTGGCGGCCAGGCTGGAGTATCCCGCGAACTCCGACGCCGCCAGCCGGGACATCTCCCGCCAGGAGCTGCTCCCAGATGTCACCGTCACGAATGCGGACGACAGGACCAGCGGCAGGTTCGTCATGGCTGCCGCATAGCTGTCGTGTTCGCGGGGGTCAAGGAATAGAGGTTTCGCGCCCAGTTTCTCCACCAAGTTGACGACCGTACTGACCGACTCTTGTCCGGCCGATTTCGACGGTATCACACAATATTCGGCCCCCTCGAACAGCGAGGCATCCGCGTCGTCCGGGCCCTGAACAGGCTTCTTGGGCAGGGGATGGCCGCCGATGAAATCTACCCCCTTTGGCAGGTACTCTTCCGCCCACTCCAGGACCGAGAGCTTTGTCGGGGCTGTGTCTGTAACGACGCAGCCGTCGTCAAATACCGGGCCAACCACCTCCAACAGGTCCTTGATTTCGGTTGTCGGCATATCCAGGATCACCAGTTGCGCGCCGTCCATGGCGGACCTTAGACTGGCCGTGGTCGAGTCCACCGCACCCATCTTCGACGCCGCAGTCAGGGAGTCCCGGTCTCTCGACGACCCCACAATCTCCGTATCCGGCAGATTGGCGCGCTTTAATGCGAGACCGATCGACGTCCCTATGGGCCCCATCCCTATTATTGAAATACGCTCCAACTCAAACCTCCTGCCGCCTTCCACCGCACCGGCTGGCTTCCGACATACATAGCAGATTTCGATAAAAACTGTCTACCCGATTGTACGAAGCTTAGCATATAGAGGTTTGACCCGGCGAATCAGAACGGGTCACCGCGACCCGCGACAATCACGTTCGGAAACAGACTAAACAGTCCCGGGACAAATAAAAAGGGCGGGACGAATTGTCTCGTCCCGCCCCGATTCTGCGTTTACTCTAGGGCCGAATGCCGACTAGTGGCCGCCGCATGCGCAGCCACCACCACCGCCGTGGCCGCCACCGCCTCCGTGACCGCCACCGTGGCCGCCACATGCGCAGCCGCCACCGCCGCCCTGGAAGTTGGGATTGCTGATGACGAAACCGCTGCGCATCAGGCCGTCCACGTAGTCGATTTGAGAGCCCTCAACCAGGGGAGCGCTCTCCGAATCTACCAGGACCTGGATCGTCTCGGTGTCGATTACGAGGTCCCCGTCCTGGGGCTCGTTCTCGACGCCCAGCACGTATTGCATCCCGCCGTTGGGTCCCGGCATAACCATCACCCGTAGCATGGAACCCTCGCCGCCCTGCTCCTTGACAACCTCCTCCAGTTTCTCTGCAGCCAGCGAAGTTACTTCGATAATTCGGGTGGTCGTCACTAGGGTACCTCCAAATAGAAAAGCTTTTCATGCAACTACTAAAATTTAATTAAGAAGTAATGCTATCAGCCCACACCGCCGGAGTCAAGCGGATCGACGTTCCTCGGGAGGGCTTCGAGCATGGCGCCGTATTCAAGGTACACCCAGAATATTATCAAAAAAAGGTACATAATCTGGTTATGGACCGGGTCCCATATAGGGTCAGCATGGCAAGACGCGGTGTTGGTTGCCGAGACAGAACCGATGTGATGGCCGACCTGGGCGATGAGCCCCTGAGTCCGGTTGTTGCCTCTACTCCCACTTGAAGACGCGGGTGGCTAAGATGAAGCTGGCGACCAGCCACACACTGAGTCCCAGCAGGTCACCCCAGATATCGACCAACCCGGACCCCTCGGCAGTCACCTCGCGCATGCTGTTGGCAAGATAGGTCAGCGGGAAGTATTCGGTCACAGTTTCCAGGAATGCCGGCAGGTTATCCCTGGAGAAAAACACCCCGCTGAGGAACATCATCGGCATCGCGATGAGGTTTGCGATCGGTGCGGCCGACTCCTCAAACCTTGCGAAACCCGAGACGGCGTAACCCATGCTGATGAACAACGCGCCGCCAATGATCGCCAGCAGGATAAGGGTCGCGTAGCTGCCTTGCACCTCTATTCCCAGCAGGACGATCCCGACCGCCAGCAGGATCAGTGTCTGGGCAACGGATACGGTCAGCCGGGTTACCACCTGTCCCACCAGGAAGTGTCGCGGATGGATAGGGGCGGCCTGAAGCCGGCGTAGGACCCCTTGGACCCTGTACCTGATTATCGCGAAAGACACGCTGAAAAGCCCCATCTGCATGATAGCCATCGCGATAATACCGGGTACAAGGAAGTCCACATACTCGAACTCCCGGCTTTTCACCTCCTGGGTTTCGAGGCTGAGCAACCGGGGTCTGCCGGAAACCGAGAAATTGATGTCGTCCAGAATCCGGGTCAGTACGGTCTCCGCCACCTGTGCTTCCTGAGGTCTGTTCGCGTTGTACAGACCCTCTATCGTATTCGGCTGCATTGGGTTGTCCAAGGACTCGGGCAGGATGATCAGCAGGTCCAGGTCCCCTTCCTCTAATGCTTCGACCTGCTCCGCTCTGGCCCCCTTGGTGATATCCAGTACGTCCGTGTTTCCTAACGCCTGGATAAGGTCCGAAGAGAGGTCATTTTCGGCCTCATCGACGACCCCTACCTTTATGTCGGAAAAGGAGCCGAAATCGAGGATGCCGAAGATTACCATGATCAGAAACGGGAGGAATAAGGAGAAGAAGACGGCCTGCCGGTTCCGGTAGAACATCTTTAACGAGGCCAGTGTCAGTGCTATCGTGGGTCTCATCTAGTCCAAGTCCCCACTGAAAGTACCGATGGTGCATAGATGCGACACCGTCAGTCCGAGTTGCCCGCGCAAGATTCCCAACCGGTCTGAGATGGCCTTTAATCCTCTCTGAGCTGTTTCCCGGTAAGGCCCAGGAAGACATCCTCTAAAGTCCCGGCCTGGACTGGCTGCGGCCTGTGGAAACCCTTCTCCAACAGCTCTCTAACAAGGGCGGCTGGAGAGTCCAGCGCGATAACGCGTCCTTCGTCCATGATTGCCACGCGGTTGCACAGTGTCTCGGCTTCCTCCATGTAGTGAGTCGTCAGAACGACGGTCTTTCCCTCGGTTTGGAGACGCGTTATCGCGCTGGACTCTCCAGCCGCCCTTGTTAGAGAGCTGTTGGAGAAGGGTTTCCACAGGCCGCAGCCAGT
>PVBE010143601.1_pt1 | contig 17559 bp, 16 predicted proteins | sample 1631181 | NCBI WGS metagenome assembly PVBE01 (sample SAMN08397723, study PRJNA350692) | Marine metagenome, whole genome shotgun sequencing project. | isolation source: water | place: Pacific Ocean | collected 2012-04 | reverse complement strand
GTTCGGCCCTATAATCTCGGCGCGGTTGCTCCAGTTGTTGGCGGCCGGGCTGTAGCGGTGGTTGTAGCGGTGGGGGCCGTTGCCACCCACGAAGTAGATGAAGTCGCCGATGGTGTGGGCCGAGTGGCTGTAGCGCTGACCGGCCCCGTGGCAGGCGCGCTGCGACCAGCTGTTGTTGTCGGGCCGGTACTCGTAGACACAGTTGCCAGCGGTGCCCATCTGGTAGAAGCGCCCGTTGACCACCGCCGCGGTGCTCCAACCCTGGTAGCGCGGCACGCCGCGGAGCGAGCGCCAGGTGTTGCCCGAGCCGACGCTCGTCTTGAGGCTGATGTTCAGCGCCTGGTAGCCGGCGTTGATGAGCGTCCGGTTGCTCTGGTCCTCGTGCATGATGATGCCGCCGGGCGGCACCGCGCCGGCGTTGCCGACGCCGCCGATCTGAACGCCCCCGACGGTGAGCGTGCCGCCGACGATGGCGTTACGAACGACGTTGATGTCGCGCCCGACGCGGACGTCGCCTTCGGGGTCGATGCGGAACTGCGGGTTGCCGTCGTTGAAGCCGTTGCCGCCCTGGAGGAAGCGCAGCGAAGGCGTGCTGTCGCCGTCGTTGTCGATCCACATGTACCACTTGACGCTGCCGCCGGTGCGTAGCTGGAGGCCGGCCTCGAGGTTGTCACGCGGCCGCTCGATCTCGAGGTAGTAGCCGGTGCGCCGCATTCGGATACGCCCGTTGACGGTCATCGTGACGTCGTTGAAGTTCACGTCGTGGGAGCGGGCCACCATGATGTCGCGCGTGCCCCCGCCGCAGCAGAGCGTGAAGCGGAACCGGAGCTCGTCGTTGTTGGCGTCGTCGCGCACGTCCAGCACGAGGCGCGACAGGTTCCCCTGCGGCGACTCGCTGTAGATGTAGGAGTCGTCGGTGCCGTCACTCTTGAAGTGGATGCGTCGCCGCGCCATCTCGAGGTCGCCGCCCATCGTCACCGATCCACCGGTGGTGATGTTGCCCTGCGCGCGCAGGAAGCGGTCGGAGGACAGGCCGTCTAGCAGGTCCGCGTCGAGGCCGCTGTTCGCGCCGTCGACGCGCAGCACCTGGGCGCGGAACACGGCGTCCGTGGGGGGCACCGTCACACCGTTGACCCGAAGCGCGCCGACCACGTCGACGCCGCCGCTCGCGTTGAGCTCGATGTTGTCGTCGCCGTCGTTGCGGACATGCAGGCGCAGCGTCATGTTCTCGCCGCCGTCGCCGTCGAGGGAGATGCGGGCCACGTCACCGCCGCCACCGAACGGGTCGTTGCGGAAGACGAAGCCGAGCGGGCGACCGTTCGGAGCGTTCAGCTTGATGAGGCCGGGGGAGAAGAACTCGATGTTGTCGTCGGCGTCGTTGGCCACGCCGATGCGCAGCGCCGAGTTCTCGCCACCCTCGGAGACCCACTGGATCCAGGCCGCGTCACCGCCGCCGCCGAACGGGTTGTCGAGCCAGCGAATGCCGTTGCCGCCGCCCCCGCCCGCCGAGGGGCGGATGGCGTTGTTGAAACGAATCTCGCCGGCGGCCACGTCGGCGGTGTCGGCGCGCAGGAACTGCCCCGCGTGCAGGCCATCGACGAGGTCGGCGTCGATGCCGCTGCCGCCGCCGTCGACCTGCACCAGCTTGGCGCGCACCTGAGCGGGCGTGTCGGGGGAGCCCTGCTCGCCCGCGCCACCAGCCGCGCCTTGGGGTCCGCGCGGTCCGACCACACCTTGCTCGCCTTGGTCGCCCTGCGGCCCCTGCGGACCACGCAACCCGACGGGGTTTCCGACCCACTGACCTTCCGCGTTGATGACGACGTCGCCGCCGATCGCCACCGTCGTCGCGTCCACCGTGCCGCCTTTGAGCGACTTGGCGACCAGCGCGAACGGGACCGCCGCCAGCCGAATACGGGGCGACAGCTCACCGCCGTCGTCGACCTGCAGGGAGAACCACTGGCCTCGGTCCACGATGTCGGCGCTCAGGTCTTCGACGCTCCCGAGCATGATCGCGTAGAGCCCGTCGCTGAGCGCGACGTCCTCGTGCGTCTCCGACCAGACCGCCTGGCCGCCTTGCGCGCCTTCGTACAGTCGAACGGTCAGGTCAACGGGACCACGGACGATCAGTCCCTCATCCGTGAGGAGCAGGCCCTCTTGCGCGATGAGTTCAGGAACCTCTGCCCAAGCGGCCATCGGCATCGCCAACAACGCGGCGATCCACAAATACGAACGCACAGCCATTCCCCTGGTCCCCCCGGAAATCGGACACTGTAACTTTTCACAGGAACCTGACCTACAGCAAGTCCGTACACGCCTACGGAGTTGCAGATTCCCGCCGTGCTTGACGCACGCGCCAGGAGAATACCAGGAATTGGTCGATCGCGACTGCGCCAACGTCGCCCGTGAAGTAGCGAGCGATGAACCCGCGGACGGAGCCGGCGTCGAGCACGAAGTCGCGCTCGAACCAGTCGAAGAGCACCGACACGCCGCGCTCGTTGGCGCCAAGCGTCGCGTCGTTGAGGAATGAACGCACGCGCGCGTCGAGGGCTGCGTCGAGGGTCGCGGCCCGGTAGGCCCGCGACGGCATCGGCGGGAAGCCCTGGGTGCCGAAGCTGATCGCGAAGTTGATCCGCCCGTCGTTCCCGCCTGCAAAGAGCAGCCGATGCTGGTCCAGAAGCGGCTCCACCAGCGTCGCCGGGGTGCCGTCGACGTCCGGGTAGCCGGCGTCGCCGCGCAGCACGAGATGTTCGAGCTCCTCCAGAGTCAGCTCGAAGCCGGCCACCTGGTGGGTCTGCGCGGTGAACAGCTCGAAGCCGCCCACCGACACATCCGCCGCCTCACCCTGGGTCGCCACCAGGCCCGCGAGGGCTTCGATGGTGATCGCGGTGTACGCGTTGAGCCAGAAGGCGACGCGCTCGGCCGGGTCCTCCATGTCCTCGGGCCGCGTCTCGGCCAGCACCACCGCGTAGTCGCGCAGCAGCGTGCGAGCCTCGGGGTCGTTCCACAGCGCCGCGAAGTCCACGCCCGCAGGCGCCACATAGCGTCGCAGGACGGCGTCGAGGTGGTGATGCCGCAGCACGGGTTGCGCGCCGAAGCCGCTGCTCGGGAGCCCCGCCGCGTCGCTGGTCCGGGTTCCGAGCCACGCCGCGAATTCGGCGCCGTCGTCGGGCGAGAAGGTGTCGGCTTCGCAGGCGACCAGCACCACGCAGAGCGCCAGCCAACCCACGCGTGGACGGTTCAGCCGCGCCATACGAGCGCCACCTCGATCGCGTCGAGCGCCTCCACGCCGTCTGCGCGCACGTCGGTGTGCAGCATCAGCCGCGCCGAGAAGCCGTCGCGGTCGCCGATCGACTCCACGATCCCGACGCGGACGCGGGCGCGACTCGCGTCGACGAAGGGGCCGGCCTCCACAATGCGGTGCAGCCCGTACAACGCCGAAGCGAAGCCGTGCGCGTCGATCTCGCCGCGCTCCACGTCCCACCCCGGACCGGCGCGGGCGAGCAGCGCCCAGTCGTCGTCGCGATGCGTCCACCCGACGACCGCACAGAGCCGCGGGCGCCCGTCATCGACGTCCGGAAACCCTGCGTCCTCGCGCCCGAGCGGTGTCGCGCCCGCGACCCCGACGTGGAGCGAGGCGAGCCGGTGCCAGACCGCGAGTCGCAAATCGCCGAGGCCGCGCCGGTGATGGCGAACCCCGACCGCGTCGTCGTGGCGTGCCGCGACTGCCGGGACCTCCAGCTCGACCGCCCACCGCTCGTCGACGGCCCAGAACATGCCGGCACGCGAGACCCAGCGCTGATATTCGAGGGACGGGTCGTCGCGGGTCTGCTCCGCCGCGGCGAAGCCGCCGCCCAGTCGGATCTCGAACGCGCCCGCCGCAGGCGCCTCGGCCAGCGGCGCCGGGCCGAGGGGCATTGTCGCGAGGAGCAGCGCCAGCACCGCTGGATTGAAGCACAAAGGGTTCGCGTAGGAGCAACTTCCGTGGTTCGCGCCGCGAGCGTGGGCCGGATTCGCTCGGGGCGACCGAGCGCAACCGCAGGCGTACCAGAGGTACGTCGAGGATTGAGCGACGGAGACCCGGGCGAATCCGGCCCACGCTCGCGGATGCGAAACCGGAAGTTGTTCCTACGCGGACCCCTGTCCAGGTAAGAGGGACCATGCGTTGGCCAATCATCGTCGTCGTCGTCGTCACCGCCGCCCTGCTCGTGCCGGTCGGTCTCAATGGGTGGCACACCCTGCTCACCGACCACGCGGCGCGTTCGCGCGCGGATGCGCTCGTCGCTCAGGGCACCGAAGCGCTCGAAGCGGGCGACGTGCAACGCGCCGTGATGGCGTTGCAGAACGCGCGCGACCTCTTCCCGAGCGACCTCGCCATCCGGCGCACGCTGCTCGGCGCCCAGGCCCGGCTCGTCGCGGATGATCCGACGGCCCTCACCGGGAAGACCGCCATGGCGCTCGAGGTGGCGCTGCGCGTCACACCCGACGCGGGCACGCCTGTCGAGCGCTCGCTCGCGCTTGGCGAGATCGCCCTCGCCCGCAACCGACTCGACGACGCGACGAAGTGGTTCGCGGCGGCCGAGAAGCACGACGACAAGCGAGCGTCGCCCCACTTCGGGCTGGGAAAGGTCGCCGCGCTGCGGGGCAAGACGGAGAAGGCGGCCGAGCACTTCGCCGCGGCGGTGAAGCGAGCTCCGCAGGACTGGCGGGTCCGGCGCGCCCACGGCGTGGCCCTCGGCAAGATCGGGAAGTGGACGCTGGCGGTCGAAGCCTTCGCGGCTGCTGCCGAGCTCCAGAAGGAGCCGTCACTGCTGCACCGCCTGGGCGAGGCGCGCGTGCATGTGAAGGACTTCGAGGGTGCGGTCTCGCCGCTCGAGAAGGCTGTCGCCGGGTCGCGCGAGGCCAGCGCCCGCGCGGAGGCCCGCTCCACCCTCGGCTTCGTCTACTTCCAGCTCGGCCGCAACGCAGAGGCCATCGACCAGCTTCAGCGCAGCGCCCGCGAGCAGCCTGACCCGATGACCGTCTTCAACCTCGGCGTCGCCTACGAGGCGACCGGTGACCTGAAGCGCGCCGTCGACCTGTTCCAACGAACGCTGCTCGACGCCCCGACCAACGGCGAGGCCCACACCCGCCTCGTCCAGGCGCTCGCGCGGCTCGGTCGGCACCAGGACGCGCAGGCGGCCCTCGCCCGTCTGAAGCGCCTGGCCAAGAACCAGAAGGCGCTGACAACCCACGTCGAGCGCGCCGAGGCGGCCGTCGCCACGCCGCCCACGCCGCCCTCCCCCTGAGCCCTCGGCCTTCCGCTATGCTCGCTGCGCACAAAGACGACTTCGAGGTACGGATGCGGCGGGCCCCGCTCATTTTGTTGGTGCTCTTCGGCGCGTGTGACGACGGCTCGACGAGCGCGACGGACGCGTCCATCGATCCGGATGCGCTCGGCCCGACGCCAGACGCGAGCGTCGCGGACGTCCGACCCGTCGACGCTTCGGACGCCGCAACCGAGCCCGACGCTGCCGGCCCGGACCTCACCGAAGCGGTCTTCGACAAGACGCACCTCATCGACGTGGCGATCGAGATCGACGAAGACGACTACGAGCAGCTGCGCGACCAGGGCCGCACCGGACTCGACCGACGCGGGGCCGACTGCCTCGACGCGCCGTTCCCATCGCCCTACTCCTGGTTCTCCGCCCGCGTCACGGTCGACGGCGCCACCTACGAGAACGTCGGCATCCGCAAGAAGGGCTTCTTCGGCTCCCTCAGTCGCAGCAAGCCGTCGTTCAAGATCCGCTTCGACAAGTTTGTGGAGGACCAGACCCACGAGTCGCTGACGCGCCTGACGCTCAACAACAGCCGGCAGGACCCGTCGCTCTTCCGAACCTGCCTCGCCTACGACGTGTTCACCCGCGCCGGCATCCCCGCGCCGCGCTGCAACTTCGCTCAAGTCCGCGTCAACGGGGAGCACCTCGGCGTCTACGCCCACGTCGAGAGCCTCAAGAAGCCCTTCCTGCGGCGCCACTTCGACGACGCGGACGGCCACCTCTACGAGGGGACGCTCAGCGACTTCCGCCCCGATTATCGTGGCACGATCGAGCAGAAGAACTACGAGGACGCGCCCTACACGGTCCCGATCGACCGCCTGATCGAGGCCGCCACGCTGCCCGACGACACACTCATCGAGGGACTGGAAGCCGCGCTCGACCTCGACCAATTCCTCACTTTCTGGGCCACGGAGGTCCTGACCGCTCATTGGGACGGCTACGCCGGCAACACCAACAACTTCTGGTTCTACGACGACCCGAGCAGCGGCAAGGTCCACTTCATCCCGTGGGGCCCCGACGCCACCTTCAACACCCCGCGCCTCTTCTTCGAGGGGCGCCAGGCACCCTGGTCGGTGATGGCGACCGGGATCCTGACCCGGCGGCTCTATCTGCATCCCGAAGGGCAGGCCCTCTACCTGGCGAAGCTGGACGCGTTGCTCGAACAGGTCTGGAACGCAGAGGCGTTCCTCACTCAGCTCGACGAGTGGACCGAGCTGGTCACGCCTGCGCTACCGGCGCTCTCACGCCGCGCTCATCGCGGCGCGGTCAACCAGCTCAAGCAATACGTCGCCGAGCACGCGCTCAACATCAGCGGTGAGCTGCTCGGCGGGCCGGTGCCTTGGGACGTCCCGCTGCGCGGCAGCTTCTGCCAGGTCGAGGTCGGCGAGGCGCGCGGCACATTCGAGACGACCTGGGGCAGCTGGCCGACCGACGACACCTTCCAGACCGGCACCGGCACCGTGGAAGGGACCTTCCGCGGCAACCCGCTCGTCGCTCGGGCGGTGGGCGCGGCGGCCGGTACCGACGAGCGCGGCGCCGCGGTCCTGATCATCCCGATGTTCCTGGCCAACGACGAGTTGTTCTTCCTCTTCATGGCCATGGAGCCGGGTCGCGCCCGGGTGGGGTCGGTCGACCTGGCGACCCGAGCCGAGTGCAGCTTCAGCCGCTTCGACGTGGAAACCCGCGAGGTGACCGGGCTCGCCGCCTGCCCCGACGGCCGCCTGGTCTTCGAGGAAGCCGAGCGCCGCCCTGGCGCCGGCGTGAGCGGCCGATTCGACCTCAAATTCTGGGCCGCCCCGGACTGACTCCGGTTCGCATTGAAGGCGCGCGTAGTCGACCGGTGCTGCGACCCTGTAATGTGGCTCGGCCGGAAGCTGTTCAGCATTGGCGAGCCTGAGGAAACACGGATGAGCATCAAGGATCGGTTGGCGGGGTCGAAGCTAGGCGAGAAGCTCGTGGAGGCCAGCGCCGACGCGGTCGAGAGGGCCACCGCGGCCACCACCGCCCTGGGCGCGTTCGGCCGCGAAAAGGCCGAGGGCACTCTGGCAAAGGCGCTCGAAGAGCTCGCCGCCCTCAAGCCGCTGCTCAATGAAGGCGGCTTTCGCGTCTTCGACACCCTCATCACGGCGTCGATCCCACCGAGCTTCGGCGTCGAGGTCGAGCCCATCGAGGGCGGCATCGGGCTCGAAGCGGTGATGGCGCGCGAGGGCCTCACCAAGTCCCAGACGGCGCTGCTCCAGGCCGTCCGCCAGATCTACGAGCTCGAGGGACAGCTCCGTGAGCACGGCCAGAGCATCTGGAAGATCCACATCACGCTCGGCGCCCCGCCGAAGCTGCGCGCCCACATCCGCGACGCCTGATCGGTCGTAGCGGCCTACTCGCCGCCCTTGGCGTGCGGGCATTTGTAGCCTTCGCCGCCCTTCTTCCCGTGCTCGCCCTTGTGGTGCCCGCCCTTTCCGTGGCCGCCCTTGCAGTGGCCGCCGCACGCGTGACCATGCGCGGCGCTCTTGGTGGCGAGCGTCTCCCGCTGGGTCTGGCTGAGGACCGCAGACGCTTCGAGCCGCGCGGTCAGCACCTGCTCGCTGATGTTGTCGCGGTGCTCGCGCATCTTCGTCTGCAGCTCGGCGACCGCGCTGCGCTCGGGGACGCCTGCGCCGGACCACAGGGCACGCAGCTCGACGTGCAGCTCGCGCATCGTCTCACGGTCGGTGGCGATGGCCTCCTTCAGGGCCTTGGTGATCGCGCCGAGCTTCGAGACCTGTTCGTCGTCGAGCTCGAGACCCTTCTGCAGGTGGCCGGCCGGCGCGTTGAGCAACGGACCACCGCCGTGGATGCTCTTGCCGTGGTGGCCTTTGCCGTGACCTTTGTCCGCGCCGGGACATGCCCAGGCGGCGCCGGCGGAGGCGAGGAAGAAGGCGGCTGCGAAGAGGGTCGTGCAACGCATCGAGTAGCTCTGGTTTGAATTCTCGGCGCGCACTGTATCTCAAAACCGAGAGATCTGGTTCTGCACTTCAGCGCGGCAGCCACCTGCGGGCGTGGTCGGGCAGGTCGACGTCGCGGGCGAGGCCCGGGCGGCGGACCGGGGCGGCGCCGAGGGCGACGTGGCGGGCGAAGCTGTCGGCGCGGCCGAAGGCGGTGGGCTGGCGGCCGGTGAGGCGGACGCGGAGCGCGTTTGTACCGGCCTCGGCTTCATCCGGCGCGGCGACGGATTGCGCGCCGGGGGCGAGCATGGCTTCGAGGTCGGCGGCGGTGAGCTGAGGCAGGTCGCTCATCAGCACCAGGACGTCGTGGGCGCCGCGGGCGCCGAGGTGACCGAGCCCCGCGTCCACTACGTCGCCGAGGCGGGCGGCGTCGGGCGGGTCGGTCAGCACCTGCGCGCCATGTGCGCGGGCCAGCTTGGCCGGGGCGTCTCCGTCGGTGACGACGAGGGTGGGCAGACCGGCGCGGGTGACGACGGAGAGCACGTGCAGGAACATCTGGCGCGCGGCCTCGGCCCGCGCCGGACCGTCGAATAGCGGGGCCAGGCGCGTCTTGGCGCGCGCGAAGTCCTTCACCGGGAGCAGGACCCAGGGCGTCATCGCAGCGAGTCGCCAAAGACGAGGACTTGCTCGGCGAGGCGCCTGCGGTCGTCTGGGTTGCGCATCACCGTCGAGGTCGCGAGGTGCGGGCCGTCCGCGGCGTCGCCGGTCTCGATGACCAACCCGTCGAGCACGCTGGCGTAGTGGCGCCCCACCGCCGCAGCGCTGGGCGGCTCGCCCGCGAGCGACGGGATCATCTCGGCGAGCGGACCCTTCACCGCGCGGCCCCCGACGATGGGGCTGACCGCCACGACCGTCTGGGCGGTGACCGCCGCGCGCACGCCACCGAGCGTGAGGATGGGATCGACCGAGACGTATGGGTTCGAGGGCGCGATGACCACGAGGTCGGCCGTCTCGATCGCGGCGACGACGCCGGGCGCCGGGATGCAGGTCCCCTCGAAGTGGAGGCCGCGCACGGTCGGCTTGCCGCGGCGGCGTACGAGCCAGGTCTGGAAGTCGAGGCGCCCTTCGTCGGTGACCACGAAGGTCGCCCGCGGCGCGTCGGCCATCGGCAGCAGCGTGGGGCCGACGCCCAGGCCGTCGCACAGCCGACGGGTGACGGCGGAGAGGGTCACGCCCTCGCGCAGCCAGCCGGTGCGCGTCACGTGGGTCGCGAGGTCACGGTCACCGAGGGCGAACCAGGGATCGCCGCCTTAGCGCTCGACCATCGACATCGCGTTGAAGGTGTCGTCGGCGAGGCCCCAGCCGCGCTTCGTGTCGGACAGGCCCGCGAGCCAGTACATGCAGGTGTCGAGGTCGGGGCAGATCATGAGGCCCCAATGCTCGAAGTCGTCGCCGGTGTTCACGATGGCCGTCAGGTCGCCGGCCGGGAGGAGCTGCGCGAGCCCCTCGAGCATCCGGGCGCCGCCGACGCCACCGCAGAGCGCGACGACTCTCACGCGTAGAGATCCGTGTCGGTGGGGCGCAGGAGGTCGGCCGCGCGGCTGCCGACGGGCTCGAAGCGCAACCCGCGCACGTGCACGAAGGCGCGGGCCTCGGCGGCCTGGCCAGCGACCATGTCGGCCGCCGCCGCCACCTGGTCGGCGAGCCCGGTCGCGGTGTGCTCGAGCGCGCGCCCGTCGAGGTCCTCGCGTCCGCAATGGTCGACGAGCGCGGGCAGGCCGGCGACGCCGATGGCGGCCCCGACGGTGCCGAGCCGGAACGGGCGCCCGAGCGAGTCGCTCACCACGACGCCGATGCCGGGATGTAATGCGCAGAGGGCGCGCGCGGTCGTGTCGGGCTCGGACGGGAGCAGCAGCACCCACTCACCGTCACCGCCGGGCGACGCGTTGCTGCGATCGATGCCGGCGTTCGCCGAGACGAAGCCGAGCCGATGCCGGACGATGAGCACGCCCGGGGCCTGGCGGGAGATGGCCGCGCTCTCACGCAACACGAGCTCGACGATGCGTGGGTCCTGCCCCGTCTCGCCGGCGACGGTGCGCGCCCAGGCAGAGACATCGACGGTGCCGAGGTCGACGAAGCGGCCCTCCGCGCGGGAGATCACCTTCGAGGCGACCACCAGCACGTCACCGTCCGCGAGGGTGATCTCGGCGCGCCCCAGCGCGTCCCGGACGAGGCCGAGCAGGTCATCGCCCGGCGCCACGCGTGGCACGCCGGGCAGAGCGGTGATCACGACTCGGTCGGCGCAGTCCACGCGGCTCGGTACCACCGAGGCACACGCGCTGTACAGGCTGCTACTGGATCACCGGGAGGCTCGTTCCGCCGTCGTTGGCGGCCTTGCCGCGCGCGACCTGCGACATCTTCCGTCGCATGTACGCGAAGACCTCGAGCAGCGGCAGGTCCTTCGGGCAGACGTCGTCGCAGCCCATCAGACCCATGCACCCGAAGACGCCCTCGTCGGTCGAGACCAGCTCGAACCAGTCCGCGCTGCTGCGCTCGTCGCGCGGGTCGAGCATGAAGCGACCGATGCGGTTGAGGCCCGTCGCGCCGAGGAAGTCGGGGCGCACATTGGCGGTCCCACACCCGGCGACGCAGCACCCGCACTCGATGCAACGGTCGAGTTCGTAGATCTGCCGCGCCGTCTCGTTGTCCATGCGGACTTCCTGCGCGGTCGGATCGAAGGCCTGCTGCGTGTGGATCCACGACTCGACCTTCTCGGCCATCCCACGGAACCACGTGCCCGTGTCGACCGACAGATCGCCGAGCATCTTGAACGCCGGCAGCGGCGCCAGGGAGATGACGTCGGGAAGGTCGGCCGTCAGCGTGCGACAGGCGAGCGTCGGACGCCCGTTGATCATCATGCCGCACGACCCGCAGATGCCCGCCCGGCAGACGAAGTCGAACTTCAGGTCGGGCGCCAGCGTTTCACGCACCCGGTGGAGCGCGACGAAGAGGTTCAGCCGCGGGGTCTCCTCGATCTTGAAGTCCTCGAAGCGCGGCTTCGAGTCGGCGTCGAACGGGTCGTAACGGAAGATCCGGAAAGTGAGCTTGCGTCCCATCTCTCAGCCTCCCTTCTTCTGGTAGCGGTCGGTCATCTCGACGAGCTCGGAACCCAGCGGCTCTGCGGTCTCGTGCCACCCCTCGGCGATCCAGGCTTCCTTCACGCCCGCGTTGTACTCCTCGACCGTCTGGCTCATGGGCAGCATCTCTGCGCCCCCGTAGCCACGGTCGCCGGGCGGAAGCTCGAGGATGCCGACAGGCTCGTAGGTGAACTCGGGCTCGTCGGCGCCCTCCGGCCAGCGGGCGAGGCTGCGGTTGAGCCACTTCCCGTCGTCGCGAGCCGTGTGGTCCTCGCGGGTGTGGCCCCCACGGCTCTCGGTGCGCAGCGCCGCGCCCTTCGCGATGCACAACGCCTGCTTGAGCATCCCGGGCAGGCGCAGCGCCAGGGTCAGCTCCGGGTTTGCCCCCTTGCCGCTGCTCTGGAGGCGGAGATTCGCCGCGCGGCTGTGCAGGTCGCGCAGCTCCACGACCGCTTCGTCGAGCACCTCACCGGTGCGGAAGATGCCGACCTTCTCCTGCAATGTGGTCTGCATCTCGGTGCGGATCGCGTAGGCGTCCTCGCTCCCCTTGCCGGTCCCGTTGCTGCGCAGGTCGTCGAGGCGCTTCTGCTGCACGGCGACCGCCTCGTCGATGACGGCGGAGTTGATGTCGAGCGTCTGCTTCGCCGTCCACGCGCCCAGGCGCCCACCGCAATACATGCCCGCGACCACGGTCTCGGCCAGGCTGTTCCCGCCCAGACGGTTGTGGCCGTGCATGTCCCAGCAGGAGGCCTCACCGATGCTCCACAGCCCCTCGAGGCCGTAGGCGTGGCCGTCCTTGTTCACCCGGATGCCGCCCATGCTGTAGTGCTGCGTCGGGCGGACCGGCACGAGCTGCTTGATGGGGTCGACGCCGAGGAAGTAGAGGCAGATCTCGTAGACCTCGCGCAGCTTGGTCGTCAGGTGGGCGGCGCCGAGGTGCCGCAGATCGAGCCAGAGGTGGGTGCCGTCCGGGCTCTCGATGCCCTTGCCCTTCTGGATGTGCTCGGTCATGCGACGGCTGACGACGTCGCGGCTCGCGAGCTCCTGCTTCACCGGCTCGTAGTCCGGCATGAAGCGGTACTCATCTTTGTCGAGCAACAGGCCGCCGTCGCCGCGCGAGCCCTCGGTGATGAGGATGTCGGTGGGCACGATCCCGGTCGGGTGGAACTGCACCGCCTCGGGGTTGCCGAGCGGCACGACTCCCGTCGCCAGGGCCATCGACTGTCCGGTGCCCTCGTTGATGATCGCGTTGGTGCTGTACTTGTAGAGGCGCCCGAAGCCGCCGGTCGCGATCAGCGTCGACTTGGCGATGTAGGTCTTCAGCTGCCCGGTCCGCAGGCAGAGAACCACCGCGCCGTGGCAACGCTTGCCGTCGTGGATCAACGAGACCGCTTCGGTGCGGTCGTGCACGGTGATGCCGAGCTGCATCACCATGTTGTCCATCGTGTAGAGCACGGTGTGGCCGGTGCCGTCGGCGGTGTAGCAAGTCCGCCAGCGGCTCACCCCACCGAAGTCGCGGTGCATGATGAGCCCCTCGTTCTCGTGGGGCTCCTCGAGCGTGACCTTCTCGCCCTTGATGTAGTACTGCGCCGGGCCGCCCTTGACGCGGGTCCAGGGCACGCCGAAGTGCGCCATCTCGCGCATCGAGATCGGCGCGTTGTCGGCGAAGATGCGCGCGACCTCCTGGTCGGCGCCCCAGTCGCTGCCCTTGACCGTATCGAGCCAGTGCAGCTCTTCGCTGTCGCCCGCGCCCTTGTTGCAGTTTGCGAGGGCCGCCTGCATCCCGCCCTGGGCCGCGCAGCTGTGGCTGCGGCGCGGCGGAACCAGCGAGAGGATGATGACCTCGTTGCCTTCGGCGGCCGAGGCGATGGCTGCGCGCTCGCCGGCCAGGCCGGCCCCGATGACGAGGACGTCCGTCGTGATGATAGTCGACATTGCGCTAGCTCCCCGCGACCAGTGAGGCCAGCGGCGGGGGTACGATCCCCGCCAGCACCAGCAGCGTGAAGATGCCGATGGCCAGGAAGCCATACAGCGTCACCTGCTCGAAGATGTGCGCCGACTTGCGGGTGATCTTGATGCCCAGCACTCGACTGCCGAGCCCCCACTTCACCATCACGCGGTACAGCCCGATGCCGGCGTGGACTTCGACCGCCAGCAGCAGGATCGCGTAGAGCACCCACATGCCGCCTTGGACGCGGCCCATGGTCTCCGCTGCGGTGATGCCGTGGTGACCGAGCACGCGTTGCACGACGTCGGCGCCGACGACCAGGAGGTGCATCGACCCGAGGGCGAGGATGATCATCCCGGTGCGGACCTGCCAGATCCACAGCGAGGTCTCGCTGTGCGGGCGGATCTTCTCGAGCGACTCCTGCTTGTCCCCGGCGAACGTCCACTCGCTGTCGCGCATGTCGTCGCCGAGCTGCTTGATGAGCTTCCGGTCCTGCAGCTTCCCCGGGATCTTCCGACTCGCGAAGACGAAGTGGATGAAGAAGACGGCCGTGATGACTGGCACGGTCAGCTGCGCGAGCCACGTGGCCTCGAAGAGGTCGGCTATCCAGTTGAAGCCGCGTTCACCAGTCCAGATGGTGCTCACGAAGAGCATGTGGCCCCACATGAAGAGGGCCAGGATCACGCCACTCGCGGTGCTGATCGCGTCGTAACGCCATTGCTGTCGAGCTTTGTCGACTGCGGTGGCCGTCTCAGGGACGGCGGGATGGTCACCCATCGAAGCCTCTTCCTCCTCGCGACCGCACCTACACGTGCGACGGACGACCTCCTATCACATCCGGAACGAATTGGGTGCTGTCGCGCTCACAGTGGCTCGGCGAGGCGAAGCCCCACGAGGTCCTCGGGCTTCGCGCCCTTCTTGAATTGCGGTTCGTCGTCCCGCGCGTCGAGAGGCACGCTTCGAATGTCGAGCCAGTAGATGAGCGCGCCGCGTTCTCGCTGGAGCCAACGGGCGTGCAGACGCGGGTCGTCAGCCCCGACCGCGCCGGCGAGGTAGGGCTGGATCCGCGCTCGCATCAGCCGATGCATTTGACGCTGCAGGGCTGAGGCGGCCGAGGCGGGCAACCTCCGTCGCGCGCGCTCGATGAGTGCTGCGCTCGTGGCGCCGAAGCGCTTGTGCGAGTCGTCCCGGACGCCGAAGTTGCGGTCGGGCGCCACCGTGACCAACGCGCTTTCCTTGCCAGCGTAGGTGTAGGTCCACGTGGCCTGACCAGACCACACATTCTTCGTGTTTCCGGCGGTGGCCGGCGGCGAGGTGGGCATCGACGATCCTCTGGAGCCGCGCCACCTCCGTCTCCGCGCCTCCCAGCTTGCCCGTCATCTCCGTGACGATGGCGCCCGACCCCGGGAGGGACTCGCGGACGTCGTACGTTCGGGTGATGACCAGATTCTGCTCGGGAATCACCTCTGTGAACCGGCGAATGACGATGCGCGTGCTCGGGACCGCTCGACGCGCCTCCTTCAGGTAACGCACCTGCCCCTTCGCCCAATAGAGGCTCTCCTGCTCCGGGATGCGCGTCCGCTCGCCGACCACGCTCAACGTGTCCTTGTAGCTGACCTCGAAGGTCGGCACCTTCGCGCCGAGCTGCTCGACGAAGCTGCGCCGGCGCGAGTCACGTCCATCTGGCTGGGCGGCGCACGAGTGCCGTATGGTCCGCGCCATGCGAATCGGAATCATCGGTGGAACAGGCAAGGAAGGGCGCGGCCTCGCGGTGCGCTGGAAGCGGGCCGGGCACGAGGTGCGCATCGGCTCACGCGACCCGGAGCGTGGCGCGGCGAAGGCCTCCGAGCTGGGTGTGGACGGCGGGGGGAACCCGGAGGCCTGCGACGCCGACGTGGTGGTGCTCGCGGTCCCCTACTCCGCGCATGCCCCCACGCTGAGCGCGCTGAAGCCGCACCTGGCCGGCAAGGTGCTGATCGACATCACCGTGCCGCTGAAGCCGCCGAAGGTGCGCGAGGTGCACCTCCCGGAAGGGACGGCCGCCGCGCTCGAGGCGCAGGCGCTGCTCGGCGACGCGACGCAGGTCGTGGGCGCGCTGCACCACGTCAGCTCGGTGAAGCTCGGCGACCCCGACGCAGACATCGATTGTGACGTGCTGGTTTGCGGCGACGACGCGGCCGCCAAGGAGACGGTCATCGGCCTCGTCGAGCAGCTCGGCGTGCGGGCCTTCGACGTGGGCCCGCTGCGAAACGCGGTGGCCCTCGAGTCGCTGACCCCGATCCTGCTCGCCATCAACAAGCGCTATGGCGCGAAGGGTGCGGCGCTGCGGATCACGGGTGTGGCTGGTCCAGCGCACACCGGCAACTGAAGCGACCACCCGCCGGCACGCAGCCACGCGGGTTTGCGGCTAGCACGACTCCTGCTGATGGCATGCGGCACCGAACGGAGGTGCCACCTTGAATCGCTACGCTCCCTTGACGCTCTAGCTTCCTGCTCGCGGCCTGTGACGGCGAGTCCGACACCCAGAAAGGCGCCGAGGAGTCGCCGCTCGAGGATTACGAGGCGGCGGCCAAGGCCGACAGCTGGCGCGCCCCGACGGACCACGGCACGCTCGCCCCGGAGCTCACGAGCAACGCCTCCTTCGAGGATGGCTCGCTCTACCATTCTTGGGACTTCGCGCTCGGCGGCCCGGCGAAGGTCTCGCTGAAGATCGACAGCTCCGACCGGAACCTCGACACGGTCATGTACCTGTACAGCCGCCAGGCCGCCGACGCCCGCTGGGGCCGGTACATCGGGAAGAACGACGACGCCGGCGACACCGTCTTCAGCCAGATCGACAAAGACGTCAGCAAGGGCGAGTTCCGGATCATGGTGAAGGGCTTCAAGCGGGCCCTGCGCGGCTCCTTCACGCTCACCTTCACCTGCGCCGGTGACGGCTGCCCGACCCAGGACGGCGGCGACGTCGACCTGCCCACCTCGGGTGACTACACCAAGCAATGCGCGGACCGGCTCACGAACGTCCTCGACTCCCAGATGATGGGCGGCGACGCCTGGTCGGTGAAGCTGGACGAGGTCTCGCGCCTGCCGAAGAACACGCAGATCGCGGTCGGCCTGTACGAGGGCTCGGGCGCCATCGAGTGGTACGGCGAGGACGAGCTCGCCGAGCTCGAGCTCGACGTGGAGCTGCACAGCACCGAGGACGGCCAGCTCATCGACGTCACCGACGGCGGCGACGAGAGCAACGTGACCTACGTCTTCGCAGGCGAGGGCAAGCTGGTGATGTCCTACTTCCACAACCAGAGCCCCTGGGTCGACTGGTACTGCGCCGAGGAAGGCGAGGCGGCCGCGCCGAACAGCGAGCCCGGCGAGTGGTGCGCGAACGCCATGCTCAACGCCATTCCGCACGACCAGGACGAGGACCACGACTCCAATGGGGTGGTGCCCGGCGACGAGGCGACCGCGCTGGCCATGCACGCCGCGGCGGTCTACCGGAAGGCCCGTGAGCTCGGCGACGATGTCCCGGTCATCTACGACGGTCGCGCGTGGGACGGCAGCTGGGCCGAGGGCGCGGAGCTGACGCTCAAGGCGGAGGGCCACGAGGCCGCGACCTACCTGCTCGGCGGCGAGACCGACTACGAGCAGTGGGTCTTCTTCGAGCGCACCGCTGACGGGGACGTCGCGGTCTGCACGAGCAACGACGACCTGTAGAAGCTAGAGCGCTGATCACGTAACCGGACCGAGCACGCGGAAACCCGCGCCTGCACTGGCAAGGCGCGAGGAGGAGGTGTGCTGAAGCACGTCGACGACGAGCAACACCGCCAGGGCGGTGCGGGTGTTCGCGGGCGACGGGAGGTTAGGTGCTCAGCGCTCTACAGCGCCAGCTCGGCGATGAGGCGGATGGCCTGCGGCTGCATGGTGCCCAGGCAGAGGGTGCCGATGCCGGGGGTCTCCTTCCACTTCTGGAAGTGGTCGCGAATGCGGGCTTCCGGACCCACCAGGTACAGGGCGTCGACGAGCGCGTCGGGGACGGCCGCGATGGCCTCGCCCTTCTTCCCGTCGAGGAAGAGGTCCTGGATCTTCTCCGCCTCCGCCTCGAAGCCCACCTTGCAGATGTAGTCCTTGTAGAAGTTCTTCTTCTTGGCGCCCATCCCCCCGATGTACAGCGCGAGCTGGAGCTTCAGCGGCGCGCGGCATTGGTCGAGGTCGTCGCCCATCACCACGGCCACCATCGGCGCCAG
>PVBE010114104.1_pt1 | contig 17559 bp, 18 predicted proteins | sample 1631181 | NCBI WGS metagenome assembly PVBE01 (sample SAMN08397723, study PRJNA350692) | Marine metagenome, whole genome shotgun sequencing project. | isolation source: water | place: Pacific Ocean | collected 2012-04 | reverse complement strand
CCCTGGAACTCTACTCCCTACCCAAGGAGATGTCTCACATCTATCTGAACCTATACATCCCGCATCGGTCAAAGTCGTCGTCCGGGCGTAATTGACCGAAGCGCGCGTAAAATCATCGACATCCGCGGTTTGACCCGCTCGCAAGGCCTCGTCAGGCCGGGTCCGGATCGCCGAAATCGAATCGAAGCCCGTCATAGGCCAACTCCACGCCGGCGGGGAGACCGGGATTGATCTCGTCATAATCCACATCGTGGCTCATGTGGGTGAAGTACGTCCGCTTCGCTCCAATGCGCCGCGCCGCTTCCGTGGCCGCCTCAATCGTCAGGTGAGACGGGTGAAACGAAGGGCGGAGGGCATCGAGAATCAGCACTTCCAACCCCTGCATGAGCTCCACCGTTTCCTCCGGGACTGAAGCAACATCCGTCAAATAGGCGAAAGGGCCCACTCGGTAGCCATACACCGGCCCCCCCGGACCATGGTCGGCCGGCAGGGGGACGACCCGATGGCCGAACAAATCGAACGGCCCGTCGATCACCCGCCCCCGGAGGTGGGGGATGTAAGTCAATCCGTTTTCTTCCGGCTCGAAAATATACGGGAAGGACCGTCTCAAGTAAGCCAGGGTCTGCTCCGATCCAAAACAGGGGATTTCCGATTTCTGAAGGGCGTTGTAGGACCGAAGCTCATCGATCCCGTGAATGTGGTCGGCGTGAGAATGGGTGTAAAGGACCGCGTCCACCCTGGGGACCTGATGTCTCAGGGCTTGACTCCGCAGGTCGGTGGAGGTGTCCACCAGAACCCCCCTCCCATCCCAGGACATCCACACGGATGTCCTCAACCGCCTGTTCTTTGGATTTTCCGATGTACAGACCGAACAGCGGCATCCAATGTTCGGGACCCCCGTCGAAGTCCCGCATCCAAGGACAATGACCTTCAAGGGAGAGAAACCTTTCTAAATGCCACCCGATCGCGTCGTCGCCTGGATCCCAGGGGCGAAGGAGGATCATCGCCCGTCCGGCGGCGTTCAAATCAGAAATTCACTTTGATCCCGAATCGGATTTGATAATCGCGCAGAATCAAGTCCAAAGGAGAGATATAACCCCGTCCCGGGGGTGTCAATCCTATCGCTTCCCGCTCCGGCGTCGAGGGGCGCCGGCATGCCCGTCAGCCGCCCCCGGCCGATAAGCGCAACGCGCGCACGACCGCCTCGGGGTCCGGACTCATGACCACCGCCGACGCCACCGCCGCCCCGGCCGCTCCCGTCGCCGTCACCTCTTGAAGGTTCTCCGGACCGATTCCCCCGATCCCGACGACAGGGATCGACACCGCCTTGACGATGGCTTCCAGACCCGCCGGGCCGATGATCGGGTTCGAGGTTGTCTTGGTCTCGGTGGGAAAGACCGGACCGGCCCCCAGATAATCGGCCCCCAGGCCCTCCGCCTCCCGGGCCTGGTCCGGCGTGTCCACCGAGGCGCCGATGATGAACCCACGCGGTGAAATCTTTCGGGCCACGGCGAGGGGAAGGTCGTCGGCCCCCAGGTGGACGCCGTGCGCCCCTGAGGCCATCGCAACGTCCAGACGGTCGTTGATGATCACCAGGGTGGCCGTGTCGCCCGACAACGCGCGGATTCGCTTTCCGTGAGCCACCAGATCACAAGCGGAGACGGTCTTCCCTCTCAGTTGAATGGCCGTGGCCCCGCCCCTGAGAATCGCCGATACGAGGGCTTCAAAAGACCGCTGGCCGGATTTCTCCACTAGGCCTTCATCCGCTATGACATAACTCCTCAACCTTATCGCATCCATCGAACCGCGGTCCTCCTGCCTGGAAGAGGATTTCTCAACGTCAATTCTCTCTTTTATACTCAACTATCCGCTTGATGCATAGAAATTATCCGACGGACCCTGAATCTCTCCAGCCGTCTCAAATGATGGTATGATCACATATAGAGTAGGGAGGCTTCCCCACGAGGCCATCCATCCATGAGAGGCGATTCATTGCACCTCACGAGTCCGGATTTCAAACCACAGCGGCGGGATGAAGGCAACCGATTTCCTCTAAGAGCATTAACAGGTTGCGGAAAAACTCTGTCAGGGGACCTTTGCGCGGTGTGCAAAACCCCCTCCAACTGTCATTCCGAACAAAGTGAGGAATCTGCCCAAGCTCGAAACTCATTGTTTTTACATAACTTTCAGGAAAAGATTCAAACAAGGCGAGATCCCTCGCTACGCTCGGAATGACACCAACGGCGACTTTGCAGGCCTTGAAATGAGTTTTTCCGCAACCTGTTAATAAACAATCACTTCCACACTCATTGCAACGGTAAATCGTGTGCAATTGGCCCACAATCCGTTGATTCCTAATTCCCCAAGCATATCCAGAAGTTTTGTTGTTTTTCTCACGGTGATGATTCTTATCGCTATCGGCCCGCCCCAGCCCCAAACCGACGCTGAAACCGCCCCCGGCCATCCTCAGACCAAAAAGGGACAGCCCGAGCGGCCCCCCTTCAACGCCCGCCGGGCCCTGGATCTCATTCGGAAGCAGCTCTCATTCGGAAGCCGCACCATCGGACGGCCGGGACATGAATCCGCCAAGCGCTTCCTGGAACGGGAGCTCCGCCGTTATGCCGATTACGTCACCGTGCAGAACTTCCGGTGGCGGGATTTCGATCTCACAAACTATATCGGGTGGATCTGCGCGGAGGAGGTTTCTGCGGGAGGATCTCCCGCCGCCCCGCCCGGCTCGAAAGAGCCGTGTCCGGGCCGGACCGGCAACAGCCCGGCCATCCTTCTCTCCGCCCACTGGGACACGCATCCGTACGCCTCCCGGGATCCCGACCGGCCCCGCCGCCGCTTGCCGGTCCCGGGGGCGAACGACGGCGGCTCGGGGACGGCCATCCTGTTGGAGTTGGCGCGGACGATGCGCAAGGCCCGGCCTCCCCGCAACGTCCTGCTCGTGCTGTTCGACGCCGAGGACTACGGCCTCGGGGGTCAGTGGTTCATCGGCTCCAAGCACTTCGCCCGGACCTGGGTCCAGGACGGGAGGAAACCGCGCATCGACTACGGAATCCTCCTGGACATGGTGGGGGACCGGGACCTGAACATCTACACGGAAGGGTTTTCCGCACGAAGGGCCCCCCGGGTCGTGGAGAAGATCCTGGCCGCGGCCAAGCGCGTGGGCGCCCCTTCCTTCTATCCCGAAGTCAAGCACTACATCCGGGACGACCACATTCCTTTGAACGACGCGGGCCTCCCCACCGCGGACATCATCGACTTCGATTATCCCGCATGGCACACCTCGCGGGACACCTTGGATAAAGTCAGCCTCCAAAGCCTGGAGGAAGTCGCCCGCGTCGTAGCCGAGGTGATATACGGGCCATGAGGTCCGGCTGAAAACCGGATGGCCATGTCCCATTGAACAAAATCCCCCCCCCGAACGTGGTCATCAGAGAGGAGACGGAAAACAGCCGATCGGTCGCGAGCACCCGCTGGAAAATGTCAGGTCGGGAGGAGAATCACGCACCCGCCGTGTTATCCTTGAAGCAGGGAATCGAGCGGGAACAGCCGCAATCCTTCAAGGCCGAAGGGTCACCGGCCGGCATTCAATCCGGAACGCGATTCGGCTGGATCGGCAAGAAGAACCATGAAACCCCAAATCCCAAAGGCGCCCGAACCCGCCTGGCCCGATGGCCTCCGCGGGGTCGCCCGAGAGGATCTCGTTCAATCCTTTCGGACTCATCTCGACGAAAATATCCTCGATCTACGCGTGACACCCATGCCGGGCGACGCCTCGACGAGACAATACCACCGGGTCTCCCTCGTTGGAGGAAGCCCCGCCTCGGCCATCCTGATGGTCCTGCCGGAAGCCTGTCCGCCGGAGCCTATGGACGTCCCTTTCCTGAACATCCGGTCACATCTGGCGGATCTGGGTCTTCCCGTTCCCGGCCATTATTTCTCCATGCCGCGGGAGGGGGTTGTCGCATTGGAAGACCTGGGCGATCAGACCCTGGAGACAGCGCTTGAGTCCGCTTCGCGCCCCGAAGCAGAAGCCTGGTACCGGGAGGCCCTGGAATCCCTGATCCGGATGCAAACGGACCGGGGGGATTGCTCCGCCTTCACCTATGCGTTCACGTCGGAGAAATTCGAGGCGGAATTGGCCTTTTTTCTTGAACACGCCATTGAAGGTCTATGGAAAAGAGACTTATCGGCTCGGGACCGGGCGGCGCTCACGGGCGAGTTCCGCCGGCTCTCGGAAGCGTTGGTGTCCCAAGGCTCCGTTTTCGTGCATCGCGATTATCACAGCCGAAACCTGATGGTTCTGAAGGTTTTCCCCAAGCTGGGCATTTTGGACTTTCAGGATGCTCGTCTGGGCCCCGCCGCTTACGACGCGGCCTCGCTCCTGTATGATTCCTATGTGACGCTTCCCGGCGAATTCCGGGATGCGCTCATCGAGTATTATCGGAGCCGCCGGGAGAATGAGACCGGCGAGCGATCGGACCGGGAGACGTTCAACCGCTCCCTGCGAATCGCGGCGACACAGCGAAACTTGAAGGCGGTGGGAACCTTTGCCTACCAGGCCGGGGTCCTGGGAAAAAGACGCTACCTCGCCTCAATCCCGCCGACGCTCGAGTATGTCCGGGACCATTGCGGGCGCCTCTCCGAGCTTGCCGGTCTTTGGGCCATCCTCGCTCCCCTGTTGCCCGATTCCGCCGAATTCACGGCCTGCGCTGCCGAAGGACCGTTACCGTGTTCCAATTCATCCGTCTAGTTCTTTATGTTTTTCCCCTTCCAGGGTCCGTGCGGCCGCACGAGCCTTCCATCGAGGTGGACCCGATCCGGGTCAAGAAGGGAGACCCAGCGGGAGAGCAACTGGCCAAGGCCCTGGACCCGAATCTCGTCCACAGGCGCCTCGACCGGGGCGAGATCTGCTTCGCGGCGGTTCATGAGGGAAACATCGTGTCCTATTGCTGGATGGCGCAGGGGAAGATCGGGATCGAGGAGATCAACCTCGCCGTCTCCACGCTTCCGGACGAGGTCTATCTCTATGACGCCTTCACGTTGGCGCCTTGGCGGGGGAAAGGGATTTACCCCGTGGTCTTGCGGGAGATGCTGCTCTACGCAGGGCTCAACGATTTTTCACGCGCGCTCATCTTCGTGGCCGCCGACAACACGCCCTCCAGGCGGGGCGTTCTGAAGGCGGGTTTCCTGGAATTTCAGGTGGTCACGTATTTATCGATTCTCGGGATTCCCTTCTACCGTTACTCGGAGCCCCTACATGAACAACGCCGCCCCGTCTTCAAACCCCTGTGAGGATTCCGGGAGATGCGTTTTCTTTGACAATGGAAGTCGGCTCTCTTAGATTACGGAAGTTCGCTTGGCCCGCCCGGATCATCGGCCGCATGGGTCCCCTCGGGAAGCCGTCGCACAATTCGTGGAAGATGGATGGGAATCAACTGTGTGAAAACTGATGTCTATGCGCATTCCTCGGCATTCGTTGACCTGAAACCGGAGTGGATGGACCTTCTCGCCCAGAGCGCTCCCCGTTCGATATTCCAAACCCCCCAGTGGCAGAACCTCTGGTGGGACAATTTTTCGGACGGCCTCAACCTGCGAATCCTGACCGTGCGCTCCGACGAGGGGGAGCTGTTGGGCCTGTGCTCACTGGCCGAGGCGGAGGGACGATTTGAGTTTCTCGGCGGCAAAGACCTCTGCGATCACCTGGATGTCCTCTCCCGGCCGGGTCATGAAGAAACGGTGGCCGGTGGAATCCTGGAGGTCCTCGCCGATTCCCTCCCCGGGTCCGTTGAATTGGATCTTCACTTCATCCCCGAGGACTCGAGAACCCTCTCCCCCCTGCGGAAAGCGGCGGAAGAGATGGGATGGGAGGTCACCCTCGAGGCGGAAGAAACCTCTCCCTTCATCCTCCTTCCCCGGACGTGGGAAGAGTATCTGGAAAACCTGCGGGGAAAGGACCGCCACGAGTTGCGCAGAAAGATGCGCCGCGCCGAAGAATACGGCTCCCTCCGGATTCGGAACAGCTCGCCCACCGAGCTTCAGGAGGACATGGACGTCTTCCTGAAGTTGCACGCCATCAGCGCCCCGGAAAAATCCGAATTCATGGATGACCGCATGCGGGAGTTTTTCCGCCAAACCGGCCGGATTCTGGCAGCGGAGGGATGGCTTCGCCTCACGTTCCTCGAGCTTGACGGGACCCCGGCGGCGGCCCTGCTGTGCTTTGATATTGACGGCGCGCTCCTGGTTTACAATTCGGGCTACGACACGGGCCTCTCCTCGGCCAGCCCGGGCATCGCGCTCTTCGGGTACGCCATCCACGAGGCGATCCGGGACGGCCTGCGGACCTTTGATTTTCTCCGAGGAAACGAAACGTACAAATATCGCCTCGGCGGACGCGACCGACCCTTGGTCCACTTCCACCTTCGGCCAAACCTTTGACAAAAAAACCAGCAGCCTCATCGATGAACACTTCATGGAACGCGGGGGACCGCCCGATTCGAATTGCCATGTTGAGCCTTCACTCCTCCCCCTTGGCGGAACTGGGAGGAGAAATCGCGGGAGGGATGAATGTCTTCCTGCGGGAGGTCAGCCGCGAGCTCGGGCGCATGGGGCACCGCCTGGACGTCTTCACCCGACGGGACCATCCGGACCAACCCGCCGTCGTCGAGATCGATGAGGGCGTGCGGCTCATTCACCTTTCAGCCGGCCCCGCGGCGTCCCGATCGAGGAACCAGATCTCTCGCCACATCCCCCAAATGACCCAAGCCCTGATGGAATGGCCGGCCGACGCCTACGATGTGATACACGCCCATTACTGGATCTCCGGGGCCGCCGGCCGGGCTTGGACCGCCGGAAGCGGGATCCCCCTCGTTCAGATGTTCCACACCATGGAGCGGACCAAGCGCCGGCTGCTCGGCGACCTGCACATCGAAGACACCCGGCGAAGCGGCGAGGAGGATTCCTTGGGCCGCTCCGCAGACGCGCTGACGGTCGGAAGCCGGCGCGACCGGGACAGCCTGGCCTCCGATTATAGAATCCCGGCCGGGAAGATCCACATCGTCCCGGGAGGCGTGAACCCGGATGTCTTTTTCCCGCAAGACCAGGCCGTCGCCCAAACCCGCGCCGATCTGCCCAAGGGCCGGGTCGTTCTGTTCGTGGGCCGCATCGAACCCGTCAAGGGACTCGAAACCCTGATCCGGGCCCTGACCCTCCTGCGCCGGCAGGAAGGCGATCACTGCAACTGGAATCTTGTCATCATCGGCGGAAGTCCTCATCCCGCTCATAGCCAAAACGGCGGTCGGCGCGAAAACGGGATGCCCGCCTCCGAAGCCGACGAACAGACCTATCCGGGCAAGATCCGGAAGTTGATCGATGACCTCGGGATGTCGGACCGGGTGACCTTCCTGGGGTCCAAACCTCAACAAGTCCTGGCCGACTACTATGCGGCCGCCGACTGCTGCGTGTTCCCGTCGCGCTATGAAACCTTCGGCCTGGCCGTCATCGAGGCCCTTTCCTGCGGAGCGATGGTCGTGGCCTCGGACGTCGGGGGGTATCCGCGCATGATGGCCCAGGAAAGGGCGGGGCTCCTCGTGCCCGCGGGAGACGGCCACGCCCTCGCCAAGGCCCTGGACCAGGTTTGCGCGGAGTCGGCCTTGCGGGAAGACCTGCGTCGGCGCGCCCCCGCCGTAGGCCGCCGCTTCGCCTGGAAGGACACGGCCCGCAGACTCCTGGAGGTCTATCAATCGCTTATCGACAATCGCCCGGGTTTTGTTGGGAGGGCCCGGAACGACGATGGGTCCCGAAGAGGAACCGCCATTCATGGCTGAGTGGAAACACGTCCTGGTCGTCGTGGCCCACCCGGACGACGCCGAGCTCGGCAGCGGCGGCAGCATCGCGCGGTGGATCGGCGAGGGCGCCACGGTGACTTACGTCATCACCACCAACGGCAACAAAGGGTCCAAAGACGTCGCGATCTCCCCCCACCGGCTGGCGGACACCCGGGAGGCCGAGCAGAAGGCGGCCGCCGACTTTCTCGGTGTAAACGAGGTGGTGTTCCTGCGGTACAACGACGGGGAGCTCCGGGCGGATGACGGCCTGAAGATTCAGCTGGCGATCCTCTTTCGCCATTACCGACCCGACGCGATCGTGACCCACGACCCCTGGCGTCTGTATCAGGCTCACCCCGATCACCGGGCGCTGGGCACGGCCGTCACGGACGGAATCATCGCCGCGCGCGATCACCTGTTTCTACCCGCCCTTTCGGTCATCGACCTCCAGCCTCACCATACGCCCAACGCCCTGTTCGCGGGGGCCGACAATCCCAATTTTTTCATGGACATCTCGGGAACCCTGGACTCCAAGATCGACTCCATCGCCTTCCATGAATCCCAGATGACCCGCGTCGACGGCTGGCGGGATCGCGTCCGCAAGCGGGCGGCGGATGTCGGAAAGAAGGGTGGACTCCAATTTGCCGAAGGATTCCATCTGCTTGAGCTGCGTTGAGCCGGCCCGTACGCCGCTCCATCCGGTGGGAATCAAGCGCACGGCCGTCTTGACCCGGACACCGGCCGCGGAAGGTGGGATGAATCGATGCCCGGACTCGGCTCGGCCGAACTGCTCGTAATCCTGGCCGCCGCGCTCCTGTTCTTCGGACCCAGGAGGCTGGCCGGATGGGCGGAAGCCGTCAGGGGGAAGCCGCCGGAACCCGGAGTCCCCGGCAATCCCAGGGGCGGCCCCCGAGAAAGCGGCTCATCGCACCCCCCTCCCCCTCAGCGGACGGGGCAATCCCCGCGGGAAGATCAAGGCGACCACGCCCCCTCCTCCGGCGGCGCAACTGCCGTCCGGATGGGCTTCATCTCCGACCCTCCGCCCGAGCCGGAACCCACCGCAAGGACAGTCCCCGGCCCCCCCCCGCCGGGCCCGCCGGCGGGCGGCCCATCCAGCGGCGACGCGCCCCGGCCCGGCCCCCCAGACACTTCCATCAAGCGGAGGCTCCTTGAGATTCCCAAACGGGTCCGCGAGGATATCGTTCAGGCGGCCAAGCGGCCCCCCCACTGGAGCGGGCCCGACTGGCTGATCCGGGCGGGGATCCTGGCCGGAACGGCGGCCAGCTCCACGTGGGACGAGGGGGTTCGGGACAGCGTTGTCGCCCATCGATTCGACCGGATCGGATTTTTCAGGAACTACATCAGCAATTTCGGACGGACCGAGGGCCAGTTGGGGGTGATCGGGGCCTTTCTGGCCGCGGGCAAGCTCCGGGATAACCCCGAGTGGGTGGATACCGGCATGCTGGGTCTCGAATCTCTCATTCTGACGGCGGCCGCCGTCCTGCCGCTCAAAGGCGTGATCGGCCGCAAACGCCCCCGCGACGCCCAAGACCCATTCGATTTCTCTCTCTTCAGCTTCAAGAACAGCTCTTTTCCCTCCGGAGATACGACCTCGGCTGTTGCGCTGGCCACAGTCATCGCGGCCCGGTCCAAGAATCCCTGGGTGGCGGGGGCGGCATACGGCATCGCGGGCCTCGTCGCCGCCGGAAGGGTTTACCGCACCCGACATTGGCTCAGCGACGCTGTCGGCGGCATTGCCCTGGGACAGATGATCGGGCGCTACGTCATCCAGAGACACCACGAGCGAACCGCGAACGCCGGTCAGGGGGAATCTCAAACCTCGCCCAGGGCCTCCTAGCCCGAGGCATCCCTCGTGCGTGGAGCCCGCCTGGCCCGCTGGAAGCGGAGCGCCTCGCTCAGGGTCTCGATCCCGATTGAGAGTAGCTCAACCGTCAACCGGTTAAACAGCCTGGCCGCCGTCCGCGCATCGGGCAGCGCGCGGTGACTGCCCTCGTCCGGGAAGCCGAGATCCCGCGAGAGGTCGCCCAGCCGATAACTTTCAAGGTCCGGCAACAACCTCCGGGCCAAACCGCATGTGCAAAACAACCACTCCGGCAAGGCGGCTCCCAACGGCGCGGCCTCCCGTTGAAGGATTCGCATGTCAAACGGTGCGTTGTGAGCGACCAATACGGCTCCTTCGCAAAACCGCGCGAATCCCGGCAGGATTTCGGCAATCCTCGGGGAAGAGCGCAATAGGGTGTTTGAAATCCCCGTCAGGCGCTGAACGGCCAGCGGGACGTAACGCCCCGGATTGACGAGTGCATGAAATTCCTCTATCCAGCGATCTCCCTGAACCTTGACGGCCCCGATCTCGGTGACGCCCTCTTCGGTGACCGAATATCCGGTCGTCTCCAGGTCAACCACGACGTACGTCAGATTGCCCAAGAGCCGGTCTGCCGGATCCTCCGGTTCACGAACACGCCAGAGCCCGCTTTCCTCCTGGACAAAATTCGCCTCACCGCTCAAAATCGGCTCAAAGATTCGACGGCCCAATGACTCGGAGATATCCTTCGACTTCAACGTTTTGCTGGCGAGCTCCCGATAACTTAGTCCATTGGCTGAGACAGACAAAGTTTAGTAAAGCTTTGCCTTCATCTTTTCAGACCCAATCAGAATGCGTGATTGACGAAATAATAGCAAAGTCAATACAAAATGCAATCAAATTTTCATCATTCATCGGAAGTGCAAGGAAGGGATTTGCCTTGAGATGCCGCTTGATTCCCAACGGGGATTGAAATAAATTGTTGATGCCTGTTCAGATTTCATTTTCGACCTCCCGGAAGGTCGCGCTTCTCCGACTCCGGGCAGAGGCAACGTTCATCCCAGCGCAATAGGTGAATGCAGACATGTTCGGGATCGGCATGACCGAACTGATCGTTATCCTCGTGATCGCCCTTCTGGTCATTGGACCCAAGAAGTTGCCCGATGTCGCCCGCAGCATCGGAAAGGGACTTCGCGAGTTCCGAAACGCCACCTCCGGTCTGAAGGACGAACTGCGGATGGATGACCTGGAGGATCTGAACGTCGAAGAGGCCGTTCCCCTGGGAGATCACCAGGAAACGGATAAAAGGGAAGAAGCCCTGAAAACGGACGCCGCGGGAGCGGAATCGTCCGAAGACACCTCGTCGGAATCGGAAGCGGATCAAGCCCCGCCCCCTGACGCAACCCCCGCCTCGGAACCCCCGGTCAGCGCATCGGACGAATCGCCGGCCGCCCCGGACCGGGCGGAAACGGCCGTTTCCACAAGAGGAGAATCAACCCCGACCCCGGAGGAATCCTCCGATTCAGGGACAAAAGCGTCGAAAGACCATGGCGGATGAAAAGAAGATGTCCCTCACGGGACATCTCTCAGATCTACGCCGGTGCATCGTCGTCACTTTGATCGGCATCGCCCTTGGATTTCTCGCGGCCTGGAACTTCACGGGTCCCATTCTGTCCTTCCTGCAAACCCCGATACTGCCCGTTCAGTCAAAACTCTTGATGATCGCCCCCACCGAGGCCTTTTTCACCCAGTTGAAAGTCGCTTTCCTGGCGGGGGTGATGATATCCCTGCCCCTCACCCTGTACCAGCTCTGGTCGTTCATCTCCCCAGGGCTGCATTCATCCGAGCGGTCCCTCTCCCTGCCGTTCGTCATCCTCTCCACCATCTGTTTCCTGATCGGGGCGGCTTTCGCGTTTTTCATCGTCATGCCGTTCGGGATTCAGTTTCTGGTGGGCTACGCCGGAGCGGCCTATTCCGCCAGCATCACCGTCGGGAACTACATCTCCTTCACCATCCGGATGCTGCTGGTGTTCGGGATCGTCTTCGAGATGCCCCTGGCCTCCTATCTCTTGACCCGGTTCGGCCTCCTCACCCCCGCCGTCCTGAGGCGGAATCGGCGGTACGCGATTGTCCTCATGTTCGTAGCGGCGGCCATTCTGACGCCTCCCGACATCTTTACGCAAGTCCTGATGGCCGGACCTCTGCTCATTCTCTATGAGGTCAGCATCGGAACTTCAAAGATCGCGTTGAGACGCCGCAAAACCCGGGAGACAGCCGATGAGTCTTGACCTTGAGCAGGCGACCGATCGCCTCATCGTCGCTTTGGACAACCCGGACCTCAAAGCGGCCGAGGACCTGCTGGATCGGCTTCGCGGAAAGGTCCGGTTCTTCAAAGTCGGCAGCGCCCTGTTCACCCGTTGCGGCCCGGCCGCCATCGAGGCGGTCCACCGGCGGGGGGCGAAGGTCTTCCTCGACTTGAAGTTTCACGACATCCCCCAAACCGTCGGCTTGGCCGCCCGCCAGGCGGGGGAAATGGGCGTCTTCATGTTCAACGTCCACGCCTCGGGCGGCGCCGCCTTGCTGCGGGCGGCCCGCGAGTCCGTGGCCGGCCTCAACCCGGCCCCGCTGTTGATCGCCGTCACCGTTTTGACCAGTCTGGATACCGAGGACCTGAAGTCCGTCGGGTTTGCGCCCGCGGCCGAGGACCTGGTCGTCCGGCTGGCCCGGTTGACCCAAGCGGCGGGGCTGGACGGCGTCGTCGCCTCCCCCCGGGAGGTGCGGGCCATCCGCGCCGCCTGCGGGAGCGAATTCCGGATCGTCACGCCGGGGATCCGGCCGGCGGGCGCGGAGAAGAAAAAACCCACGGACCAGAAAAGGTTCGCCACCCCCGAATCCGCCCTCGCGGACGGCGCGGACTACCTCGTGGTCGGTCGCCCCATCACCGGCGCGGATGACCCGGCGGCCGCGACCGCGGCCGTCCTGGAGGAGATGTCACGGGGATTGTCCCGAACCGGGGAACCGCCGCTCCCATGAACAACCCCGTGCGGAGGGCCCGCATCCGCATCTACGGCCGTGTTCAAGGCGTGGGGTTCCGGTGGAGCGCCGTCCGAGAAGCTGGCCGGCGCGGTCTCACCGGCTGGGTCCGAAACTGTCCGGACGGCTCCGTCGAGGCCCTGGCCGAAGGGAGCGACCTGGAAGGTTTCCTGGCTTGGTGCAAGAAGGGGCCCCTCGTGGCCCGGGTGGATCGAAGCGAGGTGATTCATGAACAAAACGGAGAGACCTTGACCGAATTTCACATCCGCACGGATTGACGGAACCCTTGTTGACTCCGCAAGGGGCCCCCACCCTCCGACCCGATTCCGGGCGGTTCTTCGCGGCGCCCGGTCTTCACGGCGGCCAGGAAGAACATGGCCGCCGGCCTTACCCGGAGGCGGCGCTCATTTGTCCTTGACGATTACCGTTCCGAAAATCCCATCGCCCCGGACCGCGTCCCCCGGGACCCCCGAGACAAAGTAGCGGTACTGGCCGGGGGTCAGGAAGGCCAGGGACGCCACGGCCCCGGGTCCGAAGGCGTTCGACGTGAACGTGCCGTCCGGCGCCAGGAAAAACCGAGTGGGCGACTGGGTGGCCGCGGCGATCCCTTCGCCTTCGGAGAAGACGACGGTCACATATCCCCGGGTCGCATTCAGCCAGATAACCGACGCGCCCTTTTGGACAGCCACTTCAACCGGAAGGATGCCTTTCGGATCAAGGCGGACCAGTTGGGGGACGCCGAACCCGGGCATGGCCTCCTGGGCCCGGACATTCAGGGCGCAAAGCGGGACACTCAGGCTTGCGGCCATCAGGAAGCGCGCGACTCCAAGCGCCCCGCCCCGCGAATTTCTGAAAACGCGCCGCCCTCCGGATAACATCGTCCGCATCTCCGATTCGTTCTCCCCCCCCCTCCCCGCCGTTCACCACGGACGGCGGAACCAGACCTCCTGGCCGCGATCGGGACCCGTTGAGACCACATCCAGCGGGACCCCCAAGGATTCGGATATCCGGTCGAGGTAACGGCGCGCTTCGCCGGGAAGGTCTTCGACACGCTTCGCCCCTTCCGTACTCGCCTTCCAGCCGGGCAGGGTCTCGCACCGGGGAGCGACCTCCCGCAACTGACTCGAATTGACGGGCCAGAATTCTTGCACGGTCTCTCCGATTCGGTATCCGGTGCAGACGCGTAACTCCTCAATGCCGTCCAGGACGTCCAACTTGGTGACGGCGAGGCCGGTGACGCCATTCAACCGGACGGCGTACGCGAGCGCAATCAGGTCCAGCCAGCCGCACCGCCTCGGTCGCCCGGTGGTCGCGCCATACTCCCGCCCCCGCTCCCGCAGGCGCTCGCCGGTTTCGCCGGTCAACTCGGTGGGAAAGGGCCCCTCCCCCACACGCGTCGAGTAAGCCTTGACGACGGCCAGGACATGCTGAATTCGGCTGGGGGCCATCCCCAAACCCGTGCAGGCCCCGCCCGCGATGGTGTGTGAGGAAGTCACGAACGGGTAAGTCCCGTGGGCCACGTCCAGGAGGGTTCCTTGCGCCCCTTCCAGGAGGATCCGGGCGTCCCGTTCGACCCCCCGGGCCAACTCGTCCTCGACGTCGGCCAAGTAGGGACCCAACCTTCCGCCCAACGCCAACGCGTTCTCCACCAACCGGTCCCTGTCGAAATCTTCAGCCCGATCCGGCAAGCCCTCGAGGATGTGGGCCTTGAGACGGAGGCTGAGCGTGAGCTTCTCGGAGAGCCGATCCACGTCCAGCAAATCGAAGAGCCGGATGCCGGTCCGGGAGATGCGATCCGCGTAGGCGGGTCCGATTCCCCGTCCCGTCGTCCCAATTCGGCCCGAGCCGCGGGCCGCTTCCATCCAAGCCTCTTCCGCGCGGTGGTAGGGGAAAATGACGTGGGCGTTGCCGCTGACACCGAGACGGTCTTCCACCTCGATGCCGGCCGCGCGTAGAGACTCCACCTCGCCGAGCAGCTCCCCCGGGTCCACAACGACCCCCGGTCCAACAAGACTGCGCACCCCCTCATGAAAAATTCCCGAGGGAATCAAGTGCAGAACCCGCTCTTCGCCTTCCACCGAGATCGTGTGGCCGGCGTTGGCCCCCCCCTGGAAGCGGACGACCAGGTCGGCCTCCTCGGCCAGCCGGTCCACGATTTTTCCTTTGCCCTCATCACCCCACTGGGCGCCGATGACCGCTGCGGTCGGCATGTTTCTTCTCCCACTCCTGGAGGGTCCTGGCCACGGCGGCTCGCTTCACAGTCGTCTCCTCCGCCCGGAGCAGGTCCATCAAGCGCGCCTCCTCCGCGGCGACCTTTCTGTGTCCGAGGACAACCGCATACCGAAACCCCGTCGCCCGGGCGAATTTCAACGAGGCGGGAAGGGTCCGGCGGATGATGTCCCGCGCAACGCGAAAGCCGCGATTTCGCAGGTCTTTGGCCAGCCCGAGGGCCCGGTCTTTCCGCCGGGAAAAATCGATCAGCAAAACGTCCGGGCCCAAAGGGGCCGACGGCTCCCTCTCCTGAAGTTTCATTGTCTCGAAAAGACCGCCGACATCAATCGCGAATCCGGTCGCCGGAACGGATGCGCCAAAGCGTCCAACGAGGTCATCATATCGCCCGCCGCTGCAAATGGGGTATCCGGCCAGGGGAGAAAACACTTCAAACACCGTCCCCGTGTAGTAATTGAACCCCCGGACCTCACTCAGGTCGAACGTCACGTCTTCCGCCACGCCATAGACTTTCAGCATGTCCAGGATGGCCCGCAGGTCCTTCATCGCCTCCCTGCTCTTCCTGCCCGGCAGGGCCCGCTGGACCCGATCCAGGACTTCCGGACCGCCCGCCCATTCGGGCGCCTGGAGCAATGCGGATCGAAGCCGGGAAGAGACGTCGAGTCCATTCACCAGCCGTCTCAGGGAGGTGAGGTCCTTCCTGCCCAATGCGTTCCGGTAGGCCGAAATCCAATCGGCCGGGGCCTCGATCCCTTCCAGGACCTCCCGGAGAAAACCCATGTGCGTCAGGATGAGGGAGAACCCTTTCAACCCGCATGCGCGGAGACCCTCGACCGCGATGGCGATGACCTCGGCGTCCGCCTCCAGGGATTCCAACCCAACCAGCTCGACGCCGCTCTGGTGGAACTCCTGCTGGACGCGCCCCTGGGTGTGGACGTAACGGTAAATTCTGCCCGAATAACACAGCCGCAACGGCAGGGGCAGCGACCGCAGGGAGGTGGCGACCAGGTGAGCGATCTGCGGCGTGATGTCCGACCGAAGGGTCAGGAGCTCTCCCGTCTCGCGGTCGATGATCTTGAACAGGTCTCCGAGCGTCTGATGTCCCAATCCGCGCGCGACGGTTTCATAATAATCGAGCGTCGGCGTGACAATCTCCTGAAATCCCCACCGCAGGAAAACCTCCAGCAAGCGGGACTCCATCCCGCGCTTGCGCGCCGCTTCGGGAGGCGGATAGAGACGCACCCCCCTGGGCAACCCCTGGCGTGGGCCGGGACCGTTCCCGATGTTCAATGAATCGAAGTCTTCCAAACCCTGAAATCCTTAGACACCGAAGAAACGCGCGCCCGACCACACGGGCGGCCCGGAGGAAATTTGAGGGAATCGCAATGCTGAGACTTGCGTTACGGGGTCACGGACGAGGGAAGCCCTTCGGTGCAAACCGCGCAGGTCTTCAAATGGCTCCTTCCTTTCAGCAGGGCCCGCCGAAAGCGCACGTATCGCTCCCCGTTCCAGATCTGCCGGAAGGTCATCTCGCGAAGGTTGCCGAAGACATAATGGCTTTGATCATCATAGCAACAGGCCACAACGTCTCCGTCCTGATTGATCACAGTGTGACGCCAGGGACGCTTGCAGTCCAGCTTATCGATATGGTCCGCGACATTTCGAATCGCCTCAGCATCCGGGTAGCGCGAATATCGCGCATCATCGGGCAGGTATTCCCGGATAAGCTCATCCGCATGCGGATCGTTGGCGCTGATCCCGATGGTTTTCAGCTTGAAGAGGTCCGTCTTCATCGTCTTCGCCAGGGCCCGGGCCTCGGCAATTTCATGGATGTTGTGCTTCATGGCGATAAACTGGAACTCGACGGTCGGGTTGTTGGTCCCCACCGCGTCCCGGTGCTCGATGACGCGCTTCACCCCCTCGACAATCCGGTCGAGCCGGGCGCCGATCCGGAACTTCTCCAGGCTCTCCTGCGTCGCCCCATCCATGGAGACGATCATGAAGTCCAGACCCGAATTCACCACATTTTCCGGGGCGTCCGGCTCGCGGAAATAGTGGCCGTTCGTGCTCGTCAGAACCTTGATAAACCGGTCCTTGGCGTAGCGGATCATGCGGTAAACGTCCTTGTGCATGAAGGGCTCGCCCAGGTTCCAGAGGCGGATCTTGGACGTGGTGGGCCACAGTTCGTCGATGATCTTCCGGTACAGGTCGAAATCCATCAGCGCGCCCGGCCGATTCAGTGTGCCCGCCCCGGTCGGGCAGGTCGGGCACCCGAGGTTGCAGACGCTGGCCGGCTCGATCATCAAATCATCCGGAAGACCCCGGACCCGTGTTTTCCCCAGCAGAAAGGAGGTCTCGAAAAGCGCCTTGTTCCCCAGACGCCGGGTCCAGTGCCACCACTTCATGGGATCAACCTTTGTGTTTATCCCCGCTTCGCCATGGGCCCCTTCAGCGGGTCAAGACAGCCCAAAACGCCGCTGCCGCCTGATCGGACCGCCTCCGAACACTCTAGGTTGACGCATAGTCCCTGTCAATGGGATGTATGGGTTCAAGACATATGAGACACGGGGGCCGTTTTTTTGAATGTTTCCAGGGCCTGGTCGGGCGTCAGGTAGTCCAGGTTCTGGTGAGGTCGAATAT